>Ga0315336_1006810_pt1 | contig 11418 bp, 7 predicted proteins | sample ASW5metaG_FD_204512 | JGI IMG/M metagenome (GOLD analysis project Ga0315336, IMG submission 204512) | Ammonia-oxidizing marine archaeal communities from Monterey Bay, California, United States - ASW #5 | ecosystem: Environmental > Aquatic > Marine > Intertidal zone | place: USA: California...
AAACGCTGCACGTAAGCCACAAAGGTGATTATCAAACCAAATGACATGGCAGTGACGTAGAAATTTTCACCGCGCAGCAAGAACAATCCGCCGACTACGGTGACCAGCATGAGCGCGATGTAGCCAAGCGCTTCAAGCGTGGGGGCCAGCGCAGCAGTGAAAGCCACTGCCCTGATATTTGCATCTCGATTGGCAGCATTTGTTTCGCGAAAGGAAGCAATATTCTCTTCTTCACGGGTAAAGGCCTGGGCTTCGCGGACGCCTGAGATGCTTTCCTGCAATTCGGCGTTTACCGAGCCCATCTCAAGACGGGTGACTCGGTAGGCTTTGCGCGCCTGGGTGGAGAACCAGGTGGTGGCAACGATCATTATGGGAACAATGGCTAAGGCAATCAGTGCATAGGGTACGCTGGCAGTAAGCATATTGTAGGCAACCCAGATAATAAGCACGGCTCCACTTAGCACCTGTACCAGTGCAAAGGTCATGCCTTGTTGAATGGTATCGGCGTCGTTGGTCACGCGGCTCATGGTGTCGCCCGATTCGTGTTCAACGTGGTAGCCAATGGAAAGGCGATTAATCTGTTCAAAGACCTGCACACGCAGGGTTTTCAATACGTGCTGCCCAGACCAAACCATGAAGAAAAACATCAAGCCGGTAGTTACTGCCCCCAGAGCGAATAAGCCAAGGATGCGCAGTGAAATGCCGCCCAGGCCGGAAAGATAATCCTCAGTCGTCCAATCGGGTTGAATAGCGGCATAGGTGCAATTACTTTCGCTCCCTTCCTCTCCCGCTGAAAAAAGAGAGGAAAGTGGAGAATCTTCCGCGGAGAATGCGGTTGCTCCAGCCGGGGCTAGGAAGCAATCCACAGCTTGGCCCATCAACTTTGGGGCCTCCACTTGCGCCCATGTACCCACGAGCATCATGGCAAAGACGAATAGATAGACAAACCAGTAGGGTTTGAAATAGCCCATAAAACGCTTGAGGGTTACAGATACTTTTGTGGCCTTAGACGTTTCGCCACCAAAAATTCGTTGTGGATTTCCAAACATATTATTTCCTCTGTTCCGTTGAAAGGGGCGCGCCCATCTCGTCGTCCATATCGGAATCTTCTACCAATTGAGAATGATAAATTTCACTGTAGATTGGATTGCGCTCCAGAAGCTCTTCGTGATTGCCCATATCGGCGATTTCGCCTTCGTCCAGAACAATGATCTGGTCTGCGTTGAGCACTGTGCTGATGCGCTGGGCGATCACAAAACTTGTGCGCCCCACCATCAGTTGATCCAGGGCTTGTTGAATTTCGAATTCCGTTTGCAAATCGACGCTGGAGGTGGAATCATCCAGGATCAAAATCTGCGGGTTGAGCAGCAGAGCTCTGGCAATGGCAATGCGCTGTTTTTGCCCGCCGGACAATGTGGCACCGCGCTCGCCCACCGACGTTTTATAGCCATCGGGGAATTCGAGAATAAAGTCATGCGCGGCTGCAGCTTTTGCTGCTTCAGTAACCTCTGCCATGCTTGCTTCGGGGCGACCAAAAGCAATGTTGTCGCGGATGCTGCCTTTAAAGAGAGTAGTCTCTTGCAGCACGATGCCAATTTGATCGCGTAGGGAATCCAGTGTTACAGAGCGGATATCCTGGCCGTCGATCAGCACTTGGCCCTCGCTGGGGTCATAGAAGCGTGGGATTAAATTGATCAGAGTAGATTTTCCTGAGCCGGTCATGCCTAATAGGGCCACCGTTTCACCCGGCTTGGCTGTGAAATTTACATTACTGAGGATAGGCTCGCCTCCGCCAAAGTATCGAAAAGTGACATCGGAGAAGGAGACCTCTCCGCTGGCTTTTGGCAGCGGCTTAGCATTGGGCTCGTCTTCCACATCACTTTTGGCATCCAGGATTTCAAAGATACGTGTGGCCGAGGCCGAGGCCTGGGCCATTTGAGTAATGATGAAGCCAAGCTGGCCGACAGGAATGAAGATGAAAACGAGGTAGAGGCTGAATTTTTGATATTCGCCCAAGGTGAGGGTGCCATCAATAATCTGTCCACCGCCAAAGTAGAGAATCGCGGCCTGGCCCACGTTGGCCAGCAGGAAGATCGAGGGCATCAGGAATGTCATCAGCCGCATAACGCTCAATATCTTTTTGAGGTAATCATCTGCCGCGCTATCAAAAAGGGCCAGGCGTTGTGATTCGCGATTGAAAGCTTTGACTACTTTTATGCCCGCTAAGTTTTCCTGCAAGATGGCATTCATTGTCGAGAGCCGTTTTTGCACGCTTTCAAACATAGGGCGGGCTACAGCGCCAAAGACCATGAAGAGGACCATAGCGATAGGCAAGATAGGCAAAATGACGAGAGCCAGATTCGTGTTGGTAGCAAATAGAATAATTAGCGTTCCCGTCATCAGGATAAGCGCCTGAGCCGCCATCAGCAGACCCTGCCCGATAAATGTGCGCACTTTTTCCACATCATCTGTCGCGCGGATCATCAGCTTGCCGGTGCGATTCTTGTCGTGGTAGCTGAAGGAAAGGCGCTGAATTTTGGCAAACAAATCGTTCCTGAAATCAAAGGAAACGCTTTGAGATACGCGCTCACCCATGTAGGCTTGGGTAAAAGCAAAGACGCCGCGCAAGACTGCAAATAAAACAATTAGGCCACCAGCCCAGTAAAGCGCATTGATTGCATTTGCCTGGTTGGCGGCTACTTCTTCCAGTGAAAGGCCCAGTTGCTGCAGCGCGAGGCTTTGAAATTGATCAGGAATTTCAAGAATTTTGTTGGCCACAAAACCATCAGTAACTGCATCGATGATGTTTTGGATCATCTGCGGCACAGTGAGCTGAGCCAGGGTGGCGATGATTAATGCGCCATAGGCAATATATGCTTCGCGTTTGTAGTGGCCCAGATAGGTAACCGCTCGCCTGAGGCTGCCCAAAGAGGGGCGAGCCCTCATTGGGCTTGCTCCCGCCTGCGAGCCTCCAGGCGCTTTTTTCATTCCTTTCTTCTTGCCGTCTTTCTTTCGCATTCTCATAGATTCAGCCTAAGCCTTAAATTTTTTGATGATGATTTTCCGTCGATCTTTGCCTATTTCTTGCGCGGCTTTCACCAGCGTATTCAGCGCCTTTGTAATTGTGCTTTGTTCCTGCTCAGTGAGAACATCGCCAAGCTCGTGCATCCAGATCAGGCGAGCCTGAAAACCCTCTTTGAGCAGTTTTCTGCCCTCCGCAGTAAGTTCGACCTGTTTCACGCGGCCGTCTTCAGGGTCCTCTCCCCGCTCAACCAGCCCACCCTGCACCAGACGGTCTACTAATTGACTGGCGGCAGGCGCGGAGACATCCAAATGCTTGCCAATCGTGGTGATGGGGCAATTGCCATGATAGTGGAGGTGCATCAACACCCCAGTCTGCGAACGGGATAGGCCCTCGCTGGCCATCCAGTGCGTGGATTCCTGCATCGAGCGGCGCATAAAAACACGCGACCAATTCAGAAGAGACTCTTCAAACTGCTGACTAACAGGCATAGTTAACATCACTTAATAGTTAATGAGGATTAACTATATTGTGGGCCTGTTGAAATGTCAAGGCCAATCGCGGTATTCGCGATTTCCATTTGCCGAAAATGCGCATGTGAATTAATACACAAAGCTATGCGGCTCTGATATACTCTTCCGTTGTGAATATTGCAACAATCGGACTAATTGGGGCCACGCTGTAGTTACGGCCCGTGAATACTGCAGATCCGTCTGGCAATTTAGCAAGATTCGCAGTGAATTATTAACACAATTCTCATACCAGCCGATGGGGGCTGCGGGTAAAATCCCCCAGGTTTAGTTAGACTAACTAACTAGATAAAGCAGCTTTTTACCACTAGACAGGCCCATGCCCTTTTTCGCCAAGGCCGCGGGCAAATTAAAGGAAAATATTCATGCTTGAAAGATTTTTTAATGCCGTTACCGACGCCTCAATTCGATTCAAATGGCTCACCATCGCCCTCGCTGTTATTCTGATCGTAGCGGGTGCAGGAGCCGTTGGCCAGCTCAAACAAGAGTTGATCCCCAGCATCGAATTCCCCCAGACCATTCTTCTTGCATTCAACTCTGAGTTGGATTCGACTACGCTGCTGGAAGAGGTCACCCTGCCCATTGAGGCTGCGCTTGGCGATGTTGAAGGAGTCGTCAACGTGGAATCGACCACAAGCGATGGCGTCGCATTCATCATTGCCCGAAACGAATTTGGCCTGGACCAGGAAGCACTGCGTGCCGAGATTAGTGCGGCTATTGCAGATCTGGATTATCCGGAAGGCATGGAAGTCCCCGAACTGCTCACATTTAGCTTCGCAGATTTGCCCATTGCCACGCTGAGCGTCTCCTCGCAGGGCCTCTCGCTCGACGAACTTAAGGCGCTGGTTGCCTCAGATGTGATCCCGCAACTTGAGGGCGTTAACGAAGTGGCCTCCGTGCAAATCGCCGGCGGCCAAATATTGCCGGACAGCATGCTCCCCGCAGTAGAGGAAAGCCTTGAAGAAGAGCCCGAAGCAGAAGTGAGCACAGGCATCCCCCTGCCGCAAAACTGGATTGATATCGCCAGCTCTCAGGGCGCTACTATCGCCACTACGGACGACCTCACCGCAGCAATGGTATCTGGCGCACTTAGCCTGGCTCCTGAGCTGCTCAATGATCTGACTGCCGAAATGATTTTGGCCGCCCCAAGGGAAGTAATCGAAGCCATCCCGGCCGAGATTATCGCCACGCTGGACGCGGACAAGCAGGCAGCTTTTGCTACCCGCGCCGCTGAGCCAAAGGCCATAGCTTTGCCCCCCTCTTGGATTGCAGCAGCTTCCGCGCAGGGAGTGACGATAGCTACCACCGCTGATCTCACGCCCGAATTCATCGCAGCTATCGCTGGTTTTGCCCCTGAAATGCTGGGCGAACTCAGCGATGAAATGATCCTCTCCCTTTCAAATGAATCCCTGGCTGCTTTGCCAGTGGAATTTTTAGGCGGCCTCAGCCCAGAAGTGCAAGCCGAGCTCCTCGAGCGCATTGGCGGCAGCGAAACAGCCTCTGGTGACAGTGGCGAATTGCCCGCTGCATGGCAGGCAGCCGGACAGGCTCAGGGGATTGACTTGGTAAATCCTGAAGATGTTAGCCCGAAGATTATGCAGGGCATCGCTTCTATTGCCCCCCAACTTTTGGATATGCTCGCTCCCGAGCATCTCATTCGCTTTTCCCCCGAAACCTTAGCCTGGCTGCCGGCAGAATATATCCAATCATTGGATAGCGGCCTGCAGGCCGAATTGAATACACTTGCCGAATCCGCGGGCGGTTTGGGCGCGCAGGCGCTCGCCGCTGCAGATGCAGCCGCCGAACAGACTGGCGACGCACCGGCACTCAGTGGCGCCTGGGTAGAGCCACCTGCTGAAGGTGCCCCTCCCGGACCCAGCTTTGACACTGCTGCAGACCTGCTCGTCAATCCCTTTGCTCCCAATGCTTCCGAGTTGCTCAACCTGCTGGTGGACGGGCCTCAGCCCAACGCGCCGCAGCTAATGGCTTCACTCACGCCAGACGTAATCGCCTGGTTGGAGCAAAACGAAGCCGGTTTCCTCTCGAATCTTGGGCCTGCAGCACTGCGATTGCTGTCACAGGAAGTGCTCAGCTCGCTGGACGAAAGCTTCTACGCCAGCCTGGATGCTGGATTGCGCACTGAGCTTGAAGCGATTGCTGCCGGAACGGCAACGGCTTTTGTGCCCACCGATACGATCAACCGCACGGACGGCAACCCCAGCCTGATCCTCTCTGTGCTAAAAGACGGCGAAGCCAACACGGTTTCCGTTTCACACGAAGTCTTTGCCAAGCTGGATAAAATCTCGGCTGCCAACCCAGACCTGGAATTCAACGTGGTCTTTGAACAGGCCTCCTTCATTGAAGAGTCCATCTCCGGCGTTACCCGCGAGGGTGGCCTAGGTGCGCTCTTCGCCGTCATCGTCATCCTCATCTTCTTGAGCGGTTACGTAAACGGCAAATACAAACTCTCCTGGCGCAGCACATTGGTGACTGCCACCAGCATTCCACTGTCCATCTTTATGGCTTTTGCTCTGCTGCGTTGGCTGCCCCCCTTGGCTTCGCTTTTGTTTGATCCACTGGTAGCTGCAACCAGCAGTATCCCAGTGCTGGGTGACCTGCTATTCGCGGTAAGCCGCCTATTCCCGGTTGACCTGACGCTCAACATCATGACCCTCTCGGGCATGACCGTGGCTATCGGCCGCGTGGTGGACGACTCGATCGTTGTGCTAGAAAATGTGTACCGCAATATCCAACGCGGCGACGAGCTCAGGGAAGCGGTGCTGGCCGGCACACGAGATGTGTCCATCGCTATTTTCGCTTCCACGGTAACCACAGTGGTTGTTTTCCTGCCCATCGGCTTGCTCGGTGGCCTGGTTGGACAATTCTTCCTGCCCTTCGGTGTGGCGGTGACCTATGCGCTGCTATCCAGCTTCCTGGTCGCCATCACCCTGGTTCCCCTGTTGGCATTCATGTTCATCCGCAAGGAGCATCTGCCGGAAGAGCGCGAAAGTGCTTTGCAGCGTGTTTACACACCCATCCTGCAATGGTCGCTAAAAAATCGAGCGCTCAGCTTGGGTATCGCAGGCGTCTTGTTGGCCGGCAGCATGTATCTGATGGGCCAGCGCCCGCAGGCCTTTATCCCTGAATTTGGCGAAGAGCAAATCAGCGTCAACATCGATCTGCCCTCCGGCACAACGATGGGTGAAACTTTGAATCAAGTCATAGATCTGGAAAAAGCCATCAGCGATATTGAAGGCCTGGGCGTAGTTCAAACCACCATTGGCTCAGCTGGCGGCTTGCAAAGCCTGCTTCTGGGTGAATCGATCAGCCAGAGCGCGGCAAGCGCAGCCATCGGTATCGAAGATTCATCGCGGACTGACGAACTCACTGCATTGGTACGAGCGGAATCTGTGGAGCTCTTTGGCCCAGAAGATGCCATCGTTTCCAGCGGAACTTCCAGCGGCGGCGCCTTTGGCGGCTTTGCCCTCATTCTCTCGGGAGACCCCGAGGATTTGAGCGCGATCAATGCTGATGTGATTGCCGCGCTAAACGGGATCGACGGCCTGGCAAATGTCTCCAGCAATCTTGAGGATGAAGATGCCTACCTTCGTGTTGACGGCGAATCCGCTGTGCGCTACACGGGCGAATTGGAAACTGCGGACACGCTCGGCGTGACTGAAGTAGCCAAAGAAGTAGTCGCCGATGTGGTCCCCGCAGGCATCACGGTAAGTGAAGGGTTTGAAACGCAGCAGCAAACAGAAGGCTTTGCCCAAGCCATCCAGGCGATTGCCGTTTCGGTAGTGATTGTTTACCTGGTTATGGTGATCACTTTCCAATCCTTCATACACCCCTTTACCATCCTCTTCAGCCTGCCGATGGCGATCATTGGCGCAGCTGTAGCGCTGTGGATAACGGACCGGGTGCTGGGCCTCTCGGTACTCATCGGCTTAATGATGCTGGTCGGTATCGTGGTGACCAACGCCATCGTGTTGATTTACCGTGTGCAGGCAAACCGCAAAGATCGCGGCATGAACGCCCACGATGCACTGATGGAGGGCGGCCGCACTCGATTGCGCCCCATCCTGATGACCGCTATCGCGGCCATCCTGGCGCTGATCCCCTTGGGCCTGGGTCTAACAGAAGGCGCCATCATCGCCGCCGAATTAGCTACAGTGGTGATTGGCGGCTTGTTCTCTTCCACACTGCTCACCCTGCTGATTGTTCCGGTGATTTACAGTTTTCTGGAACGGGATAAGGCAGCTACAAAGTAAAGGCTAAGCAAGCAAGTTAAATAACAAGAGGGCTGGAGTTTCCAGCCCTCTTTTCTTATCCCAATCTTTATCTAAGCATTTGGTCGGGAAGCTAGCTTACTTTTCGTAGGGAGCGATCCACCAGCGACCATAGGTCACAAAGCCAGCCACAACGATTAGAACAATATTTTGTGCAATATTGCTTGTTTCTCCACGGCCGAAATGCCACACCGAAGCGCCAATCATCAACAGCACCAGCCCAGAAGACGCAAAGGGAACTAGCGGCTTTAATCTGTCAACGCTGCCTGCCAATAGCAGGGTCAGACCAGCCGCGATTTCGGCAATGCCTGAGAACCAGTGCAGGCCTGGCGAAAGATCATACATCCAGGCCATTGGCGCGGGCAAACCTTCCGGAAGCAGGAAATGCAAGACCCCGACAAAGACGAAATAGATGCCCAAAAGGTATTGAATTATTTTGACTGCAGTTTTCAAGATCTTCTCCTTGATTGATTGAAGCAGAACAGAACCATAGTTTGGATGAAGCGTTGCTAACGATTTCTTACTTAGATTATATGTCAGTCCCAGCGCTTCATATCTCCAGGTTTCGCTGAGGGTCGGATATTTGGGCTATTCACAGAAATAAAACAGCCCTGAGCAATTCGCTCAGGGCTGTAGACTATTCTTTTAGCTAATCAGCTTAGCTGATCATCACGCTAACGGCTAATGACTGTTCTCAATGGCGTTCCGGTGGTGCCACCCGGGCCAAAGCAGGATACATGATAGATACCCGGTTCAAACATGGGCAATCCGCTGGCAGACTGCAAATTACTCACAATCTTCCATTTGCCGTCTTCAAAGCCGTAATCGCCGGGATAGAGGAAACCAGAGACCACACCGTCTTGCGAGAAGCGCAGCTTATCGGGCACACCCAGGCCACGCGCGGTGAAGTAATTATCGGAGCCGATGTACATCCGCGAATCTATCGCGGTGAGTTTGCAGCGCTTTTCGCCGCCGTAAATGCCGCTGATGCTGGGGTCTTTCCAGCCACTATCGATAATTAGGCTCCACTGATTAAGGCAGAGTGGGTCACTGCCCTCATTGTCTCCTGCATACAGTTTCCACTCACCGCCTGCATCTTCTCCAATAAATTTAGAAAGTGGCTCTTCAGGCCGGAAAGTGCCACTTACCGGTATTGAGCCACCTACCTGTTTGGCTGCCTTATCGTCAAAGACTACAGTAACCACACCCGGGTATTGACTCGTACTTGTATAGGTCGGGGTTGAATCATCGTCAAACACTAAATCCACATTTGTGCCTGAGGGGCTCTCCAGCCTAAATGTTATTTCATCGCTGTAAGAACTACTACCATTATGCCCACTCCCACCCAGGGCAACACAACCAGGCCAACTGCTTTGAGACATCTTTTCAAAATTGATGGACACTCTGACCGCTTCAACAATCTCGGAGGGCATATTGATGATTCTAACTCCAACCCTGTCGTCAATCTCCGCGGGAATGTTATTCGTCATCGTCGTAAAGAGGGGAGCGCCAGTTGCGCTGGGCACCAATGAGAATAAGAGCACAAGGACCATAAGTGCGGTAAGGCAACTATGCAATAGACGTTCAGATGTATAGTATGACTTAATCAGATTGGACATTCTTCCTCTCCACGTACGTTTCCTTCCTATTCATACAGTGGCAGATATTGTAAGGCAAGTTGAGGAAACTTACAACTGGATGAGGGACCCCCAGCAAGAATGATGTTTCTAGAATATCAGGTGGTTGTATATCTTTCCCCGATTAGGAATCAGTAAAAGTCAGCATATTTCCAAAAGGGTCGCTGATATCGAAAAGGCGTTTACCATCCGCAGATTCGCTAATCTCACCCGGTTTCAAATCAGCCGACTTGGCAAGGCCATGCAATCCATCTAAATCATCGGTCCAGAGCAGGAATCCCAATCCATCTCCGGGGGTTCCCAATCCGCCCCCTTTTCCCGGCTCGTAGACACCCAGGACGAAATCACCGTATTCCAGTGTGGCCCAGCCCCACTCCGCCGATTGAAAGCTACAATCAAAGCCAAGCCCCTCATAAAAAGGGAGTGCTTTGTCAATCGCTGTTACCGGAATGCGATGGCCCGTAGCCCGGATTTTCATTTCAAATCATCCATATAGCTCTTTATCGTATCTACAGCGGTGAGGCGCTCATAGTAGAAATTGTTGACCAGGTTAATAACTTCAGCGCGTGCTGCTTCGGCTGGAGGCGACAATTCTTCGTGAGCGTGCTCGCGAGAAAGTGCATCGCGCAATTGGAGTAGTTCGCGCACAATCTCCTGTTCCTCTTCGCCTTCCAGTGCGGCGATCACACTGAGGATCAGCTTATCGGTTTGGCCGAGCAAATTATCCAGTTCAATGGACGATTGGGGGGTAAAGCAATCGTCCACGGTGCGGATTAGCGACCAGACCTGATAAAGCACAGTGGCAGGTTCATCGAATAGTTCGCGCAGGAAAGCGGCTTCTTCGTATCGCCCAGTTAGGCGAAAGATGTTGTACATGCGCTTGGCTGCTTTGCCAAAGTTAGGCGCTTTGTGCACGTACTTGCGCACTTCGCCCTCAAGCTGGCTTACATAGTCGTCAAGCGCGTTGCTATCTACTTCTTTGGCCAGCTTGGTGAATACTGGGATGGAATCCGCCTCCAAATAAATTTCCTGGAAATAGGGATCCAGATAGCCATCCAGCGGAGTAATCGAGCCATCCGGCGCTTCCCAGGTGGCGTCCAGCATATTGCTGGCATTAACCAGTTGCTTATGCACGGTATCGGCCACCACCCAATCCAGCTTCGTCCAGCCCGGATCGGCGGCCGCTTCATTCCAGCTGATCGTGACAGCCTTGCCGTCTTTGTCTTCTACTTCAATCTTGCCCGCTTGCACATCCTCAGCATTCCAGGAAATGGGTGAATCTTTGGGCAGCTTTATCTCTCCGCGCAATAGATCTTGTGGATAGGAGCCCAGCTTTACTTCGATCAGTTCGTAATCCGGCCCCTTGAGCGTATCCAATGCTTTTTGGCGGACGAGATCACCCAGGATCTGGCAGGCTTCTTCAAGGGTATCCGCATGGATGTTAACGCGTTCAAAATAATCGGCGTCGCCCGGATACGTTTGGATCTTGGATTGAGCCGCAGAACCAGAGAGGGCCAGAGCGGTTTCTACACCCGGAGCATCGTGGAATTCCACCAAGTTACCAATCTTGCGGAAATGGGCCAGGTCCTCGGGGCTAAAATCGAGCATAGAGACGCGATGACCAAACACGCCGCTCTTGACATCTACAACAACATCGTCGCTATCCTGGCCAGCGCCGACCGCAGTGAGCCACTGCAGTGCGTCGGCCTCATCCATTTCTACGCCGAGGCGTTCGGCTGAATCGATAATGCGTTGGAGTTCCTCTGAAGGTGCGGCGGGTTCTGTCATTTCAAGCTCTCCTCTAACCATTCGGGGTGCATATCTTTCAATTCCTTCAAAAGGAATTGCAATATTTCAGCTTCCTGAAGTGCATCTTCTTCGGCTCGATGGGGCAGGCTGTTAGGCAAGCCATAGTGCTCACTAATCCCTTTATGCGAGGT
>Ga0315336_1006811_pt1 | contig 11418 bp, 9 predicted proteins | sample ASW5metaG_FD_204512 | JGI IMG/M metagenome (GOLD analysis project Ga0315336, IMG submission 204512) | Ammonia-oxidizing marine archaeal communities from Monterey Bay, California, United States - ASW #5 | ecosystem: Environmental > Aquatic > Marine > Intertidal zone | place: USA: California...
CTCTTCGCAAACGGCATCGATACTTCTTTTGATCCTGGGGTTGTTACCGGCGCTCATGTTGAGCGGGTGTAAAGCCACAGGCACCAATGTAAATTCACAACGCGTAGCCTCGCTGCAAACTAAGGAAACTGCACAGAAACCTCAATTCGTGAAATTCACACTACCAAACGGGGACACCTATAAAGGCTATCTTGTTGACGGATTGTTGCAGGGTACCGGGACGTACACCTGGCCCAACGGCGATGTTTATGAAGGAGAATTCAATCGAGACAGGATAGACGGCGAAGGTAAGTTCACCTTCGTGGACGGCCGAAGGTACGAGGGGAGGTTGAAACAGGGGGTGTTTCACGGGACTGGCATCTATATTTACGCCGATGGCACAACATATACTGGATCCTTCAAGGACAACAAGCTGCATGGACAAGGCATGTTGCAATATCCAACCGGTGATACCTATGTGGGGCAATTCGAAAACGACACGATGCACGGGAAAGGCATCTATAGAACAGAGAGCGGAACGAATTTACAGGGAACCTTCGTGAATGGGGAATACAGCGGGGAGTAAGTGGTTATCTGATATTCGTTGTTGGTTACCTGTTTGTTGTTGATTTTTTGCTTTTGTGGTGAGGCATTGAATTCTTGCACAACAAGCGGCGCGCTACCTGACAAACGATCAAATGCCGGGTAGGGACGGACCGCCGGGCCGTCCGCTCGCCAAGAGTTTCCTTAGAATGGTTTCGAAGGAAACTTCTGACTCACCACACCAATACGTCGATAACCACCGTAGCGCATTCACCTTTACAGGATCATGGCGGAATCCGTTAGGGCCTGCTTAGGCTTCCATCCGGAAGACGAGCCTGAGTCCAGGCCACTACCGATGACTCATAAGGAAACCTGCCGGCAGCGGTTTCGTCCAGATCAATGCCGATGCCCGGACGATCGTTTGCATATAAGTATCCGCCGCGTAACTCCGGGCACCCTGGAAAAATTTCCTTCAACTCATCGGAGAAACCGAAGAATTCCTGGATACCGAAGTTGGGGCAAACGAGATCCAAGTGCAGATTGACAGCGTGGCCAATGGGAGAAACGTCCGGTGGGCCGTGCCATGCCGTGCGAACACCGTGCGATTCGCCCAGAACGGCGGCCTTGCGGGCCGGGGTACATCCGCCCATGGCGCTGATGTGCATGCGCATGAAGTCGATTTTTCTTCCGGTAATCAAGGGCGTCCACTCGTTAGGGTGACAAAAGAGTTCGCCCATTGCCAGCGGTGTTGAACACACGGCACGGACATTTGAGAACCACTCGATATCTTCAGGTGCCAACAGGTCTTCGAGAAAAAAAAGTCGAAAAGGTTCAACTTCTTTTGCAAATTCCACGGCTTCTGCGGGCGTAAGTCGTTCATGAACGTCGTGCAGCAGTTCGACATCATCACCGACTGCGCTTCGCATATGCTCAAGCAGACGCATCGTGTCGCGAGTGTATCGGCGAGGATCGTAATATTGACCCTGTAGTGCGTTTTCAGTTGGCCTCGCAATGGGTCCCCCATCCTTCGCTCCAATCGTTTCCCGGAGAGCCGCTCCGCCATAGCCTCCATATTGAACACGCACATGGCGTACACCCTGCTCTACAAATTTCCTCAACTTGTCCTCAACTTCAGATAATTCTTTGCCATCGGCATGACGATAAACCGCAGCCGCATCGCGGTATCTGCCTCCCAAAAGATCATACAGAGGCATCCCGGCCTGCTTACCCTTGATATCCCAAAGGGCCATATCCACACCGGAAATCGCGTTGTTCAGTACGGGCCCGTTGCGCCAATAGCTGTGGACCATCATTAAGCGAAAGAGTTCCTCAATTCGCGCAACATCGCGCCCGATGAGAAGGGGTCGAAGCTGCTCCTCGACAGCAGTTTTAACCGACAACGGGCGCATACAGAACGCAGCGCAGCCCAACCCGTACAAACCCGGTTCGGAAGTCAGGATTTTTACGACAGTCAGATTTCTGCCGCCCGGCGCTGTCACGATCACCTGTACATCCTGGATTGTTGTCATCGCTTCATTCCTTTGGCCCAGCCATAACGACTGCTAGTCAAGAACGTCGTGAATCAGAGGAAAAAGGATTGCCCCTGCATGTTATGTCGTCAAGCAGATTGTCAGTTCGGCATCCTCTTGGATTCCGCTACAAGTCTCTATCGTGATAGATCGTGGGACAACAGATGTTTCTGAACGCATAAGTGTTGTGTATCGACATCGAAAGTCCGTCTGCGCACTTGCGCAACCCCATTTCCTGCGATACTTGTTGGGAGGATGACTGCGAATGCTAAAAACAGTCGAGGATCCACAAAGACGTCAGTAGTTACTGCTACCGCACTTGTTGTCGGCAGTATGATCGGGACCGGTGTGTTCACGAGTCTCGGGTTCCAAGTCGCGGAAATTCGTTCGGGATTTGTTCTTATTCTGATCTGGGTTATCGGGGGAATTATCGCGCTCTGCGGTGCCTTTTCGTATGCTGAGTTATCTGCGGCTCTCCCTCGCTCCGGAGGAGAATATCACCTCTTGCGCCGTGCCTTTCACCCGGCCTTGGGTTTTCTCTCCGGCTGGATTTCCGTGACGGTCGGATTTGCGGCCCCGGCCACACTGGCAGCGATTGCGTTCGGCGAATACTTTTCCAAGGCTTTTCCAGAACTGAATGCCAACGGCCTGGCCGCTGGCGTTATATTGGTATCCGGCGCAGTTTATGTTGCTCGGATTGAGGTTGGCAGCGGCTTTTTGAATTTATTCACGTTGGTAAAACTGTGCCTTCTAGCCGTTTTTGTTGCCGCCGGATTCACACTTGCCACGTCACAGCCGGTTCTATTCGTCCCCCGCTCTGGAGATCCGCGCCTCGTGTTGAGCGGGTCGTTCGCCGTTTCCTTAGTGTACGTCATGTATGCCTACTCCGGTTGGAATGCGTCTACCTACATTGTTAATGACCTGAAAAACCCCCAACGGACGGTGCCTATTTCTCTTCTCATGGGAACGCTACTCGTGACGGTTCTCTACGTAACTGCGAATGCTGCGTTTCTCCTGAGCACGCCTATGGATGAGTTAAGTGGCAAGATTGACGTGGGTATGATTTCAGCAACAAAACTGTTTGGCGCGACGGGGGGGCGATGGATGGCGATCGCCATCAGCATCGGGCTCGTATCTACGGTAGCAGCCATGACATGGTCCGGGCCACGTGTCATGCAGATGATGGGCGAGGACTATCCTGTGTTGAGTGTTTTTGCGAGAACGTCGCGACACGGGATCCCCTACGTGGCAGTCGTGTGGCAAACGGCAATCGCACTGGTTCTGCTGGCCACATCCAGCTTCGAAGTGATCATGGTCTACATTCAGTTTGTTCTGATCCTGATGTCTTTGTTGACTGTGTCTGCTGTTTTCTGGTTGCGATGTAAGGAACCCGAACTTCCGCGCCCTTACCATACATGGGGGTACCCCATCACCCCGCTTATCTTTTGTGCGTTCAGTATCTACATGCTGATCTATGTGTTTTGCGAACGACCGAAAGAATCGCTCCTGGGATTCGCAACGATCATCGTTGGCGGTGTGTTATATTTGGCCATCCGAAGGAAAGGGGAAGTAGTGAGGAGCGAGGAAGGACCCTGAGGCGTGATTGCTCGGATAGCCAAGTGGAGTAACATGTGAATCGTAAACTGTTGATTTGTGCATGCTGCGCTCTCCTTGGAATCTCAATTGTGCTGCATTCGGGCTGTGTCTATCGGTCATCCTCTTCTACTCGCTCGCCATCGTTACTCGATCCCCTGCAAGAAGAGATTGAGAACGCACTGGCCGGGCGCGATCTTGAGGATAATTTCGCCCGTTACCAACGCTACACGGATGACCGACTTGACGCTTCGGCCGGCGCCAACACCTGGTCGGACAAGTCCGGAGGATGCCGGCTGGCCTGGTACGACTGGATGATCCGTCACCAATTGCAGTCACCCGCCGAAGCAGAACGGTTTACCCGAGAATTGCACGCGGCGCTAGAAAGCGATCACCACGGCCTGGTAAACGCGTTTGACACCGCCACGGAGAAATTGGACTTGATTCCCAAGCTTGCCAAACCAACTGCGTGGTCGCAAGAGGGACAGTTGGAGCTACGTGACGCCTTTGCAAAGATTCAATACTCCGTGGTGGCGGCACAGGAATCTTTCCGGACCGCCCTGGCGACTCTGCAGGAAGAGGAGCAACAGGAACTACGCCGCGATCTTTACGCGGTTACGACGCAGAGGGCCGAAGACAACGCGCTTTCCTTCGTGGATGCGGCTGCAGGACGCCGCATGTGCGAATTGTTAAGAGTAATGGATCGGCAAGCGCTCGTTGAGGCCGGACGGACCCTGCTTCCGATTGCAAACACGGCGCTGCTCGATGCCCTGTCCAGACACAGCGCAACGAACGCACAGCGTGTCAGTGGTATCATGTTCGCCGGGCCGGGGGCCGACAATCACGACATGGACGCAATGATGGACATCAGCGTACTAATCGATTGCGGCGGCGACGACACTTACACGGAAGGAACCGTTTCTGCTGATCGACCCGTTCTCGTGATCATTGACCTGGGAGGGAACGACGTTTACCGTGGCCGGAACCCGGGCATCCAGGGTGGCGCCGTGCTAGGCGTTTCGATGCTCATAGATTGTGCTGGAAATGACCAATACGAGGCGGTTGACGTCGCGCAAGGCGCATGTCTCGGTGGTGTCGGAATCCTGATTGATTTCAGTGGGGACGACACCTATCGCGGCTTACGAAGAAACCAGGGATCGGCAATGGGTGGCATTGCTTTCCATGTTGATCGCTCGGGCAACGATTCGTATCACTCCGCCTTATTTGCACAGGGATTCGGCGGACCACTGGGGTTCGGCATGTTGGATGACCTATCCGGTCAGGATCATTATTATGCAGGTGGCAAGTGGGCAGATCCATACGGCGACACTCCCGGGTACGCCGGCGTCTCGCAGGGTGTCGGCTCGGGTCCCCGTGGTGTCGCCAACGGAGGCATCGGTGTACTGCTGGATGGCGGCGGCGATGACACTTACGAATGCGACTATTTTTCTCACGGCGGCGGTTACTGGTTCGCGGCAGGATTTGCGCGTGATTTCGGCGGCAACGACGAGCGCCTCGGAGCTACCCGCCTCGCGTATGACGGCGGCGAGCGTGAAGAGGCCGTTTTTTTGCGCTGGGGGATCGCCTGGCAGGCGCATTACGGACTAGGCTTTGTTTTCGATGACGAAGGCGACGATCGCTACGGTGGTAACGTCGTTGGACTGGGTTTCTCGTGGGACGTCGGCACCGCTGGGCTGATCGATTTGGCCGGTAACGACCACTACCTCCTGGACAAAGGAGGCCAGGGCCACGAGGCGGGATTCGGATTTCTCTATGACGTCGGCGGAAACGACACATACGGGGGAACGGAATATGGCACCGCTGGACCCAGTGTTACATATCACCCGGAGGATCAATCCGGCGGCAACTTTGCCTTTTCGATCAACATAGGCGGCCACGATGAATACGGCGACGAAGAATGGAACAACACAGTTCGTCAACAAGGTTCACCTGGAGGATTCTTGATTGACCGAGAGGCGGTCACGGAAACAAGCGGATGGAAATAGGTCCGGGAGCACTCGGGTGGCTGGAACCCAAACATCCATGACAACTCGACGGGGACGCCTCGCCCACCCGGGGCGGCAGGAGAATGTCTGCATGGTGGACGAGACGTCCCCCGCCGAGTTATTCGCCCAGCAGCGCGAGGAACACGCCGGCGGTTATCGCGGATCCGATGACACCGGCCACGTTTGGTCCCATCGCGGCCATAAGCGGATTCACCTTACCCTCCGTTTGCTCTGAAACGAATTTTTGTACGACGCGCGCCGACATAGGGACAGCGCTAACCCCGGCAGCGCCAATGCAGGGATTGATCTTTTCGTCGCCTTTCAGAAATAGATTCAGAAACTTAGCAAAGAGTACACCGCCCGCAGTGCTCAGCGAAAACGCGATCGCACCAAGAATAAGGATAAACAGGGTTCGGCTTGTGAGAAACGACTCGCCATCCATCGTCGCGCCAATGACCAAACCAAGAAAGATGGTAACAATGTTGATCAGCTCTCCACCCGCGGTTTTGTACAGACGATCGGTCACGCCCGACTCTCTCAATAAGTTTCCAAACATGAGCATCCCAACCAGAGGTGCGCATGACGGGATGAAGAGAATGGAAAGAATCGCAACCAGGATTGGGAACATGATCACTGCGGGTTGAGAAACGTCCTTGGCTTGCCGCATCGCAATGTTCCGCTCTTTGCGCGTTGTGAGCAAGCGCATGATTGGTGGTTGAATCACCGGCACCAGAGACATGTAACTATATGCCGCCACCGCAATGGGCCCCAGCAGATCAGGCGCCATCTTTGAGGCAAGGAAAATTGATGTGGGACCGTCCGCTCCCCCGATAATCCCGATTGCCCCTGCCTCTTGCAACGTGAAGTTGAAAATATAGTAGGCGCCGAGTGCCGCAAAAAATATTCCGGCCTGCGCGGCCGCACCGAGCAGAAATGTAATTGGCCGTCCCAGCAGTGGTCGAAAATCTGTTAAAGCGCCGACGCCGAGAAAGATAACCGGCGGAAGCAACTCGGTTTTGATCCCGGCATTATAAACCAGTTGCATCAGGGGAATATGACCGTCGCCGGAGCCGTACCATGAACTGGACGCGGCCATCCCACCAAGAGGTAAATTGGCCAGAATCGCGCCGAATCCGATCGGCACGAGCAGAAGAGGCTCATAGTTCTTGCGAACGGCAAGAAAAATCAGCAGCCCGCCGATCGCAAACATTACAAAGTGTTGCCAGCTAAGGCTGAGAAATCCGACATTACCGAGTAGCTTTTCCAGAATATCCATAATGGAAAGGACGTTTAGGCCGCGGCCGTATGCTCAGCGACGACGCGGTCTAGTCAGTATCCTCCAGCTCCAGAATGGCCTTGCCCGCTGATACTTCCGTGCCGAGTTCAGCATGAATGCTGATGACTTTACCTTTGCACGGAGCCTTTACTTCGTGCTTGGCCTTCATGGCCTCGACAGCGGCCACGACCTGGCCTTCCTCGACGACATCGCCTACTTTCACGTTGATTTCGACCAGCTCGACTTTACCTTCAAAGGGTGAGTAGACAGGGGTCGTGCGGCCCCCGTCGTGCGCGACTGATGCCGCCTCAGCAGGAGTCTGTGGTGGTGCTTCGCTCTTCCCGCCCGGTGGTGCGATCGTGATCTTGAAGGTCCGCGTGGTGCCGCCTTCTTGCACGGTACAGGTGGTCGATATGGTGCTCGTGATAGAAGCTGCCGCTACTTCCGTCGGCTCAGCCATTGGCGGCTTTTCTACTTCTTTGAGCGGGAGTACGATTTTGGCTTTACCGCTCAGCAGGCGAATGCCCTCGTTGAGATCCATGTTTTTCCCAGGGACAATGGCAGCCGCAACGAGAAAAATGTTCTCTTCGGTGATTTCGAGATTGCGCTCTTTAAGTGCCTCCTCAGCAAGCGCCAGGCTATCAGGTGCGGCTTCGAGCGGATCGCCTGCAAACGGAGGCATGTCCAGTTGTTCCGAAGCAATTTTGACGACCTCGGGGTCCGGCTCCAACGGAGGACGTCCGAAATAGCCGAGCACCGAGCGTCCAAACCCGGCATCGATCCGGTCCCATCGCCCCAGCAGCACGTTGTTGAAAGCCTGCAACCAGTACTGCTGGCTACCCGGGGTGACGCTCGTCCATGCGCCACCGGCTTTTACTACCACGGGGAACTCGGCCAGGACTTCACTGTAGCGATCGATAATCCCGGCTTCTTCCATCATGTGCACGTTCGGACCAATCGCACCGCCGGGCATTGGAAAGTTCACGACGCGCGCGTCGGCCGTTGTCGTGATCGGGTTGAACACGTAGTCTTGAAGACCTTCGTTCAGAAGCGTCTCGATCTCATCCATTTTGCCGGCATCGACGTCAAGTGCATATCCGGTTCCTTTTAGCGCATGCGCCATCGAGCGGACGTCCGGCTGGACAGTACCGGAAGCCATTGGACGAACGGACAGATCGATGCCGTCTACGCCGCCGGCCAAGCCGGCCATATAGCATGCAACCGCCATCGAAGCCGTGTCGTGCGTGTGCTGCCAAAGAGGAATTTCCGGCGGTAGAATCTTCTTCAATCCCCTTGCGGTTTCGTAACACGTATGCGGATCGGTTGTACCTGAAGCATCCTTCATGGCAACTGAATCAATGTGTACACCGCGTTCCAAGAGTCGTTGAATGACGCTCACGTAATACTCCGCGGTGTGAACCTGAGCGGATTGGAACGGTAGCCCCATCAATGCCACGGCGGCCTGGTGATGCATGCCGGCGTCGATAATTGGCTGACTCGTTTTTTCGAGGTTATCGACATCGTTCATGAAGTCAAAGTTGCGGTCAATTGTTGTGCCGTGCTTTTTCATGAGCTTGGCCTGAAGGCCCAACGCTCTGAGCCCCTGGGTGGTCAGCGTGACCCCCGACACCGAACGGGTTAGAATCTGCAGATCTACGTCAGGCCCTACGGCCTGGCGCATGCTTGACATGCATTCGAAAGGACTTTCGCCGACATAGAAATACGGGGCCTGATATCGCGCGCCGCCCCCAAACTCAAAGTGGCGAATGCCGGCCTGCACGGACGCCTGCATCGCAGGCAGAATGTCTTTCAGTCGAACTTTACCGCCGAAGGAACTTTGAAGGCCGTCCCTGAATGGCGTGAACATCACCTTGACTGTCTTGGGTTTCTCTGTGAACAGCATGGATTACTTTTGCTCCTCAATGTGGGTCACACGGGCGCCGGAAAAGCGCGCTGCGACTACGGAATTTATGGATGCGACGATGGCCGGATCAATAGCATCCGTTTTCGAACCAACCGGGAAGACACGCGTAATGCCTGATATGACCGCGGCCAGGAAGGTCAGCAGAATCATGACCGTAGCAAATGCTACGAGGCATACCAGTACAAGATTAGCAGTCATAGCGTTTTCCCCTCATGAAGAGTTCTGCTTATAGCATGGGGTTCGCGATAAGATAAAGCGAAACCAGTAATTGACGGATCATAACCCAATAGATCGACAGACGTCTTCGAACGCGAGCCGACCGCTGTGAACCGGTGTTTCCATGCCGCGGATGCGGAGGGCAAGGTCGGCCTCAATGGCGTCGACAATGCCCCCGGCCAGTAGGGAATCACTAGACGTCGAACCTTCGATGTTTTCGCTCGACTCCTTCCATATTCGTACGTGTCTACCCAGCACCAGAGAAAATTCGCGATAGGCAGCCAGCATGGGCTTTAGACCACCGGATAGGAATAATTTGAACCGGCGATCCAGGGCGTCAAGCAATACCCAGAGCGCATTCATCATCCGAATCTCTTCGACACCTCTGACGGCGTTCAAGCAGGTCGCTGCCGGGACAAACGCGTTGGGTTCGATTTCTGGACTCGTCTCCACGTTCAAACCGATTCCAAATACTACATTGTGAAAACTCGTGCCCTGAAGCTGAGTGTTCGTCAGCACGCCCGCAACTTTTTTGCCATCGATCAGGATGTCATTGACCCACTTGATGCCCGGCATAGCCTGTTCGCCGCAAAGTGTTCGAATCGCATCTACAACGGCAAGCGCAGGCAACATCGTCAGCGCACCTGCCGTTTCGGCGGCATTGACGACAAGTGGATAGTATACACTGAGGTGGATATTGCCACGTATTGCCTGCCAAGGTCTGCCGCGCAACCCATGAAATGACCGGCCTTCCAGTGCAATCACTGCCGTTCCCGGCGGGAGGCTTCGCTTGTCGTTCAGCGCTTTTATCAACGCATCAAATTGACTGGTTGTGGCAAGATCTATAATCAACAGACATGAGAGACCGCCGTTCGCATCCAGTCGAGGCGACGTCGTCATCCACATCGACGCGTTGTCACTCATTGCTGACAACAAATCACTCCATTGGCTGGCTCCGCCGTCTATTCGTGTCCATTTAGTCGATTCGCCTTCGAGTCGATCACATTTATCAGGACAATCGGTGAGGATATGCATGGGTCAAATTAATTACGAATGACGAAATACCCAAGCCCGAAAGAATGACGAATTGTGAAGTCCAAATGATCGAAACAGAAACTCATGCCGGGCGAGCAGATTTAGCAGAATGAATCTTAGGATTGATCACAAAGCCTTACAAAGAATCAACGAGGTGATTTTCTAGTCCGCATGTCTCACACTTTTCCTGCTACGACCGCAGATTTATCCACCGGGCCATGTCGACACCTTGATTCCCTAATTTGCAGTATGTCTACACGGCTTTATCGGCGAATCAAGGTTTCGACATGACCTGGCGGGTGCTCCACGGTCTCACGACGAAAAAGCGTGAGATATGCAGGCTAATTGTTCGTCTGCCGCAGGTGATACCAGAGTGCCGGTGCGTTCGTGTCCGGCGGATCGAATTCGATGATGATGTTCGTGAAGTCGACGAATCTGTTAGAAAACGATCCGACAGGTAGCCACTCGATAGGCATCGTACGTAGATTCGTTGAGTACAACGGCCGGACGGAATTTGTCGGTGAGAACACTGCAACAATTGTTACGTTCGTTGCGACGCTAACGATAATCGGCGGTGTGAATGTCGAGCTTGATGTCGACGTTGTTGTCGTAGTCGTCGTCGTTGTCGAGCTGCTTGACGTCGTTGTGGTGGTGGTGGTGGTGGTGGTTGATGATGTTGTCGTAGATGTGCTTGTCGTAGATGTGCTTGTCGTACTGGTTGTAGTGGAAGTCGTCGTAGTCGAGGTTGTACTCGAGTTCGTTTTCACCTCGAAGGCAAGATCCATGGATCGACCGGCGTACGGATGATTGCCGGGATAGTACAGTTCTACCCACGGACCCACAGGCGGTGGTCCGGGCGGACAGTGACGCCACACCGCGTCGTCATTCCAGTTGTTCGTCGAAGATTTCCATCCCCAGTAGCGCGGTAGCACGAACGGCTCGGGATATTTCACCGTTATCCAGTATGTCCGCCCCTGCTGCTGTGTCACCACACATGGGAATGCGAATTCATCAATCATAAAGTCATATTTCCAGATGATCTGGTCTGCGTTGGGAACACCCGGCAAAATGTCCGGGCCCGGCGACATGTCCGGATACGGATCGTAGAACCATTCCCCCGGTATCACAGTCGCCACCGGTTCCACTGTATAGATCGACGGATCAAACAGATACCGACACAGTTCGTTTGAAGGTGTGCTGTACGGCACCAACGCATTCGTCGGATTATCGTCCCAGATCGCCACTTCAAACCGGGCCAGCGGCTCAATATCGTCCATCCACCACGAGGCGTATATGCATATGCTGGTAATCGGCCCG
>Ga0315336_1006813_pt1 | contig 11417 bp, 9 predicted proteins | sample ASW5metaG_FD_204512 | JGI IMG/M metagenome (GOLD analysis project Ga0315336, IMG submission 204512) | Ammonia-oxidizing marine archaeal communities from Monterey Bay, California, United States - ASW #5 | ecosystem: Environmental > Aquatic > Marine > Intertidal zone | place: USA: California...
AATAGCCTTTATCTGATCTCTGTCGCCTCCAAAAGGTTTTCTTCCAAAGTTACCCACTAAATCTTTTATCCAGTTTTCAGTTTTTTTTTCTCCTAAATTTAAGATCATATATGCGATTAATGATTGGTTGTAAACATTAGTTGATGATCTCATACAAATTTTATTTTTCCATTTTTTATTAGCAAGTTGTTCATAATTTTTTAAATTATTTATATTTACTCTTTCTTTTGAGAAAATTATTGGTCGCGCCCTAACTGATAGCCCAAACCAGTCGTTATCTCTACTAATATATTTAGCCGGAATATTTTTTTGTAATATTTTTGAATTAACTTTTTCAAATAAATTATTTTTTTTTGCTCTTGATAATCTAGCAATATCAGTTGTTAGTAAAATATCTGCTTTTGTATTATTTCTTTCAAGTTTTAATTTTTCTATAAATTCATCAGATTTTCCAGTTATTATATTAACTTTTATTTTTTTACTTTTTTCAAACTCATTAATTAAAGATTTCATTAAATGCGATTTTCTTCCTGAATATATATTTAATTCATTTTTTGTTTTTGATTTCAAAATAAGAAATGTAAAATTAACAAAAAAAATTACCAGTATAGAAAGTAAAAGAATCTTTTTATTAAACATTGATGATTGTATAATTTATTGATAATGATAATCATTATCATGTTTATAAGATATTATTTGGTTTATAATTTTTTTCAATTAGTTTTAATAACAAATTAAGAAAATTTAATGATAAAAAAAAATATTCAAAAAATGTCATTCATTAATCCGTATGGCAAGAATGTTAAAGAAATAAAAGATTTTATTTATAAAATCGTTGACGAACTACTTAATAGAGTCTCAAACGCTGAAAAGTTTCCACCATTACCAAAAGAAATAAAAAATTTTGATAAATTTAATCTTAATGATTTACCTATTTCTGAATCAAAAATTTTAAAACAAATAAAAATTATAATTGATAATTCAATGAACGCTTCTAATCCATATTATTTAGGTCATATGGATTCGTTGCCAACAACCATGTCTATTGTTGGGGACATAGTATGTTCAACGATTAATAACAATATGCTTAGTAAAGAAACAGCCCCAGTGCTTACAGAAATTGAAAAAAAAGTTACTACAAATTTAGCGAATAAATTTAATTTGGGCCAAAATTCTGGCGGTATTATGCTTTCAGGAGGAACATTATCAAATATTCAAGCAATAGCATTAGCTAGGAATCGTATCTTAGGCTCTTTTGAGAAAGGTTTGGTAGGTCTTAAAAGAAAACCATATATTTTTGCATCTGAAGAGTCACATACTTCTATACAAAAAGCAGCAATGGTTCTTGGTTTAGGTACAAATTCAGTTGTATCTATTCAAACAAACAAAGATGGGAAAATAAAAATATCTAACTTAGATAAATCAATAAGGCAAAAAATCAATGAAAATGGATTTCCGTTTTGTGTTATTGCTACAGCAGGAACAACTACTACAGGAAGTGTTGATGATTTAAATGAAGTATCAAAAATTGCTGATAAATACAAATTATGGATGCATACAGACGCTGTATACGGAGGCGCTTTAATTTTTTCAAATAAATTTAAAAATAAATTAAATGGCATTGAAAATTCAGATTCAATTTCATTTAATCCGCAAAAATGGTTATATATAACTAAAACATGTTCAACTTTATTGTTAAAAAATAAGAAATATTTTTACTCAGATTTTTTTATTCCCTTACCTTATGTGATGAAAAACAAAGATGAATATCATCAAGGTGAAATAACATTACAAGGAACAAGATATCCTGATGTTTTAAAATTATGGTTATCACTTCAACATTTAGGAAACTTTAGTTATTCAGAAATTATAGAAAACTCATTTAAATATACTAATTTGTTAAAGAAAAAATTATTACAAATAAATAATATTAAAATAGCTTGCGAACCACAAATGAATATTATTTGTTTTAGGCTTGAATCGAAAAATAAAGATTTAGATCATAAAGACTTAATAAATTTGAAACTCCAAAAGTTTTTATTTAAAAGACATAACATCTTTTTTTCAATTATTAAATATAATGATAGTAAATGGTTAAGAGCAGTTTTACTTAATCCTTTTTTTAATTTAAAACATATAAAAAAAATTTGTATAGCAATTAGTGAATTTACTAAAGAGAATAAAATTGTAAAATCAGTAAAATTCAATGATTAAATTTATATTAATTTCATTATTAATTCTTTTTTTTATTTTTTTATTAATTAAAATTTTTAAAAATAAAAATTTAAAAACCATACATTTATTTATTTTTTTTGTTATAGGTATCATTATTTATTTTATTTATACAGGTAAAATAACTTATTTATTTGCTTTTTTAAAAAACATCCTTCCAAATTTATTAAAGCTTTTAGGTATTTAATAATTTAAAACTTTTAATGGAAAGCCATACTTTTAACAAAACAATATTACGTGAATATGATATAAGAGGAATAATTGAAAAAGATCTTAATTTAATAGATGCTTTATTTTTAGGTAAATCCTTTGCAACTTTACTAAAAAAAAAAAAGCTTAAAAATGTAGTAATTGGATACGATGGAAGAATTAGTTCACTTAAAATTGAAAATGAACTTGTAAAGGGTTTACTATCAAAAGGAATTAAAGTTTATAAAATAGGGCTTGTACCAACACCGTTACTTTATTTTTCTATGTATTCAAGGAAATTAGATAGTGGAATCATGATAACAGGATCACATAACCCACCTAATTATAATGGTTTTAAAATGTTATTAAAAAACAAAAGTATTGTTGGAAAAGATATTTTAGATATAGCAAGAATTTCATCTAAAGGAGAGTTTTGTAAAAATAAAAGAGGGAAAGTAAAAAAAATATCTATGATGGGCAAATATTTATATTTCTTAATTAATTCTGCAAATATAAAAAAAAAAATTAAAGTTGCCTGGGACCCTGGAAATGGATCAAGTGGTAAAATAATTTCTCATTTAACAAAAAAACTTAATGGAAAACATTATATTATTAATGAAAAAATTGACGGAACTTTTCCTGCACATCACCCAGATCCAACAGTACCAAAAAATTTAAAACAATTAAAAAATTTAGTAAAAAGAAAAAAATGTGATTTTGGTTTTGCTTTTGATGGGGATGGAGATAGATTAGGAGTTGTTGATAATGAAGGTAAAATAATATTTGCCGATAAAATTGTTGCTTTCCTAGCTAAAGACGTTCTTTTAGGAAAACCAAGTTCTAAAATAATTTTAGATATTAAATCTAGTCAAATTGTTTTTAATGAAATCAAAAGATTAAAAGGCAGACCTATTTTTTGGAAGTCAGGCCATTCATTAATAAAAAAAAAAATGAAAGAAACAAAAGCAATTTTTGCTGGAGAAATGAGCGGACATATTTTTTTCGCAGATAAATATTATGGATTTGATGATGCTATTTATGCATCGATTAGATTCCTAAACCTCTTTTGTGATTCTAATAAATCTTTATCTAAAATATTTAATGATATGGAAAAATCTTTTAATACCCCTGAATTAAGATTTAATAGTACAGAAACTGAAAAATTTGTGATCGTAGAAAAATTAAAAAAGATTTTAAAAAAAGAAAAAAAATTTTTTATTAGTATCGATGGTGTAAGATATTCTACTAAAGAAGGATGGTGGTTAGTAAGAGCATCTAATACACAAGATATTATTGTAGCAAGATGTGAATCATATTCTAAAAAAAATCTCAAAAAGATTAAATCTGATCTAAAAAACAATTTGAAAAAATGTTCTTTTGATGTTCCTAATTTTTGACTATTCTTTTTTCTGTAATTATAATTGAAAAGTAAATAATAATTTATGTCAAAATTTATAAAAAATGTAAGTCAAGATAACCAACTTATAATAGAGAGAGATACTAAAAAAAAAATAAAAAAACCATCTTTATATAAAGTTGTTATGTTAAATGATGACTATACCCCAATGGATTTTGTAGTTTATTTGTTAAAATTTTTTTTTCATAAAAACCATACCGAGGCTTCTAAAATTATGTTAAAAGTTCATAACAAAGGAGCGTGTTTATGTGGTATTTATTCTTTTGAAGTTGCCGAATCAAAAATATTAGAAGTAATTATCACATCTAGAAAGAACGGTTTTCCTTTACTTTGTACTTTGGAGAAAATTTGAAAAAATGTTATCTGATAATTTAGAAAAAACTATAAAAAGAGCTATTTCATATGCCAATGATAGACAACAAGAATACGTAACCTTAGAACATTTATTGCTAGCTTTAATAGATGATAAAGATGCTTTAGAAGTATTAAATGCTTGTAATGTAGATATTAAAAATCTTAATATTAGTTTAACAAAATATATTGATAAAGAATTAAAAAATATAACAACAGCTCTTACGCGAGAAGCTCAACCATCAGCAAGTTTTGAAAGGGTTTTACAAATAACTGTGTCTCATGTTTATTCATCTGAAACTAAAAAAATTAATGGTGCAAATGTATTAGTTTCGATTTTTTCAGAAAGAGAGTCTCATGCAGTTTATTTTTTACAAAAACAAGATATGTCAAGATTAGATGCATTAAATTTTATTTCGCATGGTATTGAAAAAAATGAAGATGAAATAGAAGAAGAAAAAGAGGATAAAGAAAATGAATTTATGTATCCAAACAGCTATCAAACCAAGGATAAAAAAAGTAATGATGAATTTACTATTAATTTAATTGATAAAGCTAAAAATAAAAAAATTGATAAATTAATAGGTAGAAATAATGAAATTGAAAGAACAATACAAATATTATCAAGACGTTTAAAAAACAACCCCTTGTTTGTAGGAGAACCTGGGGTAGGAAAAACAGCTATAGTTGAAGGACTATCTCTTAAAATTTTTAACAAAGAAGTTCCTAAATTTTTACAAAAATCAACGATATACCAATTGGATTTAGCCGGATTAATTGCTGGGACAAAATATAGAGGAGATTTTGAAGAAAGATTAAAAAAAGTGATAAAAAATATGAGTTTATCTAAAAACAATATTTTGTTTATTGATGAAATACACACAATTGTTGGCGCTGGCGCTACAACTGGCGGGTCTATGGATGCTTCGAATATTTTAAAACCAGTTTTGTCTAGTGGTCAAATTAGATGTATAGGATCAACAACTTATAAAGATTATAGAAATTATTTTAATAAAGATAAGGCCTTTTCAAGAAGATTTCAAAAAATAGATGTTGACGAACCATCTGTAAGCGAATCTTTTGAAATATTAAAAGGTATTCAAAAATATTATGAAAATTTTCATGGTTTAAAATATACCGATGAAGCTTTGAAGTCGGCAATTGAATTAGCAAACAGATATATTACTGAAAAAAAATTACCAGATAAAGCTATTGATGTTATTGATGAAGCTGGGGCTTATAAAAAAACTTTTGAAAACAAAAAGAAACTAATCGATAGTTCAGATATATTTAATACTGTTTCGAGAATTGCAAAAATTCCCCTTAGAAGTATTAGCAAACAAAGTAATTTATTAGCAAAGAATTTATCTAGGAAAATAAAAAACTTAATATATGGTCAAGATAAAGCTATTGAAAATCTTGCACGTTCAATAAAAATTTCACAAGCAGGATTGTCTGAACCAGATAGACCAGTTGGATGTTTTTTATTTACTGGTCCTACGGGAGTTGGAAAAACCGAATTAGCAAAACAATTATCAAATGCTTTAGAGTCAAAGTTTATCAGATTAGATATGTCTGAATATTCTGAAAAACATAGCATTTCAAGATTAATTGGTGCGCCACCTGGTTATGTAGGTTATGATCAAGGTGGTCTTCTTACTGAAGCAGTTGACCAACATCCACATTCAGTAGTGTTATTTGATGAAATTGAGAAAGCTCACCAAGATCTTTTTAATGTATTGCTTCAAGTAATGGATTATGGAAAATTAACAGATAATAATGGAAAATCAGTTAATTTTAAAAATACAATTTTGATACTAACTACTAATATTGGTGGCGAAAATTTGACAAAAAAAAAATTAGGTTTTGAAACAAATAAAGAAGAGTTAAATAACGAAAAAGAAATTAAATTCTTTTTTAAACCTGAATTTAGAAACAGATTAGATTCTATTATATCTTTTGATCCTTTATCCTATACAACAGTTTATAAAATTGTTAATAAATTTATAGGACAGTTTGAAAGTAGATTAAAAGAAAAAAATATTTCAATTGAACTTTCAAAAGATGTGAAAAGTTTCTTAGCAACAAAAGGTTATAGTGAAATATTTGGAGCACGTCCCCTTGTTAGGTTAATACAATTAAAAATTAAAGAACCAATAGCTGATTATTTATTGTCTAACAATTCTAAATCAAAAATTCTAATAAAAATTAATTTAGGAGAAAATAATAAATTAAAATTTAATTTCATAACTAAAAAAATTAAAGAAAAAATTATTTAATTAGAAAAATCCCATCAATTTCAACACTTGCATTTAATGGCAAACTATTAACACCAATAACTGTCCTAGTATGTAGGCCTTTCTTTTTAAAAATTTTTTTAATTAAATCTGAAGCGCCATTAATTACAAAAGGTTGTTCTGTAAAATTCTTTTTACTATTAACAAAACCATTTATTCTTACACATCTTTTTATTTTACTAAAATTGCTTTTTACAGCTATATTAATTAATCCTAAAATATTTAAAGCACATAATTGCGCTGCCTTATATCCGTAATCTTTATTTTTATTACTAATTCTTCCTGAAAATAAAAGCTTATTATTTTTTATTGGTAATTGACCTGAAATAAATAGGAACTTACCTTCTTTTAAAAACGGAAGATAAGACCCAACCGCTTTGATATTTTTTGGTAAAGAAAAACCCATGGAATTAAGGTCTTTTTCTATAGAATTTTTCATATATTTTAACTACATCCAGTAGTTGTGCCACAAGTATTACATCTTAAACATGTTCCATTTCTTACTAAAGTAAAGTTTCCACATTCACTACACGCATCTCCCTCATAACCTTTTAATTTTGCTTTTTTTATAAGATTATCTATTTTTTTCTTGGAATTTATTTTATTATTATTTTGAATTTCTAAATTTTCCATGCCTTTACCTCCTGAAAGAACATAAAAATTACTTCTCACATAACCAGTGCTTGCATATCTTGATATTGATTCGTTTGCAGCTGAAGCTTTTAATTCTTCTATTTTACTTTTATTATCATGACTAGTGGATATTTTTTGATCTGGGTCAAAATGCGCAAGTTCTTCTTTATTTAAATATGATATAGCTAATTCTCTAAAAACATAATCTAAAATAGAGCTTGCCAATTTTATTGAATCATTACCTTGCACTGTACCTGATGGTTCAAATTTGGTACCTACATATGCTTCAACAAATTCTTCAAGAGGGACACCATATTGAAGACCAATTGATATTGCGATTGCAAAATTATTCATTAGGCTTCTAAAAGCAGCTCCTTCTTTATGCATATCTAGAAATATTTCCCCAATAGATCCATCATCGTACTCTCCAGTTCTTAAATAAACCTTATGCCCAGCAACTATTGCTTTTTGAGTATAACCTTTTCTTCTATCAGGCATTTTATTTCTTTTTGTTCTAACTATCTCCTTTATATAATCTTCAGTTATTTTTTGCGCTACATTAATAGTTTTTTCTTTTATAGAAATATTTTCAACAAACAGATCTTCTTCTTCAACAATAGCAGAGCTTAAAGGTTGAGATAATTTAGATCCATTTCTATAAATCGCATTAGCTTTTAAACCTAATTTCCAAGATTGAATATAAGAATTTTTACATTCTTCAATAGTTGCTTTATTTGGCATATTTATTGTTTTTGATATTGCTCCAGAAATGAATGGTTGAGCTGCAGCCATCATTTTTATATGACTTTTAGTTGATAAAAAACGTTTACCAATTTTTCCACAAGGATTAGCACAATCAAATATAGATAAATGTTCTTCTTTTAAATGCGGCGCTTCTTCTAACGTCATTGATCCACAGCAATATGTATTAGCTAGATCTATTTCATTTTCAGAGAAACCCAAATGTTTTAGCATATTAAATGAAGGATTATTTAAATCATCAGATTTTAATTTTAAATTATTTAAACAGAAGTCTTCATCAATAATAAATTTATTAAAAGCAAACTTTATATCAAAAGCATTTTTTAAATTTTCTTCAATTTTTTTTATTATTTCGTTATTAAAACCTTTTTCTTTTAAAGCTTTGTGATTAATTGTTTTACAATTTTCTAACGTTCCATTTCCAATAACATATCTAATTATTTCATCGATTTGAAAAGGGCTATATCCAAGATTTTTTAGAGAAATAGGTATTAATCTATTGATAATTTTAAAATATCCTCCTCCAGCTAGTTTTTTATATTTAACTGTTGAAAAATCAGGCTCTATTCCAGTTGTATCGCAATCCATAACAAGACCTATTGTGCCAGTAGGGGCAATAACAGTCGTTTGAGCATTTCTAAACCCGTGTTTTTTTCCATTATTTAAAGCATTGTCCCAGGATTCTTTTGCAGCTTCAACTAATTCTTTATTTGGGCAATGATCTTTATTTATAGGTACCGGGAGAATTGATAAATTTTTATAATTATTTTTTTCACCATAAACTGCCATTTTATGATTACTAATTACTCTTAACATATCTTCTTTATTATTTTTAAATTTTTTAAAAGACCCATGTTCTTTTGCTATTTCAGAAGAAACATTATAAGATTCACCAGTCATTAATGCAGTTATAGCAGCGCAAATTGCTCTTCCTTCATCACTATCATAACTATATCCTTGTAGCATTAATAAACCTCCTATATTTGCATATCCAAGCCCTAAAGTTCTAAATTCGTATGATAATTTAGCTATTTCTTTTGAAGGAAACTGAGCCATCATCACTGAGATTTCTAATACAATTGTAAAAAGCTTAACAGCGTGTTTAAAATTATCTATTTGAAATTTTCCTTCATTATCTAAGAATTCTATTAAATTTATTGAAGCCAGATTGCATGCAGTATTATCAAGGAACATATATTCCGAACATGGATTTGAAGCATTTATTTTTCCATTTTTTGGACATGTATGCCATTCATTAATTGTTGTATCATATTGAATCCCTGGATCAGCACACGACCAAGCTGCGTTACCAATTTTTTCCCAAAGGTCTTTAGCATTAATTGTTTTATGAATTTTTTTATCAGTTCTTCTGATAAGATTCCATTTTTTATTATTTAAAACAGAATTCAAAAAATCATTAGTTACCCTAATTGAATTATTTGAATTTTGTCCCGAAACCGTTAAGTATGCTTCAGAGTCCCAATCGGTATCGTATGTCTTAAACTCTACAGATTTAAACCCTTGTTTTGCAAAATCTAAAATTCTTTGAATATAATTTTCTGGCACCATTGATTTTTTTGCATCAATTATCTTGTCTTTTAAAATAGAATTATTTTTTGGATTAAATCTTTTTTCATCATCCAATTCATTGTTCCAACAAGCTTTCATTATTTCTTGCAAATGTTTCTTACAAATTTTTGATCCAACAACTAATGACGCAACTTTTTGTTCTTCTTTTACCTTCCAATCAACAAAATCTTCAATATCTGGATGATCAATATCAACAACAACCATTTTTGCAGCTCTTCTAGTTGTACCTCCAGATTTAATAGCGCCAGCTGATCTATCACCAATTCTTAGAAAACTCATTAGACCTGAAGATTTTCCACCACCAGACAAACTTTCTCCATCTCCTCTTAAATGAGAAAAATTACTTCCAGTACCAGATCCATATTTAAACAATCGTGCTTCTTTAATCCATAAATCCATTATCCCTCCTTCATTAACAAGATCATCGGTTACACTTTGTATAAAGCATGCGTGAGGTTGAGGGTGCTCGTAAGCTGTTTCAGATAAATTTAATTTTCCTGTTTCATTATCAACATAGAAATGTCCTTGAGCTGGCCCGTTTATACCATATGCCCAATTCAATCCAGTATTGAACCATTGAGGAGAATTGGGAGCCGCAATTTGTTGGCACAAAATAAATCTTAATTCATCATAAAAAGTTTTTGCATCTTCCTCTATATCAAAATATTTACCTTTCCAACCCCAATATGTCCAAGTACCAGCGATTCTATTAAAAACCTGTTTTGAAGAAGATTCGCCGTGAAACCTTTCTCCTTGAGGAATTTCTTTTAATTTATTTTCATCAGCACAACTTTTTGAGAGCCAGTCCGGTATGTTTTTTTCTGATATTTTTTTAATATATTTTGGTATTCCTTTTTTTCTAAAGTATTTTTGCGCAATTATATCTGTTGCAACTTGAGACCATTTAATTGGTACCTCAACATTATTTAATTCAAATATTATAGACCCATCCGGGTTTCTAATTTCTGATCTAACTTTTTTAAAGGTTATTCCTTTGTAGGGAGATTCTCCCTTTTTTGTAAACTTTCTTTCAATTTTCATAAATTATAACATTTTAAGGTAACATACTATATATAGTATATAAAAAATAAGCTATACAACTATATCTTGATACTTATAACATAATTTTCAAGAAAAAAAATATTTTTTTTAATTTTTTTGCTACTTTTAAATGTTAACTATATGAAAAATATTTCTTTATATTTATATACTTTTTTTAAAGGTAAACTGGTAGCCAGGGATGATGATGGAAATAAATATTACAAATCTAGTATTGCCCATGGAACAAAAAAAGAAAAAAGATGGGTTTTGTATAAAAAAGATAATGACCCAACAAATATAGATCCGAGTTGGCATGCATGGCTTCATCACGTTGTAGATGATGTCCCTAATTTAAAAAAAAAAATTTTTATTGGCAAAAGAAAATTACCCCAAATTACACAGGTACAGAAAAAGCATATTTTCCTTCGGGACATATTTTAAATAAAGAAAGAAAAAAGAAAATTAAAAATTATGAATCATGGATGCCAAATAAAAAAAAATAAAAAAATTTTTTTATTTTTTTTTATTTTTGTTAGTTTTATTTTTTATTCAAACGTAGTTTGTTCTGAAAGTATTCTTGGAGCTTTAAATAAAGTAAGTGGTAAAATATCTAAAATAAAAATTGAAGATAATGATCAAACTAATTTTGGAACTTTAAAAATTATTGTTAGAGCATGCAAAAAATCTTTACCTGAAGATCCACCTGAAAATTCTGCTTTTATTCAAATCTGGGATATGAAAATTGATAAAGAAGATAAAAAAATATTTAGTGGTTGGATGTTTTCTTCCAGTCCTTCAATATCTACTGTGAACCATGCTGTTTATGATGTTTGGGTCATAGATTGTATAGCATCATAAACAAAAGGTTGGGGAGTTTTTTTATTAAAGTCTATGTTTTTTTTTAA
>Ga0315336_1006814_pt1 | contig 11416 bp, 14 predicted proteins | sample ASW5metaG_FD_204512 | JGI IMG/M metagenome (GOLD analysis project Ga0315336, IMG submission 204512) | Ammonia-oxidizing marine archaeal communities from Monterey Bay, California, United States - ASW #5 | ecosystem: Environmental > Aquatic > Marine > Intertidal zone | place: USA: California...
GCATATACACAATTAAAAATAGTCAACACACTTGAACAATATGGGATCATTCTTCCAATAAAATATTATTATCCTACTCCGATATGGCAACCTTTAAATGGTTATACACTAAATCCTGAACTTCTTTATGCTTTTATGCATCAGGAGTCGATGTTCGATGAAAAAGCCAAAAGTTATAAAGGGGCAATGGGATTAATGCAGGTTATGCCTTCGACTGCTAAATTTATTTCTTCTAATAAAAAAGTAAAAAGAAATAATGCTAATATTCTAAAAATTCCAGAAATTAATCTTGATGTTGGACAAGAGTATATTAAATATTTAATGAATCTAGAATCAGTTAAAAATAACTTAATCTATTTAACTGCTGCTTACAATGGAGGTCCTGGAAATCTTAGTAAATGGAAAGAAAAAACTAATTATCTTAATGATCCACTTTTTTTTATGGAAAGCATCCCTTCAAGAGAAACAAGGTGGTTTATTGAGAAAGTTTTAACCAAATACTGGATTTATCAAAATAAGAATGGAATTAAATCAAATTCATTAACTTTACTAGCAAATGGAAAAAATCCCATTTATTAATAGCTGATGAGAAAATATAAAAATTCCACTGAATTCATTTCAGTTAACATAGCCCTTCTTACGATTTCTGATAGTCGGACAATTGAAAATGATAAATCTGGAAATCTATTACAAGAACGCATATCTTCCATTGGTCATAATCTAAATAAACGAAATATAATTAAGGATGACTTTGAATTAATTAAACAGACGTTTATTAACTTATCTAATGATCCTCTAATTGATGTAATTATTTCCACAGGAGGTACAGGGTTAACCGGGAGAGATTCAACTCCAGAAGCTGTAACAGAATTGTCTGATAAAATGATAGATGGTTTCGGTGAATTATTTAGGCAAATAAGTTATAACAAAATTGGTACTTCTACTATTCAATCACGTGCGATTGGTGCTATTATAAATAGCACATATGTATTTTGTTTACCAGGATCTCCAAGTGCATGTAAGGATGGATGGGATGGTATTTTGAAATATCAATTAGATATCCGTCATCGCCCATGTAATTTTATAGAAATAATACCTCGATTAAATGAAAAATAATTTTTCAAAAAACTATCAAGATCTTATCAAGATTTATGAACATCTCCATAAAAATGGTTCAAACTTGGAAAACTCTGAAAATACATTTGATGGCAAAAGTTTATTTTATTATTTTGAACCAATTAAACAATTAATAGAAAAGACTAAAAGTGAAACTTTAATAGATTTTGGATGCGGTAAAGCAAAATATTATTTTAATAAAACAATTATAAAGGGAGTTGAATATAGAAATATTACTGAATATTGGAGAATAAAAGATTATTATCTTTATGATCCTGGAGTGAAGGAATTTTCTAATTATCCTTCTGAGCAAAAAGACGGGGTTATTTGTATTGATGTTGTTGAACATATTCCTCCTGAAGATGTTTTCAAATTTATTGAAGATATTTTCAAATTATCCAAAAAATTTGTATTCATCGTAATAGCATGTTATCCTGCGCAAAAAACCTTACCTGATGGTAGAAATGTGCATTTGACTCTACTAAATCCAAATGAATGGAAAGTAATTATATCAAAATTACATAAAAGATATCCCAATATTTTACCCCATGTGACTTGCATAAAAGGAGGAAGACCTTCTTCAAATGATGAAGAAAAAAAATTTGTGGAATCCTCTTAATTTTCCTTAATTGTTATGTTTTTTTATCCAAATTTTGAAATAGAAAAAGGGTTTAATAAATTGGTAATTGGAGTAGATGAGGTAGGACGTGGTCCTTTAGCAGGACCAATAGTTAGTTGTGCTTGTCTTTTTTTAGATTACTCCATTGATCCCAATCAATTATTGTCAATCAATGACTCAAAAAAACTTTCTTTAAAAAAAAGAATGGAAGCGTTTAAAGTTATTTCAAAATTAAAATATTCAAATAAAATTAAATTTACATTGGGTATGTCAAGTGTCAAAGAAATTGATCAATACAATATATTAGAAGCAACAAAAATATCTATGAGACGTGCGGTAAAAAAACTTAAACTTTTCTCTACACAATTAATTATTGATGGAAATATTGATCTTGAACTAGATGATTTTCCTAGTAACGGTATCGTTAAGGGTGATCAAAAATCTTTTAGTATAGCGGCAGCATCTATTATTGCTAAAATATATCGAGATCGCTATATGCAGTTTTTATCCTTTCTATTCCCTGATTATGATTGGTCAAATAATTCAGGATATGGAACTAAGAAACATATTGAACAAATATACAAATTAGGAATAACAATTCATCATCGTAAAAGTTTTCAGCCTATAAAGTCACTTATCCATAGTAAATGATTCTGCCTGTTGATAACTTCAGTTGACCTATTATTTTATCTCCTTAAAGATTCTTTTACGATGATTAAGAAAAATTCCATTCTTCAAGGCAATAGTCTTAAGCTTTTAAAAAAAATTCCAGATAAATCAATAGATCTCGTTTTTGCAGACCCACCCTATAATCTTCAATTAAAAGATACTCTTTATAGGCCCGACCAAACAACAGTTGAAGCAGTAACAAATGATTGGGATAAATTTGACACTTATGAAACCTATGATCAATTTTGTTTTGAATGGTTAAATGAATGTAAAAGAATTTTAAGAGATGGTGGCGCTCTTTGGGTAATTGGTAGTTATCATAATATTTTACGCATTGGAACATCCATCCAAAACTTAGGTTTTTGGATATTAAATGATATTATTTGGCACAAAACCAATCCAATGCCAAATTTTAGAGGTACACGTTTTACCAATGCCCACGAAACTCTTCTTTGGTGCACAACTTCTAGAAAAGCCAAATACACTTTTAATTATCAAAATCTAAAAGAACTTAATGAAGGAAAACAAATGAGAAGTGACTGGTATATTCCTATTTGCGCGGGAAAAGAACGTTTGCGTGAAGATAATCATCAACGCTCTCACCCAACACAAAAACCAGAAGCGTTACTTTACCGTATCCTTTTAGCATCTTCTCAAAAAGGAGATTTAATTTTAGATCCTTTTCTAGGATCAGGTACTACAGCGGTTGTCGCAAAAAAATTACAACGGAACTTTATTGGTATTGATCAAAATAAAGACTACATATCTCTTGCAAAAAAAAGATTAAAACAGACCAAAGTCTTAAAAGATAATTTAGTTAAACTTACTCAAAGCAGAAAAGATCTACCAAAAGTTCCTTTTGGAGAATTAGTTGAACAAGGAATTATTCCTCCAGGCGCTGTACTTACGGATGCGAAAGAAAGATTTAAGGCGACTGTAACAATTGATGGGAGTTTAAAAATTGATACCCTTTCAGGTTCTATTCACCAAGTAGGAGCAAAATTACAAGGATTACAAAGTTGCAATGGATGGGATTTTTGGCATGTCAAAAACAAATCTTCTTCTATTCTCTTAGATCATGTACGTGGTTATTATCGAAATAAAAAAACAGTTCTTAATTAACGTCTCTTTTAACAATCTGCTTCATTACTGATGGCATAGCACTAAAATTAATCCTATTTTTTTTTATCCATTTATGGTCTTTAAATATTTTTTTCTTAACTACCGCCTTATAAATACTTATATCTAAATCAAAATGACTGAATGAATATGTAAAAGTTCCTTTATATTTAAATTTATTTCCTATTTTTTCATAAATAGTGTTGCGTTTTAATAAATTTTTTTTATTTACCCATTGATCATTTGGAACTTCTAACATTGAAGCAAGCATTCCAATAGATTTACGTCTATTTACCAAAATTTCGTTTCTATTATTTACAATAATATAAGCGCGAGTAAATTTTATTTTCTTTTTTTCTAAGGATGAACTTTTAAAAGGAATAAGATGTTGAATATTTTTTTTTCTCGCTTCACAATATTTTTCTATAATACACTCATTACATTTTGGATTGCGAGGAAGGCAAATTATCGAACCATAATCCATGAAAGATTGAATTAAATCACTTGCTTTATTAGGTGACTGATATTTTGAAGCAATATCTTCAATTATTTGTTTATTTAAACGCAGTAATGTTTTTATTCCATACAGACGTGCAATAATTCTTTTAATATTAGCATCTAAAGGGAGAACAGGTTGATTATAGGCTATTCCCAATATAGCTTTAGCAGTATAATCGCCTACTCCTGGTAATTCTATTAAATCATCATAGTTTTGAGGAACTTTAGATTCAAAATCGTTAGAAATTATCTTACTTGTCTTTAATAAATTTTTTGCTCGATTGTAATATCCAAGACCTGACCAAAATCGCAAAATTCTATTCTCTGATACTCTGCTAAATTTATCTATACTAGGCCACAATTTAATAAATTCATTAAATCGCTTAATAACACTATTAACGGTTGTTTGTTGCAACATAAACTCGCTAACCAACACATAATAAGCATTGGCTTGATTATTTGGTTTAATGTTACGCCATGGTAGCTCGCGCTTGTTTTTCTCATACCATTTTAATAAAAACCTTTGAACATTTTGATCCTTGTTTTTATTTAAAATAGGCATAATTTATCATAATGATATCATATTCTGATGATATAATTACAAACAACTTTAATGATTAAAAAAGCAGATAATTCAAAACGGACATTTACCCCTATTTCAATTTCAGATTCCTTACGAAATGTAAATAAAAGGTTTTTATATAAATTTGGAAAACTAGATTACATAATACATACCAAATGGTCAGAGATTGTTGGAAGCTTTTTTGCTAATCACTCCGAGCCACAAAAAATTAGCTCTATTGCCAATTCAACAAATGAGGAAGGCGAGGCCTTGTATGACCGTTTTCTTCATGTTAATGTTTCACCAGCAGCTGCAGTAGAATTTCAACATTTCCAAGATAAAATTATTGAAAAAATTAATTCTTACTTTGGCTACAAAGCTATTAAAAGAATTAAAATACATCAACTTCTTGTTAACAAAAATCAGTACAGAAAAAAACAAAGATATGTCAACCTTATTGAGGCAAAAGAAAAAAAATTAGAGGTTGAAAGTTCAACACCCACACTATCCAATAAAAAATTGGAGGAATCTATTGTGAATTTAGGATTATCCATTACTAATAAAAAAAATTAATAATGTTAAATTTTTTTCGTATTTTGTCAGTTGTCTTTTTTATAGTATTTTTTATATTGCCCTTATCTGCAGTCACAGTTTTGGAAGTAACGGAGGATGATTTTGTTATTGGCTCCAAAAATGCTCCCGTTACTATTATAGAATATGCATCTTTATCATGCAGTCACTGTGCAAATTTCCACAATAATACGCTTGGTGACTTAATTAAAGAATATGTTGATACTGGAAAAGCACGAATTGTGTTTCGTGATTTTCCCTTCAATTACCCCGCTTTACTAGGCAGTATGGTTCTCCGCTGTATTCCAAAAGATTTCCGTTATGATTACATGAATGCTCTATTTCAACTACAGCCAAAATGGGTCGTACGTGAAAATGCTAAATCAACACAAGAATTGTATAAAATTATGCAAAGCGGTGGTATGACTAAAGAAGAGTTTGAAAATTGCACCAATAATACTGAATTGGAAAATATTATTCTTCAAACCGTTATTGCCGCTCAAAATGAATTTAACATCAAATCAACACCCTCATTTTTAATTAACGGTAATCTAGTTGAAGGTAATAAATCTATAAAAGAATTTAGACAAATCATTGATAAAATATTATCAGAATAATTAATGATAAAATTTAATAAGCTTAAAGTAAAGGGCTTTAAATCGTTTGTTGAACCAACGGAGATTGTTATTGAAAAAGGACTCACTGGTATTGTAGGTCCAAACGGATGTGGTAAATCCAACCTTGTTGAAGCTTTTCGTTTTGTAATGGGTGAACTTTCCGCTAAACAAATGCGAGGAAGTGAATTAGATGATGTAATTTTTAATGGTACCTCAGATCGCCCTGCATGGGATATAGCAGAAGTAACAATAGATCTTGATAACTCTGAGCGCAAAGCACCGAGTCTTTTTAATCAAAATGATGAAATAGAAGTAACACGTCGTATTTGGAGAGGAGAAGGTTCTGAGTACCGCGTAAACGGAAAAGAAGTTCGGCTTAAAGACGTACAGCTTTTATTTGCTGATGCCTCTACCGGAGCAAGATCAACTTCTATGGTAAGTCAAGGAAGAGTAGGGGCGATTATTGCTGCTAAACCTGAACAACGACGAAGCCTACTTGAAGAAGCTGCTGGCATTACAGGATTACACTCACGGCGACATGAAGCTGAGCTCCGGTTAAATTCAACAGAAAATAATTTAGAACGTGTAAAAGATGTACTTAAGGCACAAGATGAACAATTGGAAGTTCTAAAAAAACAATCGAAACAAGCAGAACGTTATAAAAATATTCAAAAAGATATTACTCGTGCAAGAGCAAGTGTATTCTATCAAAAATGGCAAATTGAAAAAAATAAATTGGAAGAAACAACACAAAAAATTTATAAACAAAATGGCCTAGTGGTGGACCAAACACAAATAGTTGCTAAAATCAATATAGACTACGAAAATGTGCAACAATCCCTTCCTAATTTGCGCTTAGAAGAAAGTAAAATTGCATCCGAGTTACAACGCAATTCCATTAATCTTGATAACCAAGAAAAAGAAATTGAACGTGCAAATACAGCCGTTGAAGAGATTCAAATACGTATTGAGCAAATTAAAAACGATAGTGATAGAGAGCAATTTTTATTTGATGATGCTCAAGAAAACTTATCCCGTGTTCGTGATGAAAAATCATTGTTAGAAAAACAACAGGGGGATTTATTTATAGAAGAAAATAACAGTGATTTGAATCATGAAACATCTGCCTCAAAAAATAACAATCCTATAATTGACTACCTAAACTTTGAAGATGGATATGAGAAAGCTCTTGCAGCTGTTTTTTCTGATGAGTTGATGGCGTCTATAAATGATGAGCATTCATCCTTTTGGCGAACACTAAAAAATAGCAATCAGTCAAGTTTTCCAGAAGGAATTATCCCCTTTTCAACTATCATTAAAGCTCCTGATAACCTCAAAAAACGCTTAGAATATATAGGTTTTATTAGTGAAAAAGAAAATGTTAATGATCTTCAAAATAACCTTTCTGACGGTCAAATATTGGTTAGTGAACTAGGAGAAATATGGCGTTGGGATGGTTTTACATCAAAAGGTAAACAAAGTACTTCAACCAAAGCCGTGTTAGAACAATTAAAAAACAGACGCCTAAAACAATTGTCTGCTGAAGAAAAACAATGGCAAGACATCATGACCACAGCAAAAAAAAGGATTGATGAATTGCACGAACGAAAAAATACATTGAGTAAAGATCTGCTAGAAATGCAATCTATGCCCAATAATATCTCTTCAGAAAAAACACGTTTGCAAAATCTAATTACGGAAAATAAAGTAGCTTATGATACAGTTGCTGGAAAACTTCGTGATACGGAACACAATGCTAATGAAATAAATAAAAAATTAAAATTAGAAGAAGTAAGGCTTAATGAATTACGAGAAGAAAAAATTCGCATTGAAGGCGTTATTGGAACATTAAATGAAACCATTCATCAACTAACGGACCAAGTACGGGAACGACTAAGTATAAAAATGGAGGTTTTATTTGATGTGGCAAAAATTAACCCAAACAAACCTCTTCCATCTTTGGAAGATCTTGAACGAAGACTTGAACGTCTTATAGGAGAGCAAGAACGTTTAGGGGGTGTTAATTTATTAGCAGAACAAGAGGCTACGGAATTAGAAGAAAAAGTAAATACAATTAAAAAGGATCAATCTGATCTTCTAGCAGCAATTTCAAAATTACGTGAAGCCATTGACACATTAAATACAGAAGGTCGTCAGCGTTTGCTTGCATCGTACAGTGTAGTAAATGAACATTTTCAAAAACTATTTGTTCAACTCTTCGGAGGTGGAAAAGCCTATTTAAAATTCACAGACGAGAGCGATCCATTGCAAGCAGGATTAGAAATTTATGCTAGTCCGCCTGGAAAAAAATTACAAAACCTGACACTAATGTCTGGTGGCGAACAAGCCTTAACTGCACTATCTTTACTGTTTGCTGTATTTATGTCCAATCCAGCTCCTATTTGTGTCCTTGATGAAGTTGATGCACCTCTTGATGATACAAATGTTGATCGTTTCTGTTCATTAGTAGAAGAGATTGCCAAAAATTCCCTAACTAAATTTCTTGTTATTACACATCACAGAATGACCATGGCAAGAGTTAACAGACTATTTGGAGTAACGATGCCCGAAAAAGGTGTTTCACAACTTGTATCCGTAGATTTAGAGAAAGCTGTACAAATAAAAGAAAATGAATAACAAAAATGACAAAATTTCTGACTTAAAGAAAAAAATCAATAATATCGAAAAAAGTCATAAACCCGAATCAATACCTGAGAAAGAAAGTGGCGTTAGTTTTGGATTTAAAATAAGTACAGAATTAGTAGCAGCTTTAGTTGTGGGTGTAGGTATCGGACTTCTTGTGGATAATTACTTTAATACCAAACCTTTTGGACTAATTATTTTTTTCATTCTTGGCGCATTTGCTGGATTTTTAAATGTTTATCGTGTAATGCGTCGCATTGAAAAACAATAAGAATTCAAATATCACATAGATATAAAATGGCAACTTCAGGAGAAAATCACAGTCCACTTGAACAATTTGAGATTATACCTTTTTTACATTTTGAGGTAGGTGGTGTGGACCTTGCCTTTACCAACTCATCTCTTGCCATGGTATTTACTATAGCTGTTATCACTCTTTTTTTAACCCTTTCTGTCAATACGCGATCTATTGTTCCTTCCCGTGTACAGTTGATCTCTGAACTGAGTTATGGTTTTATTGCTCAATTATTAAATGACACAGTTGGTAAACAAGGGAGAAAATATTTTCCCTTTGTTTTTACTATCTTTATGTTTGTATTAATTGGCAATATGGTGGGAATGCTCCCCTATAGCTTCACATTTACAAGTCATATTATTGTTACTTTTGCACTAGCCGCGGTTGTTTTTATTGGTGTCACTATTTTAGGTTTTACCAAACACGGAATGAATTTTTTTTCTTTTTTTGTTATTCCGGGTTTGCCCTGGTATATGTTGCCTTTATTGATCCCTATCGAGGTAATTTCTTATTTATCACGACCAATCAGTTTGTCTGTTCGACTTTTTGCCAACATGTTGGCAGGTCATACACTCATAAAAGTCTTTGCCATGTTTGTAATAACAATGCCTTTTTATAGTGGTATTTTACCCTTGGCATTCATAGTTGCTTTAACTGGTTTAGAAATATTAATTGCATTTTTGCAGGCGTATGTATTTGCTATCTTAACTTGCTTATACATAAATGATGCATTACATTTACATTAACAACTAAGGAGGATTTATGGAAGCAGAAGCAGCAAAATTAATAGGAGCTGGACTTGCCGTTATCGGCGTAGTAGGTTCTGGTATTGGAATTGGAAGTATATTTTCATCATTTATTGAAGCCGTTGGTCGTAACCCAGCTGCACGTAGTGAAGTTTTTACAATGACAATGTTAGGATTTGCACTTGTAGAAGCAATTGCACTATTCGCACTTGTTATAGCTCTAGTGATATTGTTTACTTAATAATCAATAAACATTATAGTGCCCCAGTTAGAACAAACAGAATTCTTTATCTCTCAGCTTTTTTGGTTGGTATTAACATTTACATTCTTGTTAATATTCCTATGGCGAATATCTCTACCTCGGATTAGTTCTGTTTTAGAAAAAAGAGAAAGTAAAATTAATAATGATATTTCATCAGCAAAAAAACTTCAAGCTGAGGCTGAAAAAATACAGGAGCAAATTGATCTACGATTACGAGAAGCACGATTAGAAGCATCTGAGTTAATTAAAACAGCATCAACCAACTTTCAAAATCATGCAACTAAAGAATTGCTTCAGTTAGACAATAACTTAAGTAGTACAATAGAAAAATCCGCAACTACAATTGAAAAAAATATAAAAGATTCGTTAAAACAGATACATGATCAAACTTACTTGATTGCTAAACTCACTCTTTCAAAAATTTCGAATGTGGCAGTAAGTGACAATGAAATTAAGGATGCTGTCGATCAATTACAACCAAAAGTGATAAACTAACTATGTTTGTTGATCCTCAGTTTTGGGTTGCAATAGCCTTTATTATTTTTCTTGCAGCTATTTTTAATCCTATTCGCAAAATACTTGGCACAACTCTTAATAGCAAAATTCAAGATATAAAAAAAAGTATTGAGGAAGCAGAAAATATTAAGAATGAAACACAGAATACTCTCAGCGATTTAAAAAAACGACAAAATGATGTTCAAATAGAAATTGAAAATATTCACAAAGATGCCAAAGAAAAAATAAAAATGCTGGAATCGCAAGCTGAGGAAAAACTAAAAGAAAAAATCGATAAACGCAACTTATTAGCTGCGGCTAAAATTGAACAAATGACAAGAGATGCAAATGCAGTTATTCAACGGCATATTTCACGGATAGTTATTGAAGCAGTAGTAACTATTCTAAAAAAGAAATTAGACCAAAACGAAAAACAAAACCTCATCAATAATTCCATAAAAGAATTAAGCTCAGTTTTTAAAAGTTAGTTTAAAATTTCCAATTGATTCTTATCTATCATAAATCCAACAACAATTGTCGCCATTTCATCAACGTTTGTTGTTTTAACTGTTATTGTTTTACGTAGATCTGTTTCAATAAATTCTTTAGTTTCCATCTCGAAATCTCTACTAAAATTTCCCTCTACATAATAATATTGCATGTCAAGTAACTTTTTTTCCCTATCAAGAATTGCAAGATAAAATGGAAGAGTTATAATATTTTGTTCTTCCATCAAAGGCTTCACAACAAATAAAATGGATAAGGATGCAGAAAAAATATTATCAATTACAAAACAACCCTTGGAAAAATTGTAATTATTTATTTCTGCCTTATATACTATATCTTCTAAGCTAACTGTAGAATCATCCCTACCCAAAAATATTTTATGTTCAGCTGCAAATAGGACCTTGGGACATTTAATAAGCTCATTTTTTGATGTTGAAAAAATGTTAGATTCACAACTAATCAACATCAAAATTGAAATAAAAAAAATAATATTTTTCACTATATGGCTTAATTAATATAAATATTAATAGAAGTATATAGACTCAAATCTATTAAACAAATAATTATGACTTTAGATGTAATTAATATTTATCTTGCCGGCCCCAGAGGATTTTGTGCTGGAGTAGATCGCGCGATATTGATGGTGGAAGAAGCCATTAAAAAATATGGAGGTCCCATTTACGTTCGTCATGAAATTG
>Ga0315336_1006815_pt1 | contig 11416 bp, 10 predicted proteins | sample ASW5metaG_FD_204512 | JGI IMG/M metagenome (GOLD analysis project Ga0315336, IMG submission 204512) | Ammonia-oxidizing marine archaeal communities from Monterey Bay, California, United States - ASW #5 | ecosystem: Environmental > Aquatic > Marine > Intertidal zone | place: USA: California...
GAAGCAAACGACATCTGCAATCCGGTAACAAAAGAGTATTACCGGGACATGGACAATAACCTGAATATGATCTTTTTCAGACCAGGGTTCACAACGTCTAGTTACCACATGCAGGAAACACCCTGCGGCGTGGTCTACGATGAAGATAGCAACCTGAGTCAGGTCGTGTCCGCCGGACAACTGCTTCCCGAACTCATGCCGACCAAACGCTACAACTTTGCGATCGAACGCGATGAAACAGGTTACACGCTCGAAGCCAGAGGGCACTTTCGTTATATCGGAGAATACACACACCGATATCATCGTGACTTTATCCAGGACGGACGGCCCATCTGGCATTACAACCAGACTCCGGACGAATATGACGGCAGCTTCAATAAAGTCTCGGACTTCGGAGGACCCTTTGGCAAATACGTCGTCACAAACAACTGGCCATCAAATTCGGGCTATCCCGATTTCTTCATCATCGGCGATCCTCATATGAACTTCTACGAAGGATCCGCCTCGATCGACAACGTACGTTTGTATGTCAGGCCCTAGTGCATCGTTGATCGACCCAAACATCTATACGGAATTTTCTAAAAAACACCCAAAGCAATAACTTTGTATTGCAAAGTACTTTGCATAGTGATATCGTGTATCTCGAAAGATTGAAAATTCTAAGCCCTAGCAATCTGGAGCTATGCTGAACCACACCATGCACGGAAGCCTACTAGCCCGCATGGGCTTTATTTTGTCACTTAACTTTCCATCACAAAGGACTTTCTATGAGTAATACAAACCTCCCCTACTCACCAGAATTCGTAACCACGGAAAAATTTCACGTGCGTCTTGGTGAAGTCGTCGACTATGCGTCCGACCCCGTAGCTGGTTTGTTCGGTCCCGAATCAATGATGTGGCGTCTTGCCCGACACTCGGCCTTTTTCCTCGGTGGCTGGCGGGCAGCCCTGCTCGAGTTGGCTCATCCGTGGGTGGCCAATGCCGTTGACCAGCATTCGTTGACACGCGAGGACCCCATAGGTCGCTTTCACCGTACGTTTCGAAACGTTTTCACCATTGTCTTCGGTAGCATCGATCGGGTCTCGCGTTCCGCACAGATATTGCATGCGGTACACTCGGGCGCCAAAGGAAGCCTAAGTGAATGCACCGGGCCCTTTGCCAAGGGATCCCCTTACACGGCCAACGAGGTCCACGCCTTGCTGTGGGTTCATGCGACGTTGGTTGACACGATGGTCCTGCTGTACGAATTAATCATTTCACCCCTCTCGAGTGATGAAAAAGCAAGTTTCTACGAGGAATCTAAATGCTTTGCTTATGTCTTTGGCATACCCGAAACGCAACTGCCGCCAACCTGGGACGCCTCTGTGGATTATAATGAGCGCATGTGGCAGTCAGACATACTGACAGTAGGTACCGTTGGCCGAAAGTTGGGACGATTTTTGTTTCAATCCCAGGCGATGCCCTTGTCTTGCCTGTTGATGCCGGAAGTCGAAATTTTTACAGCGGAACTGATGCCCCCCCGGCTGCGGAACGCATTTGGACTTCCGCCTCCCTCGAAATATAATCAACGTCGCTTCGAAAGGAGTGTGAAAAAAATTAAGTTCCTCTACCCCCTGCTGCCACCTCGTCTGAGATACGCTCCCAGTTACTGGGAAGCCATCGACCGCCTTCACGGGCGTTCACGAACATCCCCCGGCACGCGCTTGCTTAGCAGACTCTGGTTGGAACAACCTGAACTTGTTTTTCACACCTTCCCGGTGACACTGGCACCATCCCCACACTCAACACGTAAGAAAGGAGAATCACAGTGCAAATTGGCATAGACGCAATGGGCATGTACGCACCGGGATACTACCTCGACTTAAAAACACTCGCCGAAGTACGAGGGATTCCATTTGAGAAATTCCGATCAGGTCTGGGACAGCAAGAAATGGCCGTCACTCCACCCGACGAGGATGCCGTAACGATGGGCGCCGCTGCAGCACTGGAGGCGCTCGAAGGCATCCCACCGGCTTCCATCGATACGATCATGTTCGCGACAGAGTCCGGCATCGATCAATCCAAAGCTGCCGCGCTCTACCTGCATCGGCTGATCGGGCTATCCCCCACCTGTAAAGCATTCGAACTTAAACAGGCCTGCTGCTCAAGCACGATGGCGTTGCTCATGGCAACATCGCTTGTAAAGGATTCTCCCGACAGACGCGTGCTTGTTGTGGCATCCGATGTCGCGCGTTACGACACCGCATCCCCCGGCGAACCCACCCAAGGCGCGGGAGCGATTGCCTTCCTAGTTTCGGCTGACCCGCGCTTACTTGTATTGGATACAGCTGTTGGCTCGCACACGGAGGATGTCATGGATTTCTGGCGTCCGAATTATCGTGAGACAGCCTGTGTCGACGGTAAGTACTCCATACGCGTGTACCTGCACACCCTGGGCAAATCCTGGAAACGATACGAAAAGGCTGGCGGCTATCCCTTCGAAGACATCAACTATTTCTGCTACCACCTTCCATTCACGAACATGGGCAGCAAGGCCCACGCGAGCCTTGCCAAGATTGCAGGCCACGACCATCTGGCTCCACGAGCATTAAGGCGAGCGGTCTTGCCCGGCTTGATCTACAATCGTCGGATAGGCAACACATATACTGCTTCACTATACCTGTCTTTGCTATCCCTTCTCGATCATGCGCCGCCTGGCTTGGCAGGGGGCCGGGTTGCGTTGTTTAGCTACGGCTCCGGCTCTATGGGCGCATTTTTCTCCGGGAGGGTAATGCCGTCCTATCGAAGGCAGCTCGACCCGAGACGCCACAAACGCATTCTTTCTCGACGAATACAGCTAACGATCGAAGCCTACCATGATATGCGTGACTATGCCCTGCCCTGCGATGGCAGCACGATCAAAACACCTCGTTGCACCACCGGGCCATTTCGTCTGGCAGGTATTGCCGAGCATAAACGCATTTACGAATCTACAGCCACAGCGAATGTTACACCCGATGTGCTCAGGCACGGATTAAGCGGCCGCGTTTGTGCGGTTTAAAACTACGAGTCCGTAGCCCGAATTTTCGAATGTTCTTGAAAAAGACGCGAGAAATTCGACTGAGCCGTAACGATTCAGCTGGATCGTTACGACTAAGACTTGCCTCTTGCTAACAGAGAGAAACACAACGCGCCGAAAAATGCGCCAAGAGTGTTAAGCAACAGATCAAGTTGGGCCGAACTTCGTGAAGGCATCCACGATTGCAGAAATTCGATTCCGAAACTTACGGCGAATCCAATCGCCACAACACATACCACGCCGTTCCGAAGACCCCTACGCCCAAAATTCGGCAGGGTCAGCATTAACACAAATCCCAAAGGCATGAACCCAACAACGTTGACAACGAAATCGTGCACAAAACTCCGATTAAGACTGAAGTCCACGAGTGGTGAAACGAACACTCTTCTCGCAAGACGCACCGTCTTCAACGGTATCGCTAAATCAGCCTTATTATCCGAGTGATCACGCACAATCTGTCCGCCGGCCTCATCAAAGAGATACACAAGATACGGAGTATCAGATGCAGGTGGTGCGTTCTGGTGCCCTTCGTGGAATTCCCAATGATGGCGTTTGATATCCTCATCAAGCAGCACAGTGCTGAACAGTGCCAGGCGAGAAATTGCCCCTTCCCATGAATGCTTGTTGTACACCGAATTGCCGAGCAAAAGACGCCCGCTTCTGCGTTCACCAGGAATTCTCAGCAACAAATTCGCCTTGCTGCCAACTCGCTGACCGTCAAGATAGATGGCGGTTTCCTCTTTGTTCGACGTGATGGTGAGAACGCGCCATGTGCGAGGAGATTTCTCGATTTCGACCGAAAGCCTGGGGTTTCTTCGCTTATGGTTATAATCATCGCCATTCATGACGATGATGTGATTTCGCCACTGCCCAACTACAAGTTGGGAGCGATCCTCGCCATTGTGAAAAGCCGCAATGAACTGGAAACCACCAGATCGGAAACCGGTCACATCCACGGCCATTTCCAAGGTAAATCCGGAGCTTGCAAAATTTTCCGATACCTCGGAAGTAACGATAGGCTCAGTAAATGCGATGGCGTACCTGCCGAATCGAATCCCCGGACCACTCCTGATCCATTCAACTTCGTTGTCGAATGAGAATTCCCCGGGACTCAGACCGGCCAGCAGGGTGCCACACAGGACGACAACAAAGAGTCCATATCCCGTGACTCTGCCAAGTACATTCCTTGTGCGGAAACTGCGCAATGCTATGCAGTATCAATTCATGCTAGTTCGGAGGTGCTCGTGTCGTGTACCCCGTTATCGACAACAAAGCAAGAAAATGATTATTCCCTGGAAGATGAGACGCAGTACAAACGACACTCGTCACGCAAGGTTGAGACTCACTTGCGTGACGATTCGTTTTTCAACTCCCGTTCACGGATGTCGAAAACCTGCATCATTGTCATGAGCAGTCTGTGGCGCGAAAATGGTTTCGTAATGTAGGCGCAGGCGCCACCTCCGAGTGCTTGCATGGCCGTGTCCGCATCGTCGTTGGCTGTCATCATGACGACAGGAATTTTTGAATGCTTCTGCTGGAGCGTTTTCAGCATGTCAATGCCTGATTGTCCCGGCATTTTCACGTCGAGCAAGATGCAGTCAAATTCATTCGAATGGACCATCGCCAGGCCCGCTTCAGCGCTGGACACACATTGACAATCAAACCCTATGTCCGTTAGGTAAGCCTTAACAACGTTATTGATTTCTGGTTCATCATCAACGACCAACACATTACCAACGCGCTCCTCAGAGGTCTCATTCACGACGAGTCCCTTTCTCAAAACTATACTCTAAGCGTCAGAGATTTAGAGTTCCGCCATAGCCGCCCTTGGCCGGATCGACATATTGCCCATCACGTCAAAGCATAGTGTGAAACTAGGGTTTTCGACAAGTTGCTGGAAATTCTGATTCGGATGTAGGATAAGAAGTAAAACCGTGTCAGCATTCGTCCTACGCGAAAGTGGCATCGCGCCCGACGAGAATTTGACCTGCACCGACGACGTGTAGCTCGCAAAGTTCGAAACAACGGTGCTTAAATCAAATACATGAAAACGTACGAGACAGACGCCTTCGTTTATCACGGCAGCCCAGGTGAAGTCTCCCTGGAAACCCTCCCGATCGAGGCCGGCACAACTGACCTGGCGGTTGAAGTCGATATGTGTGCGCGATGTGGCACGGACAAAACGATCTACCGCCTCGGTCATACAAGCGTAGACCCCTACGCACCGGTAATACTCGGACACGAACTTGTCGGCCGGATTGTCTATGTCGGAGAGGATGTAGGTACGCTGACCACCGGAATCGGTTACCGTCAAGGCATACAACTCTCAGACGAGTATCTTGGATTTAAGCTTGGCGAACGAGTGACCTTTCAATCCCGTATTGCCCGATATCGGAACGGACTCATGCTTATCCCGAAACCGATCGCGAACCTCTCTTTTCAACTTAATGGAGGATTCAGTCGTTATATGCGCGTGCCATCAACGCTTATCCAATCCGGCTCGGTGCTACGCGTGCCGGATGCCGTTTCGGACGAAGAAGCATGCCTGGTGGAACCTGCAGCGTGTGTGCTGGAATCCATTTATGCCACGCCGCACCAGAATGCCGTGGATGAGCATGGGCGACATGAATTCCGCGCCGGCATTTTACCCGAAGGCAACGTATGTATTATTGGTTCGGGTACCTTGGCTATGATCTACGCGCGCCTGGCGATTCTTGAGGGCGCGGGACGCATTGTCATGCTGGTCCGCTCGCAGGCCAAGGCCGCGCTTCTTGCGGAGAAACTTGATTCACGCGTGGAATTTCATCAGGTGCCGCGTATCGATGACAACGCATCCGAAGACACCCGAACCGCCGAGAAAAACATCGTTGGCGAACTTCTCGAACTAACGGACAGTTACCTTTTCGACGACGTTGTGGCGGCATGCAGCTCCCCCGCAGCGCAACGACTGATGCTCGAACTTTATTCGCCCGAAGGATACGCTGTCGGTGCATGTTTTGGGGGTACCCATCAAGTCACAGACGCCGCCAACGTCGACAACAGTCACTATCGAGCGGCGAAAACAATGGGCACAAGCGGATGCTCAACACGATGCATGGAGCGGATTCTTGATATGCTTGCAGAGGACGTGCTTGATCTTAATGGCTTGACTTCACCGCGCAGGTTTACCCTGCAGGATGATCCCCACGAGTACTTCACAACTGACGCCGATGGCCTGAAGCCCGTATTGTATCCAACTGACACAAGACACTAGAAGCTATCCCAAAACCTCCTCCTCGATCAATCGGCGAGGCGGTACTCGCCTCTCACATTGCTGTCTCTCGACAACTCGCTGTGGGAGGCCAGTACCGTCTGGCCGATTCTGTGGTTTTGGGATAGCTTCTAGTCCTTATCGCGACGGTCACGAAATTTGTAGACACCGAGGACACTGAGATTGACTGACAAATCAATAAAGCACGTACTGGCCGTGGGTGCCCACCCTGACGACATTGAAATTTCCTGCGCAGGAACGCTGGCGCGCTATGTGAATGATGGCACAAGAGTTACCGTTCTGACTTTGTCGAGTGGGGACAAGGGGACTTTTGATCTGCCGGCCGAAACAATTACAACAATACGTGAAGGTGAATGCCGCGAAGCTGCCGCCGTCATCGGCGCCGAATGGATGGGCTTTGGAATTCCAGACGGAACGATCGTCTGGGGCGAAACACTTCACACCAGGATGATCCAGGCCATTCAAACAATTGAGCCGGATCTCATCATCACACACTCGCCAGACGACTACATGTCGGATCACGTTGAAACATCAAAAGCCGTTACCAATGCAAGTTTCTTTACCATGTGCCCCCAGTTCTGCACAAAAGACGGAAAGCCTGCATCCAAGGTGGTTCCCGTATTTTTCATGGATAATATTTGCGGTGTCGGCTTCTTGCCAAATGAGTACGTGGATATTACGGACACGTTTGACGCAAAAATTGCCATGTACGAGAAACACGCTAGTCAACATACGTATCTCGAAGAACGCCAGAACCAGGATTTTTTCGAAGTCATCAAAACATCTGCACGCTATCGTGGCTTTCAGTCTGGAGTGACATACGCGGAAGGCTTTCGCCGATATGACGTCTCACCAAGAATATCCTGCGCGCGTCTTCTGCCATGAGCAACGCCATGCTCACCACGGTGCTTGATGGGCCGGATCGCATTGCGCTGCGTGAGAGCCAGGTTCCTGAACTTGACCATGATAAGGTGCTGGTGAAGGTCACGCTGTGCGGCATCTGTGGCTCCGATGTGGCGGCATATCAGGGAACCATCGCGAGGTCATTCCCCTATTCGCCGGGGCACGAATTTTGCGGCACAATTGCTGCCATTGGAGACACGGTAGAGGGCCTTGAACCCGGCAACCGAGTAGTCATTGATCCGAATCTCGGATGCGGCGATTGTTCGTTCTGCAGAGCAAACAAGCCCCACCTGTGTGACTTCTTGAAAACACGCCCCGTCAAGAGCAATGGCGGATTGAGCGAGTGGGTCGTTCTCGACTCTCGCATGGTCCATGTGCTCCCCGATGCGCTGTCGGACGAACTTGCTGTGTATGTAGAACCTATGTCCTGTGCCATTCATGCATGTCGTAGGGCGGAAATTCGCAGGAATTCGCGTGTCGCGGTGTTTGGGGCCGGCACAATGGGCATCCTGACTGCAATGGCAGCAGACTCTTATGGCGCCGACGCCACGATCGTCGAACTGTCCGAGGAGCGCATAAGACAGTCTTCCGGTATTCCAGGATTGAAGATAATCTCTTCCTCGCGTTTCAATGACCAGGTTAAATCCGAACCCATTGAAATTGTGATCGACTGTAGCGGAAGCGCAGAAGCGCTGTCACAAGGAATTCGTTCGCTACGCAAGGGCGGCAGACTTATACTCCTGTCTCTAGTAAAAAATACGACCGGAACTGCTATGCCGCTTTCTGAAATCACAAACAAAGAACTCGAGATTAGGGGCACCTGGCTCAATCCCTGTGCATTTCCTGAAGCAATAACCCTGGTTACGAAACACGCCGCCGCACTTGATGCTCTGACCACCCGCGTCTTTGCATTGACTGATGTTGCGGAGGCCTTTGCCTGCGCAGCCTCGCGAGAGGTGCAAAAGGTCGTCGTGCGTACATCAATGAAATAGCGACGATTCTCCTGCTCCGTGGAACACACCGAGAGACCGATTTTCTTCGTGGTCGGCAACAGCCGCAGCGGAACCACTATGTTGGCGCGAATCTTGCAGCGCTCGCCGAACGTGCATGTATTCAGGGAACTACACTTTTTCGAGAGGCTGTGGCATCACAACGACGCCGACCGGATATTGTCTGACAAAGAAGTTGCGTGGCTGGTCTCTCAACTTCTGCAGACATCGCAAACCGGTGTTATGAACGCGCGTTACGACACTGACGCTTCTGAAGAAGCACTTCGCCTGGTGCATGAGAATGGCCTTAGAAACTGTACGGCTCTCGAGGTTTACAAATCCTTCATGCGCAGCCGGGCGAATCGCGCAAAACCGGGCAGTTCGCCTTGCGAACAGACTCCGAAAAACGGTTTCTATTTGAAGGAAATATTGACGGGTATGCCCACCTCCAAGGTTATTCGCGTTACGAGGGATCCACGCGATGTTCTGGTTTCGCAAAAGCGTAAATGGAAACGCAGAGAAGTTAGCGTCAGCACAATGACCTTACTGGAGCGTTTCAGGCTATTTGTCAGCTATCACCCGTTACTCGTCGGAAGACTTTGGGTATCGGCTACCTCGTCAACCGATGCATGGCTCGGAAATCCCCGGATACACACGATCCGATTTGAAGAATTTGTGCGCGAGCCGGAGACGCACGTAGAGGACTTGTGTGCCTTTCTGGAAATTCCATATTCCAAAGACCTTCTTGATATCTCGACGCTCGGATCCTCAGTAAGGCAAGATGATACCGGATTGCGTGGCGTTGATGCCGATCGCGCCGAATCCTGGCAGCGATATGGCGGCATAAACTCGGCGGAACTATTTCTCTGTCAATTTGTTGCCAGAAACAAGATGGAGCAGCATGGATATGCGTTCCAACACATATTTCCGAACCCAATCCTCTTGTTGTACTACTTGGTCAGTTTTCCCCTTAAGGTCATTGCAGCGATCCTGCTCAATCGGGGGCGCATTAAAAACACTCTTGACGCAATCAAGAGGCGTATGTGAGGCAGGGTTTGAGCCTCCAGCGCACGCGCAGTTCCAATCAAATGATCACATCCGGCGACCTGGACCTTCAACTTCTTTGAATATCCGCTCGGCCAGGAGCGATAGATTCGGATCACGAGCCCCCATCACGAGAACTGCATCGCCATCGGCCGCCTCGTCCGCAACATGCATCGGAAGCTCATCGACTGAATCGGCCAGACTGGCGCAACACGCCGGCAATCGTTCAACAAGCGCCTCCGAATTGATCCCCCTATCGGCCGTTCCGCCCGCGTCGTACACGGGCAGCAAGTAAATGCGATCTTTCTCTCGGCAGAGCGATGATAGCGTCTCCGACAGATCATCGAGCATCATTGCCAATGGCCCAAATCCGTGCGGGCGCCACACAGCAATGATTCGACTGTGCTTTTCCGCCAGCGTTTCCCACGCTGCCCGAATCTTGGCGGGGTTGTGTGCGTAGTCGTCGAAAACGCACACTCCTGCTGCCTCTCCAACTTTCTGCAACCTGCGTTCGATTCCTTGAAACGACGAAAGCCCGCAATGAATCTGTCCGGGCTCGACCCCCATTCGTAAACACAATTCTGCTGCAAGCGCACCATTCTCCGCGTTGTGTTTTCCGGGCAGCGACATTTCGTATGCTACATCGCGCAAAACGAAACGCACACCGGTCACTGTCGTTTCGACATGCATGTCGCGTAGAAGTTCCGGATCATGTACAGCGCTCACTACACCGGTGGCGCATCGATCGTGAAACGTGTCGAACAGCCGTAGCGTTTCATCAATTTCAAAATGATCCCGCGACATGTTTGTGATGACACCCCAATCAGGGGTAAACTGAAGGAGCGACCGATCGCTTTCATCGGCCTCAACAACGCACAACTCGGACTCGCCTCCGCGAAAATTTCCGATTCTGCATTCGTCAACCCAGTTGAGCACCGGAGCCCCATTCAGGACCCACGGGTCGTGACCGCCCGCCTCAAGAATCCATCCGATCATCCCGGCCACCGTGCTTTTCCCGGCTGTACCGGTGATGGCGATACAGGTGCGGTCGCAAACGAGCTCCGCAAGGACTTCGGACCGGTGACGCACAGGGACATTGATGGATCGCGCATGTACAACATCCGGATTGTCGGATTCAATGGCCGTGCTTACGACCACGCTAGCAACCGAAGACCTGATTCCACTTCCGTCCTGTGCAACAAACCGTACGCCGGTGCGTTCCAACTTACTGGTAGTCGTCGCGTTTTCAGCGAGACTATACGAGCGATCTGATCCCGTTACCATGTGGCCCGCATGGATCAGCGCCTGCGCAAGCGCGCTCATACCTACTCCTGCAACGCCCACAAGGTGGTAGTGATTGGCTTGTTTTGCCTTCCCTTTGCCGGCTTTTTCGTTCATGGTCGACACGTCACATTGATCGGTCGGTGTCGTTCACGAAACGCATCATGTTCTAATCGCTGGAAGACGGACGCCCTCCACGATTCCACGATCAACTCGGCATCTATCAGCATCTAAGGCTTTCCATTGCGGCAAAGCGAAATCATCATGGATCTCGCCGCTTTGTTACTTCAACCGCAACACTCTTCGCTCCCGTCAAGGCACCCGGCTTGTCCACTGTAACAGTAACCAAATGCACTTCATACGCGTTCAAGCACAGGTCGGCGATGTGCGTAGCCATCTTTTCGATCAAGAAGAAATCGCTCTTCGAGATTTCGGACACAATGTGATCCTTAAGCAGTTTATAATCGACGGTATCTTCGATGCTGTCGCTCTTCCCTGCACGTGCCAAATCGCATTCGAGAACAAGCGAAATCGATACCGTTTGCTTGGCCGCACGCTCTTTGGGCTGTGTGCCGATGATACAATCAATTTCCAACTCACGAATACGGATTTTGTCCTTCATCATGAGCGTCACGGTCCAATGTTTCCGAGCAGGTGCTGACCGCTATCCACAAATAGTGTTTGACCCGTAATCCCATCAGCCTGCAGCAAAAAAACGACCGCGCGTGCGACGTCAAGCGGTACGCACTGGTGTTCGAGTGGCGCCTCGCCCGCCAGATCCCTGACCACATCATCGCCCTCACCGGGCGGCGGCAATATTGCGCCCGGCGCAACGGCGTTGACGGATATCGACGGAGCCAGTTCAAGTGC
>Ga0315336_1006816_pt1 | contig 11414 bp, 7 predicted proteins | sample ASW5metaG_FD_204512 | JGI IMG/M metagenome (GOLD analysis project Ga0315336, IMG submission 204512) | Ammonia-oxidizing marine archaeal communities from Monterey Bay, California, United States - ASW #5 | ecosystem: Environmental > Aquatic > Marine > Intertidal zone | place: USA: California...
AGATCTTTGATCGCGCGGGTTAGGCAGTGCCCCGGGTGAGGCATGCCGTTGGCAGTGGGTGGGCCCTCGAAGAAAATAAACGGCTCGGCGTCGGCTCGGGCTTCCAGCGAACGGTGATAGATCGAGCGTTCTTTCCAGAATTGCCCGACGGCCAGCTCGCGCTGGGAGAAGCTTTCGTGCTTGGGTACGGCGGGAAACATGGCGAGATGCACGTTAGGACGACGGTGGGAAGCCAGTCAGCCTAACCGAATTTCCCTTCGAGCCACAGACCTGTCCGGCTACAGACCCTTCGAGCCACACGTGAGAGCCGAAGCGTGTGGTTGGCAGCGGTCAGTGAAAAGCATTCGACCCCTAGTGATCATTTCTTGTCGAAGTCGGGATCATCGCTAAAGGGCGACTTTTTTTTCTCTTCTTCCTCCTGCCCACCGAAGGTATCTGGGAATTCATGATCTTCGGGGAGGTCGTCTTCCCAATCTTCCTCGAAATCATCGTCGAAGTCGTCATCGAAATCGTCGTCGAAATCTGAGCCCGATTCATCGTCGTCATCGAAATCATTGAGCGGTTCGTCTGCGTCCAGCGAGATCGGCATCAAGGGTTCGACCGCGACGCCCTCTTGCAGAGGCATCGGCCCGAGGGTCCATCCCATTCGGGGTGTCACACAGCAAGACATCTTCTGCACCTACGTTCCTGATTGACTCGATGTTGAGGGGGCTGCACCTGCGGACGCTTCAAAACTCGGTCAACACGTGACCGTCGCGGATTTTTGATAACGATAGCACATTTGTCAACCGCCATGCCTATTTCAGCGGATTTTCCCGCTCGCCCGGGTGGCCGAACTCCGGCCTATGATAGCAAAAAACCGACGCCGGGGCGGTAGGCCAGAAGGTGAAGTAGGCCCGTATTGCGAATCCGGCTAAACTGGGCCGGTCTAGAACAGCTCTGGCCGCCGGTACCCGCCCGGCGATCACCGGATCGAATGACCCGCACGCAAGGAGGCGTCGATGTCTCAGCCCCCACTTCGCTTGGTCCACGCCAGCGATCTGCACCTGGAACAGCCGTTGGCAGGCTTAGCCGAGGTGCCCGAGCAGCTCCACGAGTTGCTGCTCGAAGCCCCCTATCAGGCAGCCCGACGGGTGTTTGAAACGGCCCTGACCGAGGAAGCCGACGCGCTGCTGCTGGCCGGCGACGTGGTCGATTTGGAACGTTCCGGCCCACGGGCGGTCATGTTCCTGCTCGAGCAATTCGCACGGCTGGAGCAGCATGGAATCGACGTCTACTGGGCTGGCGGTCGAGCCGACCCGGCCGAAGCCTGGCCGCCTGCCGCCGAACTGCCGGAGAATGTTCACCTCTTTGCAAGCGGTGAGGTGGAATCAATTGCCTTGGAGCGAGACGGCCAGGCGGTCGCCGCGATCCAGGGCATCAGCCGCAGCCAGGGAGCGGCTCTGGACGACAGCGGGTTTTATCGCGACGAGGATGGGCTGTTTACCGTCGGGGTGGCGTATGGGACCTCTGCAATGCCGGGAGCCGAGGGCGATCGGGTCCATTACATGGCGCTGGGCGGGCAACATCATCGCCAGACGGTCGACCAGTCACCCGGCGTCGCACACTTCTGCGGCACGCCCCAGGGACGCTCTCCGAGGGAAACCGGTCCGCATGGCTGCACGGTAATCACTGTCGACGGCCAGGGTCAGGTCAAAACCCAGCTGGTACCCTGCGATCCGATCCGCTGGCTGACCGAAACGATCGAAATCACCGCCAGCACCGACCATCGGGCCCTCCATCAGCAAATGGAAGACCGGCTGCGGAAGCTGCGCGCCCGTCATCCGGAACTGGCGCTGCTGGTTTCCTGGCAAGTCCACGGGCATGGCACGTTACTCTATCACCTGCGAACCGGCGGGGTGAGCGACCAGATCACCGCCGATCTGCGTCGCTGCTTTGGCCGCGATATGCCGGGGGCGTGGACCGTGGGCATCGAGTGTGACGCTCCCCTGGAAGTCCCACCCGAGTGGTTTCACCAGGAGACCATTCGCGGCGACCTGCTCCGCCAGTTTCAACAGCTGGAGGCCGACCAACAGAGCGACCTGCAGTTAGAGGATTTTCTTCCCGACGACCTGCGTACCGGGCCGCTGGCGCCGATTGCCACGGTGACCGGCGACCAACGGGGTGGGCTGTTGCTGGCCGCGTCGAAGATGGGCATCGATTTGATGGATGGAGACGATCTGTAAGGTCGAAGGGGCTCTCGACCGCCAGTGTTCAGCTTTCGGCCGACAGAATCGCCGCCCACTGTTTTGTTCACATCTTAACGAGTTACCAGTCATGAAAATCACGGACGTTCGAATCGACGGGTTCGGTGTGTGGCGCGAGCTACAACTGAACGATCTCTCGCCGCGACTGACCGCCTTTTACGGCGCCAACGAGGCCGGCAAGACGACCTTGATGCAGTTTGTCCGCTCAGTGCTGTACGGATTTTCCGATCAGCGGAGAGAGCGCTATTTGCCCCCCTTGGCCGGCGGACAGGCGGGCGGGTCCCTGAAAATTGTCGACGCTCAAGATGCCTTCGAAGTCAGCCGCCTCTCCGAACTGGGCGAAGCAGGTCCGGGCCGGGTGCTCACCACCACCGCCGCTGGAGAGACGGGCGGCGATCGTCGGCTGCACGAGGCGCTGGCCGACGTGGACGAGACCACGTTCAACAACATTTTTGCCGTCGGTCTCCGCGAGATTCAGGAGCTGGGAACACTCAGCGATACACAAGCGGCCCAGTCGCTCTACCGGCTCACCTCAGGCATCGATCGGGTCAGTCTGTACGACGTGATCCAAGGTTTGCGGCGGTCGCGCAACGATCTGCTTGCCACCGCTGGGCAGAAATCGAAGATCACCACGTTGGTCGACCAGCGCGACGCGCTGCGAGCCCAGCTGCAGCAGCACTCCACGCAGAACCGGAAATGGTCGCAACTGGCCGTGCGGATTGGCGAACTGGATGAGGAGATCGTCGCGGCCGAGGCCCAGCTCCAAAGGCAGGAACAGCACGCGCGGATTGTAGAAATCGCGGTGGAACTGCAACCGAAATGGGAAAAGAGGGCCCGGCTCGCCCGACAGCTCGAAAGACAGACGGGCCAGATCGAGTTGCCGTCCGACGCGGTCGAACAGTTGGACGACCTGGAGAGCAAGATCGAAAACCACCGACGCCAGGCTGCCAAGCTGCAAGGCCAACGGCAACAGTTGCGCGAAGAGTCGCAGCGGCTGGGAATCAATCAATTGCTGGTAGACAACGTAAGCCGGGTGACCGCGTTGGGCGAACAGCGCGATTGGCTCGAGTCGCTGGGCCGGCAGGTGGAAGAATTGGACTCCCAGGCCGACGAGCTGGAACACCGGTTGACCAGCGAGCAGGATCGGCTTGCCAGAGTGCTAGGACTGAAAGAGACGAATCATTTGCAGGAGATCAATAGCGGCGATTTGCAAAAACTGCAGCCGCTGGTCGAGCAGGCTCGTGCCGCGGAAAAACAACATGCCCAGGCACAACGGGGGTGCGATGCGCTGGCCGAGGGCGAGCGGTCGCTGACCGCCCAGATCGACTCAGCAATGGTCGGTGGCGAGCGGCATGGTCTGCCGATGGATTTGGAAGAAGCGAGCGATCTGGTAGCGCAGCTGCGGCGTCGGGCTCAAGTTGAGCATCGGCTAGAAAAAGCTAGGGACCACGAAGCCGAAATGGAACAGCAAGGCCGCGAGCTGCTCGAAGAGCAGGTCATTCCGCTATGGCTGTTCGGTTGGTTGCTGGCGGCGTTTGTGGTTGGAGCGCTGCTGGTCGGCAGCTGGCTGCTGGTGCCAGGCTCACCGTTCGGCACACTGGGCGGAGTGGTCGCGGCAGTCGGACTCTGCGGCGGGGCGTTCGCTTTTCTGTTCAAATATTTCACCGAAAGCGCCGCGTCCAATCGGCTCGACGACTGTCACCGTCACATGGAGGTTCTCGGCGAACAGCTCCAAGCAGCCCAGCGTGACAGGAAAAAACTCGACGCCGAGTTGCCGTTAACCGACGGCGCGGTGCAGATCCGCCTGCAAGCGGCCGAACAACATCTGGAGGACTTGGAAGCGGTGCTGCCGGTCGAAGCCCAGCGGAGAGAGGCGGAGCACAAGGTCACCTCGGCCAAGTCGCGCGTCGCCCAAAGCAGCCGGGTGTTGGAGGAAGCGCTGGCTGCTTGGCAGGCGCAGCTCTCGGCGCTAGGCTTTTCCGAAAAGCTCGAGCCGCAACGATTTCTCAGTCTGCTGGAGCGTTACGAGGCGCTGTTGGAGTTGGAAAAACGCGCCCGATACCGCCGCGAAGATGCGTCCCAACGCCGGCGCGAACAAGCCCGACTGGTCCGCCGTGTGGCTAACTTGTGCGAGGAAACCAACTGCCTGCCGGAAGTTGCCGAACAAGAGGACGACGATCAAGAGTCGGTCTTGGGACCGCTCGACCTGCTCGATCACTTGCTGGGCGAATTTCGTCGGCAGCACTCTGCCGTTGAGCAGCGAGAACACCTGCGGAAACAGGCCCGGGAGCTGAAAGACACCGAATCGAAGCATCGACGCGCGGTGGCTGGGCTTGAAAGGCGGCGTCAGTCGAAGTTTGACGCGGCCCACTGCGAAGACGAGCAGGCGTATCGCCAGCTGGTCCTCCAACAGGCCAATCGACTGAAAATGCGCCGGCGCCACGCAGCGCTCTGCCGCGAGGTCACCGACGCGATCAGTCGCCACGCGCCCGAAGAAACCTTCGCGGAGTTGCTGGACCCCGAGGCTGTCGGCCGGTTGGACCCGCTGTGGGAGTCGGCCTGCGAAGATTTGCAGCAGCAGCAAGACCTGCTCAAGAAGCTAGCCGAGCGGCGCGGTGCTATGGAGCAACAACAGCGGAGCCTCGCCGAAGATCGCTCGCTGGCCGAGCGGCAATTGGAGTTGAGTTGCGTCGAACAGCGGCTCGCCGACGCGTGGCAATCGTGGCGGGTCAAAGCCACCGTGAGCCGAGTGCTGGAGCGGATTCGAGCCGACTACGAAGCCCATCGCCAACCGGAAACGCTCGAAGAGGCTTCCCGCTACATGGCCCAGCTCACTGGCGATCGGTATCGCCGAGTGTGGACACCGCTGGCCAACGATATTTTGCTGGTTGATAACGACGCTGGCGAGTCGCTTCCCGTCGAGGTCCTTAGCCGGGGAACTCGCGAGCAGCTGTACTTGAGTGTCCGTCTGGCGGTGGTGGCCATGTATGCCAGACGTGGCATCACGCTGCCGATGGTGCTAGACGACGTACTGGTCAATTTCGACGCCGTCCGCGCCCAGCGGGCTGCTGAGGTGCTCTGCAAATTTGCCGCCGAAGGACATCAGTTGTTGGTGTTCACCTGTCACGAGCATATCTGGCAGATGTTCCAATCGCAGCAGGCCGAATGCCACCGGCTGCCCGATCGGCTGCGCGTTGCCGGGCCTCCGATCGCCGAACCCGAGCCGCTGCCCGAGCCTGAGCAAGCTGTCGAAGAACCGGTCGCTGAGCTGGTTGCCGAGCCGGTTCAGGAACAGCCTGAGCCCAAACCAAGCGAGACCGAATACGCCTGGCAGGCCGAGCCGCAAAGTTACGAATATGGTTTTCACCAAGGCGAAGCCGAGAATTCCGGCACGTTGGCGTACATCGTGCCGGCTACCGAAGGCTCGGCCAACCGGCCTGACGGCCACGACCATCTCGAACCCCGTCGGGCATAGGCCCGGTCTGCGACCTCTCAGATCTCTACAGATCCCTAATTGGCCGATTGATTCATGGGACTCAGGCGGCTGTCGCGCATGCTGCGGACGACATCGCGGCGTGAAAGTACACCGACGAATTTCTCTCCATCGAGTACCAGCAGTCGACGTAGCGAAGCGACCTGAAAGATTTTGGCCGCGACATCCAGAGCAGCGCTTTGCTGCACCGTCTTGACTTCGTGTGTCATGTAGCGCTCGCAGGGTGCATGTTCCTGGCAACCAGCACCGGGATTTCCATAGAGCTGCAAGACGTCGTACTCGGTGATCAGCCCGACTAGCGAGTCGTTTTCGTCGACCACCGGCACGCCGCTGATGCTGTTCTCCACCATCAGATCGATTGCAACGTCGATCTCAGCGTGCTTTGGAATCGCAATCGTATTGCGAGTCATCACGTCTTTGACAAGTACCATGAGTTCGAGTCCTCTTCGAGCGCCGCCAACGTCACCTCTCGGACCGGTAGCTGGCAACGACATGCCCCTGGAGTGAAGGAGCTTTCCTCAGCAAAGGAGAACTCGACTCGACAAGGATAGCTCACCGGTAGAGCCGACGCGGTGGCGGGCCCCCAGAGGAACTGCGATTCACCCAAAACTGCCTATTTCGACAGGTCCTGAGAGCTCTCTCGGCGGTCCACCCCGCGGACCAATAGGCCGTACTTGTTGCGGACGTCTAGATAACTCCAGAACAGGTAGAGATTCCCCGCTCCCGAGCCACTGAGCAGCACCCAAGACAGAATCAAAGGGAAAGTTCCAACCGGCGCGGTGGGCGACACGGCTGGCGTGTCGACCGGTTGCGCAGCGAGCTCTGGGAGAGGTTGGCGTTGGTCCCAACCGATGTCGGCGTGCGGTGTTGTTGATACGTCATCGAAACTCGACTGGCGCGGTTCGTTTTTGGAAGCAAACAACGAATCTCGCGGAGAAGGAGGATCGAGCGCGGCATCGGCAGGTCGACTGAGCATTTCACGGCGGATCTCGGGGACCGAAGAGTGAGAACCCCCTCGGGACGACTCATCGATTCGGCCGTACGATCGCTCGGTGGTGTTATTGTTCCAGCTAGGCGGTGGGTTGGCCGGCAAGCTACTTGACCTGGCGGTCGTAGAATTGTTGTGATTCGAGCGAGCGTGCGACGTGCTAGCATCGGCCTGACTTGCAGGCCAAGCGCCGGTGGGCGCACTGGTTGTTGCTGGATTAGAACCATAGCGAGGTGCTTCTGTAGCAGGCTGGCTGACGTTGGGCTCCGCCGCGCCCGCAAAGCCATACGAAGGGGGAACCACCAACGAATTACGATCTGTCGGTGGCAGTGCATTGCCTGCCGCGCGATCAGCGCTAGTGCTTGACCAGCCGTTGTTCGTATCCTGCTGCCCAACCAGGCGCAAATCGCTTTGCTGGCCGGTGGTCGGCTGCACGCCGTTGACGATCGAGTGTTCTCGCAGCGGTCTGCCGTACTGATCGTAGTTCGCTGCCGGAGCCGTGCCGCCCCTGTCATCGACCAATGTATGCGTTCGGGGCGGGACGATGTCTTGAGTCGCTTGGGGCCAGCCAGCGGAATTGGCCGCGGGGCTGCCGCTGCTCAGCTGGGGCTGGGGTGTCACGTCGTTAAATCGGGGCGGCGGGCTGGCCGCAGTGCCGCTGCCAGATCGCGCCGGCGGCAAGACATCGGCTGAAACCGTTCCGCCGCCAGAATGCACCGGGGGTAGAACGTCGGCCGAGGCGGGGCTGACCGAACGCTGCTGCGGCCGGGAGGCTTCGGGCCACGGTTTGAACTGCGTACTAAGTTCCCGACGCGGCAGTTCGCTGCTTCCTACGATCAATCGCACCCGGCCAATCGGGCCGATCCCCTCGGGAACTTCGCCGACGATCGGCATCGCATGCCCCTCCTGGAGCGCCGCGGCAACTTCAGGCTCGATCTGTAGCAGGTATTCGTAGCGGTCCGTGCCATCAGGCATCGGCTGCCAACCAAAACCTACTGCTGCGGAGGTGATCAACAATGAGGCCATGTCCATGGCTGAATCCTTTCTGAGCCAGTTGGCTATCCTTGGGCACTTAGCACAGGTTCGTACCGCCATGCTGGCGGAAACAAACAAGCAGGCATTCTAACGAATCGCCGGAAAAGGTCCTAGACAAACACAACTGTTGCTAGCACGATTTCCAGCCGGACCGCAACGCGGTCCAAGGAGCCCGGAGGCAGACTTGCCTCTGGTTACCGGCGGTCGCTTCAAGACTGTCGACGGGAGTGCTACTTCTTTTTCTGCGATCCAACGCGGGGTGACACGGCTGCCGCAACCGTTTCGCGGTCCAGTTGCCGCAGTTCAGTGTTCAGCATGACCAACAGTGCCTGAAGGAAGGCGACCAACATGGGGCCGACCAGGATGCCGATCGGGCCGAGCACCTGCACTCCGCCGATGACGCTCAGCAGGGCCAGCAGCGGATGCAGATTCGATTGGCCATGCAGGATGAACGGTTTGATAATGTTGTCGGCCATCGAAACGATTGCCAGGCAGTAGATCGCCAGCACAATCGCTGCGGTCGTTTCTCCGTCGAGAAAGTGGAGCAAACCACAGACCAAAATCCACACCGCCGCGGCGCCGACAAATGGGACCATCGACATGAAGATCGTTGCAGCGGTGAAGAAAACCAGGTGATCGACACCGGCAAAGTAATAGCCGGCCCCGGCCAGCAAGCCTTGCACCACGGCCGAAGCCAGCGTGGCGAGGACCACCGCGCGGCTGATGTCGCTGAATTTGTCGAGCAGTTGTTTCTCGTAAACGTCGTCCAACGGCGAGAGTCGCATCAAGGTCTCAACCATCGCCGGTCCATCTGAAAAGAAGTAGTACAAGGCGAGGATCATGATCGCCAAACCGACTAGGGTGCTCGCCAGAAAGCGAACTCCTCCCAGGGCCAAGGGCGTGACGACTGTCTGCATCTTTTCGAGAACCAACGCTGCCACATCCTCGGCAGGCATCGTCGGAAGATGGAAGTTGGTCAGTTGCTGGTTCACCTCGGTCACGAGCCCTTGAACGACAACCGACAAAGAGTTCCGACCGACCGGCTCGGGCTGAATTGGTTCCGCGTCCGCCTGGGGGACGGCTGCCTCCGCATGATGTTCCACCCCGAAATCTCGATAGATTTCGCTTCCCTCGGAGACCGCCGCGATCAGCAGCCCGGTGAGCGGCAAGAGCACAATCAGCACAATCGCCAGCGTGGTCAACGCCGCAGTCAGGTGGGGTCGTTTCCCGCAACGAAACAGTATCCAGGCATGCAGCGGTTTGAAGATCACGACCAGCACGGCTGCCAGGAACAGCGGCACGATGAATTGCACCATCACCTGGAAAAACATCGAGCCGATCAGCAACACGATGGCCAGTAGCACGATAAAAGAAACAACGCGAGGCATAATCCACTCCAGTGTCTGAAGGTTGGTCGGCCAGCACGGTGGCAGGAGGCCCTCCAAGGATTTGGCCGCCATTGTAGGTTGCTCTCTGCGGAGGCTGAAAGAGACAATTCTGCCCAATCGGCGAGGTGCGGGGGCAGGAACTCCGTCACAGGACGCCCTCCGGAGTTCTTACACCGAAAGGGGTCGATTCCGGTCGCCGGGCGGCTGGTTAATCCCGATGACACAACGATTCGAGTGGTTTTGGCTCGGGCCGGTGTATCTGTTACTCTGGAAGGTGTCGGCAACCCGTTCGGACCGGCTTCTACGAAATCAGGATTTGCCCTGCAATGATCAGCGTTGTCGTCCCAGCACTGAACGAATCGGCCAGCCTTGAGCAGCTCTACCGAGAGCTGGACGCGGTCGCTGCCGAGCGGAGCTACACTCTGCAGATCATCTTCGTCGACGACGGCTCGACCGACGGTTCTTGGGAGGTGATCGAGCGGTTGGCGGCTGGCGACCCACGTGTGTTGGGAATTCGCCTGCGGCGTAACTTTGGCAAAGCGGCTGCGTTGAGCGCCGGATTCGAAGCGGCAGAAGGCGAACGGATTGTCACGATCGACGCCGACCTGCAAGACGCACCCGGCGAGATTCCCCTGCTGCTAGACAAACTCGAACAGGGCTGGGACGTCGTCAGTGGTTGGAAACAGCAGCGCCACGATCCGTGGCACAAGGTGTGGCCTTCGCGGGTTTTCAATCGACTGGTCGGCTGGCTGACTGGCGTACGGTTGCACGATCACAATTGCGGATTGAAATGTTATCGGCGAGAAGTGTTTCACGAAATCCGGCTCTACGGCGAGCTGCATCGGTTTGTCCCGGTGTTGGCCGCGGCGCGAGGGTTCCGTGTGGACGAAGTAGTGGTCCAACATCGTCCCCGTCAGCATGGGCGGTCGAAGTTTGGGTGGGCTCGGCTGCCCAAGGGGCTACTCGATCTGCTGACCGTGCAGTTCATCACCCGCTACGGCCAGCGCCCGCAACATTGGCTGGGGACGGTCGGCTTGGGATCGTTTCTGCTGGGAGCAGTCGGGATGGCCTATCTGGCGACGATCTGGTGCCTGTCACGATGGTTTGGCGACACGCCGGTCCACCTGCATCAGACGGCGGCCCTGTATTACTCATTGGTGCTGCTACTGATCGGCACCCAGTTGCTGGCGATCGGATTTGTGGCGGAGCTGATCGCTTCGTTACGGTCGCGCGACGCCGACGCCTATTCGATCGCCGAACACACCTCTCCCGACCAGACGAGCAGCGCGCAGTCCACGCCGCAATCGGCGGCCATGCCCGAGCGTGAGAGCGACCGCCCATGAACCAGCGCGACCAACAGAGCGCCGCGCAGCTTCGCTGGAGCGTCTATCTGTTGTTGATCGCCGTGGCGGTCGGCAACATGACCGGCCGGCTGATGGCGGTCAATTCAGTGAACCGGGCAGAGCTGGAGATGTCGCTCCGCTCTAGGGCCTTGCGACTTGTCAATGACAAGCTGAAAGAGCAGGGCCTGGCCGGCCAGCCTCTACAGCAGGCGATCGACGAAGCAACCGAGCAGATCGAACAAGAGATTCACCTGCAAAGGCCGTTTCTAAGCGCCAACGATCGCAGTCGATGGCTCGCTATGCGCGCACTAGTCGAGCAAGGCACCTTCGCAATCGACGACCTGCTTGATCGGCATCGCTGGAACACGATCGATATGGTGCAGCATCAGGGACGCGACGGCCAGCCGCATCTCTATTCGAGCAAGCCGCCCTTGTTGATTACGCTGCTGGCGGGAGAGTACTGGCTAATTCACAAGGCGACCGGCATGACGCTCGAATCGCATCCTTATGTGGTCGGCCGGCTGATGCTGGTGACCATCAACATCTTGCCGATGCTGCTGATGTTTGTGCTGATGGCACTGCTGGTCGAGCAGTTGGGGACGACCGACTGGGGACGCATGCTGACGATGGCCACGGCTACGTTGGGGACGTTTTTGCCTACTTATGCGGTCGTGCTCAATAACCATCTGATCGGAGCAGTCAGCGCGACAGTCGCGCTGTATGCCTGGGTTCGCATCAGCTCCAGCGACAGCCAGCGAGTGGGTTATTTTGCACTCGCCGGCTTGGCGGTGGCTTTCACTGCCGCCAGCGAGTTGCCGGCATTGGCCCTGTTAGCGATGCTCGCCTTGGAACTCTGGACGTGCGATCGCCGGGCGTGGTGGCTCGGCTTCGCTCCGGCCGCCGCGGTGGTCGTTGCCGCCT
>Ga0315336_1006817_pt1 | contig 11412 bp, 10 predicted proteins | sample ASW5metaG_FD_204512 | JGI IMG/M metagenome (GOLD analysis project Ga0315336, IMG submission 204512) | Ammonia-oxidizing marine archaeal communities from Monterey Bay, California, United States - ASW #5 | ecosystem: Environmental > Aquatic > Marine > Intertidal zone | place: USA: California...
CTATTGTTTTAATTTTTTCTCCACCTTTTAATTTTATAACTTTAATTTTATCTATTTTTTTTAATTTTTTAATAAGATATGACATCTTTGAATCAATTAGAATGAAAATTTTATTACCTATTTTTTTTTCAATATTGATTGCTGTCAATATTGACTTTTTTTGAATAACTATATTATATTTTTTTTCAGTAGTTTTAATGTTAATTATTTTTTTCATTTAGTTTTTTATATTTTTTTAAAAAATTTATAAGAGTTGCAGTTGGATTATCATAATTTTTTATAATTATATCAGCTAATAAATAATATTTTCTTCTTGCAGTATCCAATTCTTTAATTTTTTTTTCAATATCTTGTCCTAAAATTAATGGTCGTTTGGTCGAATATTTTAATCTTTTTATTAATATTGAGAAATCTATATCAAGAAATAAGGTAATATAATTTTTATACAATAATTGTCTTACTTTTTCACTTATAATTGAGCCCCCTCCAAGAGATAAAACTAAATCTTTTTTATTTTTTAAACTTAATATAGTATTTTCTTCTATTTTTCGAAATTTAGTTTCGCCATCAGATTTAAATATTTCATATATTTTTTTTTTGGTATTTTTTTCAATTAATTGATCACTATCCAAATATCTCAATTTTAACCTTTTAGCTATTAATTTTCCTATTGTGGACTTTCCTGAACCCATATGGCCTATTAATGCAAGATTTTTATCTTGATAATTTTGATAATTTTTAAGTAAATTTGGGTCTTTCATATTTGTGACAATATTATAACTGATTAAAAAAAGACTTAAAAAAAATTTATTAACCTATAAGAGGCTATCTTTATCATTTATTATTTAAATTGTATGAAAAAAATTTATTTTATTTTATTTCCTTTGTTAGTATTGATAATTTTGTTTCTATCTTTACAATTTATCAATATTCCAGCACCAACAAAATTAATTAATAAGGAGTATAAAATTAATATAAAATGAATAAATTAATTTTGATAATTGTAATTAGTTTAATAAATATACCTGTCTTATCCTCTGAGGTTGAAGTTATAGAGCTTCATAATAAATCAATTGATCAATTGCTTATTGAAAATATAGAAAAAAGTAAAGAAATTGAAATTATATCTACGGATGAAAATATAATAAATAATCAGAATATTCAAAACAATGCTGATAGTGAAAGTGAAAACTTTAATCAAGAAGATCAATTAACTATTGAAACTATTGAAACTATTGAGACTATTGATGAGATTGATAATTTACAAAATGAAATATCATCAGAAGATGTTCCTGACATGGAGGATATGTGGAAAAAATTTGAAGGAGAAGATTTGGTTTTTTTATTACAAAATATAACTAAAATTAAATCACTAGTTTTAAAGGAAGAACTTCTTGCAATATTGAATATAAGAAATTCAATTCCTAAAAATTTTGATAGTGAAGATTTTAACAAGATTGTAATTGATAGCTTATTAAGTTTGGGGGATAGAGAAAAAACTTATCAAATAATTCAATCCTTTCAAGACGTTCAGAATAATGATTACCAAAATTTTTATAAAGAGTTTGAGTTGAACTATTTATTGTCAAATTATAAGCTTAGTGAGGCCTGTGATTTTCGAAATGAGATAAAAAAAATGAATTTAAAAAATGTTAGTAATTTTTTCTTAAAAGTCGATATTTTTTGCCTAATTCTTCTAGAAAAATTTGATGAAGCCAATCTATTGCATTCTTTATTAAATGAGACAGCAGAAGAGACAGATGAATATTTTCAATATTTATTTAATAAATTACAAAATATTGAAACATTAAAACATAACAAAAATATTTTAATTAATAAGAACAACATCTTTTTATATAGTGCAATGCATCGAGTAGGAAATGTAACTATGACAGAAGAATTTCTTTCTGTAGATCCCTTAAATTTATCAATGCCAATTATTTTAAGTAGTTCAACAGATATTGAATTACGCTTAAAGGCAGCACATTTAGCTTATTTTAATAATCTGCTTAATACCGATAGTTTATCAGCTCTATATCAGACTGTCGATTTTAGTTTTGAGGAACTAAGCAATCCCTTAGAAATTATTTCTAAATTAAATAATAATGTAGAATTAGGAATGGCTTATTTTTATCAATTAATAAATATTCAATTATTACCAATCACCAGATTAGAAGCAATTTTGAAGTTTTGGGAATTTGCAGAGTTAAATGAACTTGAGTTAATAGCATATCAAATTTCCATAAAAAATTTAAATACTATTTTGCCCACAGAACAGTTTTCATCTTTTGGACCAAAAATTGCTAGAGCATATACTTATAGTGATAATAGAGAACTCGCACAAAAATGGCTTTTATTTTCTGAAAATGTATTAGAGAAAGAGGAATTTTTATATGAATTAAATTCATCTAAACTTTTATTTAATTTATTTAATATTAATTATGATCAAAATTTTAAGAATGTTTTGCATGAAAATCTTCAATATATGAATCAAGATTTAGTTAACAAGGATAACTCAGCATATATTGTAAATAACGAAATATTGCATTTAATTTTTTCAATATTAAATAAAGATAAATTAAATCCTTTTGAAATTGAAAAAAAAATAGATGAAAATAGATTAATGCCTTCATCATATATAATTAATAATATTAGAAGTTCTCTAATAGATAATAATCAACCAGAGTTATTATTGTTAATCATTGCTTCTATTAATGAAAAAAAATGGAGTGAAATTCATCCAGAGCATTTAAGATTAATTTTAAATAGTTTAAATTATTATAAAGAAGGATTTTTATTAAACAGTATTTTATTAGAAATTTTAAAGCAGAGTAAAATAATATAATGATTAAGTATTTTGATTTTGAAAAATCTATAGAAAAAATTGATAATAAAATAGCAGAAATTAATACTGAAGATACTGAAGTAAGTTTAAAAAAAATTGATCAATATAATTTAGAAAAAAAAAACTTATATAAAAAAATTTATTCAAATTTAAATGCTTGGCAAAAAGTTCAAATTGCCCGACATCCTGAAAGGCCACACTGTACCGATTATATAAATTTTATTTTTGAAAAATTTATTTCTTTATCAGGTGACAAGAAATTTGGTGAAGATAAAGCAATTATTGGAGGAATTGGTATGATAGAAAATAAATCTTTTATGATTATTGGAAATGAAAAGGGAAATACAATGGAAACTCGCATAAAACATAATTTTGGAATGGCTAAACCAGAAGGTTATAGGAAAGCTCAAAGATTGATGTTTATGGCTGAAAAATTTAATTTGCCAATCATAACCTTCATTGATACTGCCGGGGCTTTTCCTGGAAAGGAAGCTGAAGAAAGAGGTCAGTCGGAGTCAATTGCTTCGTCTATATCAACTTGTTTAAAGGTAAGAACACCTATTGTTTCTATTATTATTGGAGAAGGTGGATCTGGTGGTGCAATAGCCTTAGCTACGGCTGACAGAGTTCTCATGTTAGAAAATTCAATTTATTCTGTAATTTCTCCAGAGGGATGCTCTTCAATTTTATGGAGAAGTACTGAATTTGTTCAAAAAGCGGCTGAGTCATTAAAACTTACAGCCAAGGATTGCTTGAGTTTAGGGATCATTGATGAAATTATTGAAGAAATTTCAGGAGGAGCACATCGCTTTATGAAAGAACAGCTTCAAATAGTTAAAAATTGTATTCAAAATAATTTTATCTCATTAGAGAATATTTCTATAGATCGCCTTATTAGAGATCGTAATGAAAAGTTTTTAAATATTACTTCAAAGAATTAATTTCCATGACAATTTTTATATTTTTTTCCTGATCCACACGGGCAAGGATTATTTCTTCCAATTTTTTTTGTAACAATTTTTTTAGTATCAATTTTGTTTATTTTTCCATTTTCTTGATTTTGTGAAACTAACTCTAGTTTAAAAAGAGTTTGTAAAACTTTTTCATTTTGTCCAGATAACATTTCTTCAAAATAGTCAAATGATTCTCTTTTGTATTCATTAAAAGGATCTTTTCCACCCATAGCTCTTAAATTTACACTACTTCTAAGTGTGTCCATAGCAGCCAAATGATCTCTCCAATCTTTGTCAATTTGAAAAAGCATCACTCTTTTTTCAGCAAATGATAATAATTCTTGAGTATATCTATTTCTTTTTTCAAGATATTTTTGATTAATTTGATCAAATATTCTTTTTTTAATTTCTTCTTCGTCTACACCTTCCTCATCAAACCACTGCTGAATAGCTAAGTTAATACCAAATACTTCATTCATTTTATTTTTTAATAGTTCAGCGTTCCAATCATGACTATATTTTTTTTTAGGAATACATTCGAGTATTATATCATTTATAAATTCATTTATCATTTCCTGTATAATTTCTGATTGATCATTTGTTGCTAAAATTTCTTTTCTATTTTTATAAATAATTTTTCTTTGATCATTAAGAATATCATCAAATTTTAAAATTTGTTTACGAATATCGTAATTATGTGATTCTACTTTTTGTTGAGCTCTTTCTAATGCTTTAGTAATTAGTGAATGTGTAATTACTTCACCTTCTTTTAAACCAAGTTTAGATAAAACATTTTCTAAAGTTTTAGAACCAAATATACGCATAAGATCATCCTCTAAAGATAAAAAAAATATAGTCTCGCCAATATCTCCTTGACGTCCAGATCTCCCACGAAGTTGATTATCAATCCTTCTACTTTCATGTCTTTCAGTTCCGATAACTAGTAAACCTCCAGCTTTAATGGCAATATTTTTTTCACTTTCATTATCATTTCCTCCTAATTTGATATCGGTACCCCTACCTGCCATATTTGTAGATATTGTAACATTACCTGGTATGCCCGCTTTTAATATTATACCAGCTTCTTGATCATGAACTTTTGCATTGAGTACTTGGTGTTTAATATTATTTTTTAAAAGTAATTTAGCAATTAATTCAGAATTTTCTACTGAAGTAGTTCCAATTAAAATTGGTTGATTTTTGTTATGACGCTTAAGAACAAGATTTAAAACTGCATCATATTTTTCTTTTTTAGTCATATAAATTGCATCATTACGATCGTCCCGGTTTACTGGAAGATTTGGGGGGATTTCGACAACTTGAAGATTATAAATACCTTCAAATTCAGCTGCTTCAGTTTGGGCAGTTCCAGTCATTCCACTTAATTTTTTGTAAGTGCGAAAAAAATTTTGATATGTTATTGAAGCTATAGTTTGATTTTCTTTTTGTATATTTAAAAGTTCTTTAGCTTCTATTGCTTGATGCAATCCATCACCGTATCTCCTTCCTATCATAGGGCGACCCGACAAATCGTCTATAATTACAATAGCCTTATCTTTAATTATATAATCCTTATCTTTAATAAATAAATGATGAGCTCTTAAAGCTTGAATAATATTATGATTTAAGCCCATGTTATCAAGGTCTTGTAAAGTTCCCCCTTTTATTAGTCCATTTTTAAGTAATAGTTTTTCTACTAATTCCATTCCTTGACTTGTAAGAAGTATAGACTTTCCTTCTTCATTAATTTCAAAGTCTTCTTTTTTTAAAAATTTTACTAAAGAATTAATTTTTGGATAAATTTCTATTGAACTTTCTGATTGACCAGAAATTACCAAAGGTGTTCTAGCTTCATCGATTAAAATACTATCAACTTCATCAACAATAGCAAAACTTTCTTTTTTAAAACATAAAGATTCATAGCTGTTTTTCAGGTTATCACGGAGATAATCAAAGCCTATTTCATTGTTGGTAGCATAAACTATATCAGAGTTATATTGCTGAATGCGATTTTCATATTCAGTATTTGAATTTATACAACCAACAGTTAGTCCTAAAAATTTAAAAATTTTTCCCATCCACTCAGAATCTCTTGATGCCAAGTAATCATTAACAGTTATAATATGAACTGGGTCGCCATTTAACGAATTTAAATATGCAGCTAAGGTAGCAACTAAGGTTTTACCTTCACCAGTCTTCATTTCTGCTATCATTCCTTGATGCAAAACTATACCTCCAATTAATTGAACATCAAAATGTCTAAGATTTATTGTTCTTTTTGAAACTTCTCTTACGACAGCAAATACTTCTGGCAAAATACTATCAATTGTTGAACCTTTATTAATTAATTCTTTAAAATATTTCGTTTTATTTTTTAAGTCTTGATCACTCAATTTAATGAATTTTTCTTCTAAATTATTGATTAAATCTATAGTTTTAGAATATGACTTAAGCTGTCTTTTACTAGCAGATCCAAATAATTTATTTACAATATTTAACATTTTTATGTTTTTTATGTTATGGGCTGTTACCATATGCCTAAAAATAGATCTACCAAGGATTTGGGTCTTTCAAGCAATAAAGAATTATATATAAATAATAACAACAAAACCCTTTTTAAATTCTCAATTGTTAAAAATTTAATCTCTAAATATTTAAAATTTTATACATTTCATGCAGGATTTAAAAAAAAACGACAAGATTTATTAATAATTATTTTTAACAAGTCTGTAGCTGTATCTGCCGTTTATTCTAAAACCTCAACTCCATCAGCTCCAATAATCTGGGATAAAAAAAATAATAGAGGTTTTTGCAAAGTTTTGATTGTTAATTCTGGCAATGCAAATGCGCACACTGGAAAAAAAGGCTTAAATGCAATTAATGAATATGTAAACATTATTTCAAAAAAATTTAATTGCCCAATTAGTCAGGTATTAGTTTCTTCAACAGGGGTTATTGGAGAGCAATTAGATATAAAAAAAATTATAAAAGTAATTCCTTATATTGAAAAATCAAAAGAAAAAAATTTATTATCAGCAGCAGAATCAATAATGACGACAGATACTTTTTCAAAAACGAAAACGAAAACAATTAGACTTGCCTCTAAGAAAATTCGTATATTTGGTTTTGCAAAAGGTTCAGGTATGATTTTTCCAAATATGGGGACAATGTTAGCTTATATTTTTATAGAGGCAAATATTTCAAAATCAATTTTAAAAAATTTATTAAAGTCCCATCTAGATAGTAGTTTTAATTCTATAAGCGTTGACGGAGATACTTCAACAAGTGACACTGTTATGCTTTTTTCATTATGTAACAATAAAAAAAAAGAGTTAGTAAATCAAAAACATATTAAAAAAATATCTATCGCCCTACTAGAAGTTATGAGTAATTTGGCATTACAAATAGTATCTGATGGTGAAGGAATATCAAAATTATTAAAAATAAATATAACTAGAGCTAAAACATATGAACAAGCGAAATCAGTAGGATTTTCTATAGCAAATTCCCCTTTAGTTAAAACTGCAATGGCTGGAGAAGATGCTAACTGGGGCAGAGTTATAGCGGCCATTGGAAAGTCAGACTCTAAAATTGTACAAAATAAAATAAAATTGAAATTTGGATCACATCTTGTTGCCTCAAATGGCAATATGTTTAAGAAGATTAATATTACAAAATTAGATAATTATATGAAAAGAAAAGTAATTGAAATTAACGTTGATCTTGGGATAGGAGATTTTAAAAGATCAGTTTATGCTTCTGATTTGACTCATGAATATGTTAAAATTAATGGTGATTATCGTTCATAATTAAATTTCTTTCAATGCTTTTTGTAATGAAATCTTCGCACTTCCAGGTTTTAATGGTTTTTGTTGAGAAGAGTCCTTTTTCCAACCGCTAATAAAAATAATTTCAAGACTTAAAATTAGTTGATTATTATTAGAGTAGCGATTCCAATATATATCTTCAATTTTTTTAAAATACTTTTTATTTTCAAAAGTTTTTTTTCTGTCTAAATACATATATGAATTACCTAAGTTACGAACATCTTTTAATAGTGAAGAAAATTTTTTATATCTTAATTCTAAAATATCTTTTTCAATAACAGGAATTTTAAAGTCATGTTTTTTCATTATTTGATTTATTATCTCTATAGAATATAGATTCCCAAATCTTTTGTATGCACCTCCGTAAGTTTCTATATCTGCAAGAATCATACAATTTTTAATTTCTTTAAAACAATTTAAACTAGGCAATGTAGCTATAAAAAACCCATTACAATTAAGTGATTGATTTATGTTTTTTAGAAGGATATCAAAATTATTTGTTAAATGTAAATAAAAGTTACTTATTATTAGATCAAATTTTTTTTCAAATATATGCCATTCATCATGATCAAAACTCATGGATGTTTTTGTGAGTTTATCGAACAAAATCTCTTCTAAAATATCAATTGCAAAATAATTAATTTTTTGAAATTTTGCACATATATTTTTATAAATTTTTTGTGAGGAAAAGCCAATTTCTAAACAACTGTTTAATGAGAAATTAATCGATACCATTGCTTGATTAATACGATTTGCAATTTCATTATATATAAATCTATCCTTATCTCTCAAAATTTTCTTTCTTTGCAGAATATGATATTTCTTATTGATTAATTGATCATTTTTCATAATAAGTGTATTAGTTTATTCTATGGAAGATTTTATTCAAGAAATTGATAAAATAATTATAGACAGTAGCAAAGAAATTAATGATAAAATATTAGGTATCAATTACTTAGAAAAACTTAAATATCTATTAATTGATAAACTTAAAACAATTAATATAAATTCTTTTATAAATTTGAAAAATAATGAATTGAACAAAGAGTATGGTCAGAATCATTTATTAGTTAGAATAATAAATTATGAAGATTCTGTTTCTAAAATTAAGCAAGTTCTTAAGTCAGATTACTTATGTTTAGTAATAATTGGCTCAAAAACTGTTGAAATTCATAAGAATTTAAATTCTAAAATTTCTTCAATTTTGAATATATTTCCAAAAACAGGCATATCTCTAAGTAACAACACAATTATTAGTGAATCAATATCTAAAGGAACTATTTTGTTAGATATTTTCAATATAGAAGTAAAATCAGATATTGAAAATTAAAAAAATAATATAATATTATTAATATGATTGTATTTAATTTAACATGTAAGAATTGTGCATCTGCATTTGAAGGGTGGTTTGATAACTCGATTGAATTTGAAAAACAAAAAAGAAAGAATTTAATTAATTGCCCTTCCTGTGATAGTTCTGCAATTAAAAAAACTTTGATGGCACCTAATTTATCTTCGAAAAGTAATTCTAAAAAAACTAAAAATAAAAAAAAATCATTTTCGAATAATATAAATAAATATAAGAAAATTATAGAAAAGAATTTTGATTATGTTGGAGACAATTTTACTGAAGAAGCAAAAAAAATGAAATATGGTGAAATTAATGAAAGACCTATTTACGGTGAAGCTAATTTAGATCAAACTAAAGAATTATTAGAAGAAGAAATTAGTATAGTTCCGCTTCCATGGACGTCCTCTAAAAAATCAAATTAATTGATTTTTGCAGTACAAAAATAATTTACAAGAACAGCATTATTTAATTTCCACTCTTTTGTAATGGGATTAAAATTCATCCCTTTTATATTTTTTATAATAAAATTATTTTTAATAAGTGTTTCTTTTAATTCTTCTGGTTTTATTAATTTATTATAATCATGAGTATTCTTAGGTACCCATTTCAATATATTTTCAGCTAAATAAATTGCTAATAATTTTGAAAGTTGTGTTCTATTAATTGTTGAAATTATTATTATTCCTTTAGGTTTTAAGTATTTTTTAATATTAGAGATGTTTTTTTTCCAATCATCAAGATGTTCTAAAACCTCCATCATAATTATTAGATCAAATTTTTTCTTTATTGTAATTACATCAAGATCATTATGAATATAATTAATTTTTAAATTTGAATCATATGCATGTCTTTTAGCTATTTCGATATTTTGTTTTATAAAATCAATCCCAGTCACATTAGCTTTTAATCTTGCTAAAGGTTCACAAGTTAATCCTCCCCCACAACCTAAATCAAGAACATGTAAATTTTTTATTTTTTTTTCTCCTAAATTTTGTAAAATATATTCTATTCTTAATGGAATAATATCGTGTAATACTTTAAATTTGCCTTCAGGTTTCCACCATTCTTGAGCTATTTTAGTAAAATTGTTAAATTCTTCTTTTTTTGATGTTTTTTTATTCATAAAACTTGTTACTTTTATCTAAAAATAATAAGAGCCTGTCAATTATTTAAAAATATTAAATTTATGAGTATAGTTGTAATGAAATTTGGTGGTACCTCTGTGGCTAATTTAAATAGAATTAGAAATGTATCAAAAAAGGTAATTGAACAGAGTAAAATCAACAAGATTGTTGTGGTTTTATCCGCAATGTCTGGTGTAACTAATGAATTACAGACTTACATTGATGAAATAGACCCTTTTCCTTCTAAAGAAACTGACTTGGTTATGACTTCAGGTGAGCAAGTTTCTGTTGGATTATTATCTATGATTCTTAAAAAAGAAGGAATTAAAAGTTTGCCTTTGTTAGGATGGCAAATACCTATTATTACAGATGAGAATTTTGCAAAAGGAAGAATTTTAAATATTAACAATAAAATTATACATAAACATTTTACAACATATGATGTTATAGTTCTGGCAGGTTTCCAAGGAATTAGTATTAATGGAAACATAACTGCTCTTGGAAGAGGAGGATCAGATACCACAGCAGTAGCAATTGCTGCATCACTTAAAGCTGAAAGGTGTGATATTTATACGGATGTTGAAGGAGTTTATACAGCTGATCCAAATATAGAAACAGAGGCTAAAAAAATATATAAAGTTGCATATGAAGAAATGTTAGAAATGTCATCTACTGGAGCAAAAGTTTTACAGACTCGATCAGTGGAATTGGCTATGAAAAATAACTTAAAATTACAAGTTCTATCTTCACTTATTAATACTGAAGGAACATACATAGTTAACGAGGACCAGTTAATTGAAAAAGAAATAGTCAGTGGCGTCTCTTATAGCAAAAATGAAGCAAAATTAACTATTTCGGGAATACCTGATAAACCTGGAATTTCTGCTATAATTTTTGGATTAATGGCAACTAACAATATTAATGTTGATATGATAGTGCAGAATATATCTCAAGATGGTGTTAATGCAAATATGACTTTTACAGTACCTTTAAAAGATGAAAATTTTGCAAAAAAAATCCTGGAAAAAAATCATGATGATTTAAAATATCATAATCTCACTCTAGATTCTAGTATAGCCAAAATTTCTGTTATAGGTATGGGAATGATGTCACAATCTGGAGTTGCTGCAAAAATGTTTAAAACCCTTGCAGAAAATAAGATAAATATTTTAGCCATATCCACTTCTGAGATAAAAATTAGTGTTTTAATTAAAAAAAAATATACAGAACTTGCAATAAAATCTCTTCACACTGTGTACAAATTGAATAAGAAGTAATAGAAGTAATTATTATTACTTTAAAAAAGTTATGG
>Ga0315336_1006818_pt1 | contig 11410 bp, 7 predicted proteins | sample ASW5metaG_FD_204512 | JGI IMG/M metagenome (GOLD analysis project Ga0315336, IMG submission 204512) | Ammonia-oxidizing marine archaeal communities from Monterey Bay, California, United States - ASW #5 | ecosystem: Environmental > Aquatic > Marine > Intertidal zone | place: USA: California...
TCTCATTATGATTCATTTGCATGACTGGTTCTCCTCAGTACGTCAGCTACTGTTTAATACGCAAATCCCGTGCGCATTGGGTGAGTGGTGGGGCCGCGGTGGCCTGGTGACGCCAAATCGGGCGAAAAAAGGCTGTTGTGACGCCCAACGTCTGATTCCGAGACTCTTCCCTCGGATATACCCCTCTGTAGACGGGTGTGATTGCCGGCAATCGGGTCCCCAATAGGCCCATTTGGTCTGGGTTGATGTAGCAAGAGTGTACAGGGCTGCTTCGATCTGCGGCTGGCTCCGGAGGATACCCTCCGGCAATTGGTGTGAATCTGGTGCAGTTGTTTCTTGGTAATTCTTCAGCCGACCGACGGAATAGAACACGGATGAACGCCGATAGGGCTGATGTTCGCGGATCTGAACGACCAAACCCACGCGTGGCATGGCGGCCAAAGCTGGCCCAGGGAACTACAATAAATGGTTTGTGAATCTGCGTTGATCCGCTAAATCCGCGTTCATCTGCGTTCTATTACTCCCAGTTGACTGAATAATTGTGTTTCCGGCACCACTGGCGGTCCGACCTGGGAACCAACCGGCTCGAAGTTCCCCGTCGGTCAGGAAACTTTCGGCCGATTATCCCGACAGGTTGGTGATCAGGTCGACCAGCGGGACGAACAGCGCGATGACGATAAACCCGACCGCTCCGCCGAGGAACAAAATCAACAAGGGCTCCATCAACTTGGTCAGTCCATCGGTCAATACGGCGACTTCTTCGTCATAAGTGTCGGCCACTTTGTAGAGCATGGTATCGAGCTCGCCGGTTTCTTCGCCGACGTCGACCATATTCACAACGATGTCGTCGACCACTCTACTTCGAAGTTTCAACATATATATGAGCAATCCGACCGGTCCGCCGATGAAACAGAACCAGAAGAAGGCCGCCACCGGATGGAAGCCGATCCGGGAGTACTCTTTCAAGGGCAGGGCAATAGCATCCCCCTCGCGGATGCGTTCGCTGACTTTTCCGTACAATTTTTCGAACGTCGCGTTGCCGGCAGTTTCGCGGGTAATAGTCAGGGCTTCGAGAATGGGCACGCCGCTGGAGATGAGCGTGCCAAGCGTCCGCGAGGTGCGGGCCATGATGTTTTTTTCGATGAGGTTGCCGAAGATCGGCACCTTGATGATAAATTGGTCCCAACCCATGCGGCCCGCCTTAAACTTGCGGATCAGTTTGATCGTCAGCCAGATGACGATCGGGACGCCGGGGATGAGATACCAGTAGAGCACGCACCATGCCGAGAATGCCATCAAGTAGAGGGTCATCGCGGGCAGGGTCAGGCCGAAGTCGGCAAAGATTTCTTGGAAGGACGGGACGACGCTGATCATGATGAACGTCAAGATGCCCACGGCCACGGTGATAACGACGATCGGGTAGATCATCGCGCCTTTGACCTTTCGTTTGAGCGATTCGCCCCGTTCTTTGAAGTCAGCCAAGCGCTGTAGAATCACTTCCAACGCACCGCCTGCCTCACCCGCTTTGATCATGTTCACGTAGAGCCGATCAAAACACTTGGGCGATTTGGCCATTGCTTCGGAGAGCGTATCGCCAGCTTCGATCGCATCGCACGTATCTTCCAACGAATACTTCAGCCGGCCCGGCTTCGCTTGATCGGAAAGGATTCGCAGACTGCGAAGGATGGGCAACCCGGCGTCTTGGAGAATAGAAAGCTGCCGGGTAAAGGCGGTTAGATCTTTGGAACTGACGCCACCGAAGACGAATCCGCGCTTCTTCCCCCCGCCACCTGCCGCCGCCTTCTTCCGGGCTTTCTTGACGGAGATCTTCGTAACGAAGTATCCCATCTGCCGGATGGTGGCCTGGGCGTCTTCTTCGGTGGCGGCATCGATCACATCCTTGATCTCAGCGCCAGTCGAATCCATCGCTTCGAATTGGAAGGTTGGCATCGTGATGTTCCTGCGAAAAAGCCGTCAGTTGGGGGAGCTGGTAGCTTTCTGCTAGAAGAATCTATGTTTGTAAGTGTACCGTCGTCTGAAAAAGTTAATTTCACCACGGAGTCACGGAGAGCACAGGGAAAAATGAGGTCAGAGGTGAGAGGTCGGGGAGCAAGTAAATAAATCCTCTTCGTGTTCTCCGTGGCTCCGTGGTTTAATGTTTAACTGAATTGCTTCTGACAGCTGATGTGTCACCAATTTTAGTTGTTCGGAACGGTACTCTAGGCCTCGATAATGGTTTCTCGGACGACCTCGTCGGCTGAGGTGATTCCCGCGTAGCAGGCGGACATGCCTGCATCGCGCAAGGTGACCATGCCGTTTTTCTTGGCTGTTTCGCGGAGTTGATCGGCCGAGGCGTTGTGCATGATCTGATCGCGAATCTCGTTGTTCATGATCATCAGTTCAAAGAGCCCGACGCGCCCTTTGTATCCCGTATTGTTGCAAGTCTCGCAGCCGGCGCCACGATAAAACTTTTTACCCTTCAGGTTGTCGGCAGTCACTTCCAGGTCATCAAGCACCTCGCGAGGGGGAGTGTACTCCTCGCGACAGGCGGTACAGACACAACGGACCAGCCGTTGCGCCAAGATGGCTTCGACCGTGGCGGTAATCAAAAAAGTGGGCACGCCCATGTCTTTCATGCGCGTGATCGTGCTGGGGGCATCGTTCGTGTGCAGCGTGCTGAAGACCATGTGGCCGGTGAGCGAGGCTTGGACGGCAATCTCCGCTGTTTCCAAATCGCGAATCTCGCCGACGAGAATCTTGTCCGGGTCTTGCCGCAGAATCGCTCGCAGGCAATGGGCAAAAGTGTTGCCGATCGAGGGGTCAATCGGCACCTGGATGATGCCCTCCATGTCGTATTCGACCGGGTCTTCGGTCGTGATCAGCTTGTCTGCGATCGTATTGAGCTCGTTCAGCGCCGAATAAAGCGTGGTCGTCTTGCCCGAACCGGTCGGTCCGGTCACCAGGACGATGCCGTTGGGCTTGGAGATGACGTCGCGGAACATGGCCAGGGTTTCTTCATTCAGACCGACTTTGGCCAAATCGAGCGAAACGACCGAGCGATCGAGCACTCGCATCACGACGCTTTCGCCAAACATCGTAGGCAGAACGCTCACCCGCAAGTCGACCGGGTGTCCGCCGACATTCAACTCGATGCGGCCATCCTGCGGCAGGCGCCGCTCGGCGATATCGAGATCGGCCATCACTTTGATGCGGGTAGTGATTGCAAAGGCGAGATGGCGCGGCGGGGGTACCATCTCGTACAACACGCCGTCGGCCTTGATGCGAATGCGAAACTCATCCTCAAACGGTTCAAAGTGCAAGTCGCTAGCATGATCTTTGATCGCCAGCAGTAAGACCATGTTCAGCAGCTTGCGGACGGGGGCGCTGTCGGCCAGGGCTTCGACACTGGTCAGATCGACCGTATTGCCTTCCGCTTCCGCCACGGCCGCAGCCAGCGCGGCATCGTTTTCCAGATCGGACACGATGCTTTCCACGCTTTCGGTGTTCTCACCGTAGTAGCGATCCAGTGCGGCGAGGATCGCGGGCTCGGTGGCAACCACCACGCCGATGTTGAAACCAAGAAAGGTGCGGAGTTCGTCCTGGGTGCCCAGGTTTTGCGGATCGCACATGGCGACCGTCAGCGTGTCGTCCTCGAACTTGATGGGGATGATGCGATACATCTGCGCCATCGGCTCGGTGACCATCGCAAGCACTTCCGGTTCGATGGTCAAATCGCCAAGGGTGACCGTCCGCAGCGACGTCTGCTCGGCCAACGCCTGGGCGAGCTGTTCGTCGTTGACCAGACCCATGTCCATGGCGACCTGGCCCAACAGCTGTCCGGGTCGCTGATGCTGTTCGTCGAGCAGCAGCTCCAACTGTTCGTCGGAGATGTATCCCAGGTCGACGAGGACTTGACCGATGCGACGTAGAGCCATGTGCTTGTTCGATTACGTGATAAGTTAAAAGGGATCAAAAGGCTGACGGCCGGATCACGCCGTTTCTAGATCTTCCGTTTCGTCTTCAAAAATACCGCGCTCGGCCGAGGCGATGCGTTTGGCTAACTCTTCCGGTCCATTGGCCTTGGAAAGGACGTCCTCTTTAGTGGCCACTTCGTTTTTCCAATGCTCGTACAAGTGGTCGTCCAGCAGTTTCATGCCATGCTTGGAACCGGTTTGAATCGACGAGGTGATCCTGAAGATCTTGTTTTCTCGAATCAGGTTGGCGATGCCGGGCGTGACGACCAGAGTTTCGAATGCCGCCACGCGACCGCCGCCGATCCGGGGAATCAGCTGCTGGGCCAAAATGCCGATGATCGCCGAGGCGAGCTGGGTGCGGATCTGTTCCTGCTGATTTGTGGGGAAAACGTCGATAATGCGGTTGATCGTGCCCGCTGCGCTGGAGGTGTGCAACGTACCGAAGACGATATGCCCCGTCTCCGCGGCGGTGATGGCAGCCTCAATCGTTTCCAGATCGCGCAGCTCGCCAACGAGAATGATGTCGGGATCTTGCCGCAATGCTCGGCGAATCGCTTCGGCAAACGACGTGACATCGACGCCCACTTCCCGCTGATTGACGGTCGACTTCTTGTGTTCGTGATAAAACTCAATCGGATCTTCGATGGTGATGATGTGGTGATCCATGGTTTCGTTCAGGAAATCGACCATCGCCGCCAGCGAAGTCGACTTGCCGGAGCCAGTCGGTCCGGTAACCAGGATCAAACCTCGCGGGCGCATCACCATGTCTTTGAAGATCGTGGGAACGCCTAGATCCTCCATGCTCATCAGATCGACCGGGATTTGCCGCAAGACGATCGCCACGTTGCCCCGTTGTCGAAATACCGAGACACGGAATCGGGCCTGATCGCCGAAGGCAAAACCGAAATCGGTGCTGCCAGTTTCCTGAAACTCTTGCTGGCAACGGTCGGGCGCGATGCTCTTCATCAAGCCCATCGTGTCAGCGGCTTCCAACACCTTGGTCTTGAGTTTCTGCAACCGGCCGTGAATCCGAAGCACCGGCGGCTGGCCGACAGTAATGTGTAGATCGCTTGCTCCCTGCTTGACTTGCGCAGAGAGCAATTTGTCGATGAGAATGGTGCCCATGAATGCTCGTCTTCCTAGTCCCCAGGAATCAAATCACTAGTCGCACTACATGCGGCGCTGGAAAGGTGCGGCCAACAGGCGCCGGGAAACCTCTTCTGTTCACAAACCCATCGCCCAGCGGTCGCAACCTGCCAATGCGCTGGTTGCCACTTTGGCGTAAGCGAGGGTGGCCCACTTGCTACTGGACGACGCACCGTGTTCCGGACGACGCGCGATCAAGGATGCCCAGTGCAGCAGCCTGGTTCATGCGTACCCCCCATCCACCGACCCACTGACGTGTGTCAGAAGATGTTAAAGACGCGATGAGTCGTTCAACTCGGGAAGGTCACCCCGCCAGGGAAATTATTCCTACTTACTGCCGTAAACTCAAGGACTCCAATGAGATAATCAATGACGCCAATCAGCGAAAACCAGCAGCCTCAGAGCCGGTTTCAACTCGGCGGCAAGAAAGTATTCCCCGCAGACTCACCCCCACAACCCCATAATAATCGCTCCGGCGTCCAGATGCTCGCTCCTTCCCAGGGAAACGGCTATTCCTCCTCCCGCTTGGAAACGCGGAAAACCTCTTCGAATGTTGTAATTCCCTGCAGGACTTTCTGAATCCCGTCGTAGTAAAGCGTTGTCATACCTTGCTTTACGGCAGCTTTGCGGATATCTACCGTGGTGGCCCCGGCGAAGGAGAGCTCCCGCACCTTGGCGTTCATCGGCATCAGCTCGAAGATGCCCAGCCGCCCGCGATACCCGTTTTTTCCGCAGTGGGAGCAGCCTGCGCCCTTCATAAAAGTGGCCGAGGCGGCCTGTTCCGGTGTGACTCCGGCCGCTTCCAGCTCGGCGTCGGTCGGAGTATGGGGCTGTTTGCACTTGGAACAGATAACGCGTACCAATCGTTGGGCCAACACGCCGATAACGCTTCCCGCGACCAGATAGGCCGGTACGCCCATGTCGACCATCCGCGTTATCGCCCCGGGCGCATCGTTGGTATGCAGCGTACTGAAAACCAAGTGGCCCGTCAGAGAGGCTTGGATGCCCATCGAGGCCGTTTCATGATCTCGCATTTCGCCGACGAGTATCACGTTCGGCGCTTGCCGCAACATCGACTTGATGATCATCGCAAAGTCCAGGCCGATGTTGTGCCGGACCTCCACCTGATTGATGCCCGGCAAGTAATACTCGACCGGGTCTTCGGCTGTGATGATCTTTCGATCGGGTCGGTTCAACTCGTTCAGTGCGGCGTACAGCGTGGTGGTCTTGCCCGAGCCAGTTGGACCGGTGACCAGCATGATGCCGTTGGGGCGACGAATCAGACCGCGAAACTTGCGAAAGTCGGCGTCCGACAGGCCGAGCTGACGCACGCCCACTTTGATGTTGTCCTTATCCAACAGCCGCATCACGCACGATTGCCCGTGGCTGGTCGGCAGCATGCTGACCCGCAGATCGAGTTCCTTGCCGCCCGCGGTAATCTTGATCCGGCCATCCTGGCAGCGGCGCCGTTCGGCAATATCCATCTTCGATAGAATCTTGACGCGGGAAAGCAGTGCCGCCAGCAGACGCCTGGGCGGGCTGTCGCGTTCGATCAACACGCCGTCGATTCGGTATCGAATCCGCACGCGATCTTCGAATGGCTCGATATGAATGTCCGAAGCACGGAGCTGGACCGCTTCAGCAATCATCAATTGGACTAGCCGAACTATCGGAGCACTGGTCTCGTCTACCTGGTCTTCTTCTCCTGCCGCCGCGTCATCTTCGGTCTCCGTAAAATCGATGGCCGTGTCGGTGAATTCCTGGAGCATCGAGTCGGCGCTTTCACCGTCGACTTGCCCATAGTTGCGGTTGATCGCTTCGAGAATACTCTCCTTGGTGCTCAGCCCGATCTCAACTTTCCTGTTGAGAATAAACTGCAGTTTGTCGAAAGTCTCGAAATCGAGCGGATCGCTAACCAGCACCTTCAGCTTGCCATCCTCTTCAGAAAAAGGGATGACCGCGTTTTCTCGTGCGACCGATTCGGGAACCAGTTCGACCACCGCTGGAGGGATCGGCACGTTGTTCAAATCGTAATAGACGTAGTCGTGCATCTCCGCCAGACCGCGCATTACTTGCTCGCCCGAGGCATAGCCCAACTTGACGATCGCATCCTGCAGTTTCAGATTCCGCGATGTGGCAACGGTCTCCGCCTCCTGCACCTGCTCGGGGCCGAGGACGCTTTTCTGGACGAGATAGTCTCCAAGACTCTTGGCCATCTGGGCGGGTTCTCTGTTCGTGTATTTCGGTCAGTTCGAATGATTGGACGGAAAAGCACTGTAAAGCTGTTGGGCCGGGCGAACCTGGTTTGTCGCCGAGGCGATCGGGAAAGGCTTCTGCTTTCGGATCACCGTTCGCTCGGTAAACGGGCCTTACAGCCCGAAGTCTTGGCCAGCGCACAGGTTGCGCCGATGCGCGCAGCCTGAGCCTTCCCTTGTTAGGCTAATGACGCGAGGGGCGATTGTCAACAAACCGGTGGGGCGGTCCGGTCAGTGAGGTGGAACCGGAAGAAGCTACTTGCGGCCGGAATGAGCATGAAGGGCCCGGGCATCGAGGCGGAGCTGCCCTGCCAATTGCCGCATGGCGTCGGCTTGGGAGTAGAGATTGATACGCTCCAGACGGTTTGCCGACGCGTCCAACAGCGATGCCCCATCGCGGAGGGCGTCGATCTGCCGAACTGCTTCCGGGCGAGTTTCAGCAACGGGGCTTTCCCCAAGAGTTTTTACCACTCCTGCATCCAGACCAACCGGCTCGTGGTAGATCGAACTGGTCGCCTCGCCTGCTACGGGCGCCGCAGGTCCCAGCACCTTGCTGTCGGTTACGATCGAGCCTCCCAGCTGCTGCTGGATCTGGAACAACTCTCGAGCAACCGCTTCTGCCATCGGATCAGTGCCGGGCAGGTAGATTTCGGCTGCGGCCCGATCGGAGGTCCGCCCGTTAGAATCTGATGGTTCCCCTGCCGGCAGGGGTGTGGCCAATGTGATCAGAGCCGAGAGCCCCCAGATTCCGAACACCGTCTTCATTGGCGGCGTCTGCTGAATCACGGATAGCCAGCGCATGGGGATGCCCTCGCGTTGTCGATACATTGTATATAGGGTCCCGGGAGTTCGGCACGGGATCGCCGAGTCTGCGTTCGCCTGGACGCTCTCACGGCTCATTTGATTTCTTCGGCGCCTGCAAATGTGTCCCAAACAGTGGCAGCGGTCAACCTCGATCGCGGTGCTAGCAGGCTTGCCTGTGCTTTGCATCGAACAGAGCGAACAGCGCCCCCGGCAGGATTCGAACCTGCGACACCCGGTTTAGGAAACCGGTGCTCTATCCCCTGAGCTACGGGGGCCGTGACGCCCTTGCTCAAATGTAAACGATTCGCGGTCAGTGTTGCACTCCCCTGTTGGCATCCTTCAAAGATAATTTTGACTGCCCGTCAGTGGCAGATACGGTAACCCCGATTCGGTCATTGAATAGCTGCTGCCAGTCGCACTAACTTTTGCTCCCCGTGCCATGAGCGTACGCATACGCGATCAGCTAGGCGGATTCGATGCCCGCAAGCGTGCTATGAAGATCGCACACACAGAAACCACCGGGAGTCTAAACGCTGGCCATGAAGCCGAGCGGGAATAGCTGGTTGCCGAAGGGTTGGTGACTGGCAAGCGATGGCTCACGATAGGTGACAGAGACGTGCGGGCCGAACATGCTGACCTGAGCGGTAGCGTAGTTGCTCCAAGGGCAGATTTTTCCGTTGGCGGTTCGCTGGCTCCGTACCCTGGACGCTGGGGCTTGCCTGCATGACAGCGAATTCATTGCCGGTGTACGACGATTTCAGTGCTGGCCTGAGCGGCCACGCCTGCTCTTAAAAAACTGCCGAACTTACTGGAACCATCCGGTTATTTCGCAGATACTAGGGGCGTCCTGCTACCGTCAGCAAGGTTCCGAGCCTGGAGCGATTACAGGAAAACTCATTTGTGAAATTCCGGCTTAGGTGACGCTTTATGGCCGACTTTCTTCGTCATCGGTTGAACAGATTCCGCAGGTTTTCTTTAAGCACTTTACTCTTGCTGGTCTTAGCGTTTGCATGCGGGGCGACCATCTGGAAATTGCGGTCGGACCTTAGCCAAGTGCGAACGGACTTGGCTGCATTACGCCAAAGAGGTGGCCACCTGGAAGTTTCCGACCTAAATGTTATACACGCTGTGAGAGTTCCAACGGAACATGGACTTCAGTGGGTTTACCGCATTTACATACCCGAGCACCTTGAGGTTGAAGTGTACTGGTACGGATGGGATTTTCAGAGTGGCTATCCCCGCAATGAGAAATACCCAAAAGTGCTTGGACCTGGCGAACACTTACTGACTTACACTCTGAATAGTAATTCGCTAGGCAATACAGCTAACCACTGTGTAATCCGTAGTCCGAAGAAGACCACTAAGAGCTGGAAGCAAACGTCATTCGACCATAGTTGGACAACAAAGGATTGTGTATATGCTGCTTCACTAGAAGATTTCAAGAGTCCCTTTGATCGTAGGCGATGGCGGAATTTTTTCACGCTCCAGCTTGACGAAACAAAGCCGTTTGCCTTGATGAGATACGGACCCAAAGTTAAGGAGGGAAAGGACGTAAGACGACCTGGTGTTATGGTGTGGCTAAATCCGCTTCCTCGGGGACAGGGTTTTAGGCCTTCGCGTCGCAAGTTACCCTGAGCCCACCACCTACGCCCTTGCCCTCGCCGCACTCTGCTTGGCAATGAGCAGACGGCGGGCTTTCTAAGATGGCGGGCCGGCGTGGGCTGCCTGCTGAGCAGCTTGTCCTTTGCCGCTGTACGACGATTTCTGTGCTGGCCTGAGCTGCTGTGCCTGCTCTATCTGCAATCCACCAAACTTACTGGCATCATCAGGGCAATTTGCAATTCTATACGTTTACTAGATGCAACATTTCAAGCCTGGAGCTGTTTCAGATACTACATCCGATCGGGACTTCCTGGTGGATACCCGAATTCCTCAGGCACTCTGGAACTATTCTTTCGCTTAAAAACATACATGTCCTAGACTTAATCACACGCTAACTCATTCCCCTGTTGCATTGCAAAACCGGTCCCTAAAGGGAACCTCCCTGATTCACCTAGAGACTTCTGACTTGAGATTCTACAGACCTAGAAAGAAACCCGGTTTCTCGCTTCTCGAACTGCTGGTCGTGGTGACCATCTTGGGTATCATCGCTGCCATCATCGTGCCGCGGATCTCTTCTACAAGTGCATCGGCCAGGTCAAAAGTGAATGACCACCACAAGGTCACTATCAACGCTGCCGTTGAACGCTGGAACGTCGACAAGAACAGCTGGCCAGCCGACAATCTGTCGGACATCGGAGCCGATATCACTTATTTTCCCGAGGGCATCCCTTCCAATCCGGTAGACGGCTCCGCCTACACACTCAACTCGACTACGCATCGGTGCAACTAGACAGGGTGCCTGCCCTGAGGGATTGCTACCGATATATGAAGCCCTTGCCCTAGCCGCACTCTGCTTGGCAATGAGCAGACGGCGGGCTTTCTAAGATGGCGGGCCGGTGCGAAACTCTGGCTCCCATACCCTGGACATTGGGGCTAGCCTGCGGCACGCTCATAAACGATTTGCGGCGAACGTTGCACTCCCCTGACTAGCGTCTATCTTCCCTTTTCACCCGTCAGCACATTTATCTCTCTTTGCAGCGAGAGGGCCTTCTCGGTCTGGCCGACATCGGCATAAGCTGCGACGAGACTGTTCATTAAATGAAGCGTGTTTCGATGATCCGCGCCCAGCTTATCACGCGCCAATGTGAGCGCCTCTTCAAGAAGAGGGATAGCCTTGTCGGTCTGACCAGACACTTTATAAGAACTGGCGAGGTTGTTCATCGAGAGCAGCGTACCGGGATGATCCACGCCGAGTTTCTCTCGCCTCAGTTCGAGCGTCTCTTCATATAGCGCAATCGCTCGAGCAGTCTGACCGGCAGCGCGGTAGGTCTGAGCGAGGTTGTCCATCGTTGCGAGAGTATGGGGGTGACTCGGCCCTAGTTTCTCCCTTATCAATTCGAGAGTTTCCTCAAACAGAGTCTGGGCGTCCGCGATCTGACCGGCGTCCCGGTACGAAAAAGCGAGATTATTCATTGAAGTAAGAGTATCGAGATGATCCGCACCTAGTTTCTCTCGCCTCAACTCGACTGCCTTTTCATGTAGCGCAATCGCTCGAGCTGTCTGACCGGCAGCGCGGTAGGTCTGAGCGAGGTTGTTCATCGTTGCAAGTGTATGCGGGTGACTCGGCCC
>Ga0315336_1006819_pt1 | contig 11410 bp, 8 predicted proteins | sample ASW5metaG_FD_204512 | JGI IMG/M metagenome (GOLD analysis project Ga0315336, IMG submission 204512) | Ammonia-oxidizing marine archaeal communities from Monterey Bay, California, United States - ASW #5 | ecosystem: Environmental > Aquatic > Marine > Intertidal zone | place: USA: California...
TTCTTCCTGGCATGACCCGGCTTGGATCTGCAATGTTATTCAATGAAGCGATTTCTCTCCACATCCGAAAACTTTCCAATTCTCGCGATGCAATCTCGCCGAGTGTTTCACCATCTTTCACAACATATGTTTTGTATACCTGTTCAACAAGCGTAACTTCGGTTGGAGTTTCAACGATTGGCTCAACTTCAATGACCACTGGTTCAGGCGGAAGAATGGGTGCCACTGGGACGGGTTTAAATTGAGGCATTCCTTGTGGGCGCTGCGTAAGTTCCGTTGCAATTGGGGGAATGCCCAAGGCAATCATCTTCTCATCAGTATCACCGCCAAAAAGAGATGGACGCTGTTTGGGTAAATCAACGAGTTGCCCTTGACTTTCTTCTGGAGGCGTCATGCCGTAATACACGACAAGCGCTGCAAGAAGAAGAACACACATTGAAACCACCGCTTTACTTGTTCCGGACATAAATGAAGCCCTCCTTGGCATCTTTATACAAATCGGTTACACCGCGGTTATATCTTGAAAATCTACCCCTTCTGCGAGCTCCTATGAATGGTCATTAGAATTTACGCTTCGGGCGCGGGCTTTGAGGAACCTTTAAATACCAGTGGGGCTGCAATTGCAACAGAACTGTATGTACCAACAAATATACCTATGATTAATGCGAAAGCGAAGGGTCTAATTCCACCACCACCCGCAAGATAGATAATCACGACTGCTATCAAAGTCGTCATCGATGTTAAGACCGTTCTACTCACTGTTTGATTAATCGAGTTGTTTACAATGTCCTTCGTTGGCAACGGTCGCTTCCCACGATTCTCTCGAATTCGATCGAGAATAACGATGGTGTCGTTTAAGGAGTACCCAATCACGGTCAGCAACGCAGCGATAACCCCAAGGTCTATTTGGAATGCCTCAATTTTTAACGTTTGGCTGAAGAAGGAAATATGTGCAACGTAACCCGCAAGCGCAAGTGCTCCAAGGGTCACAAGAACATCATGGAGCAACGCAATGATGGCGGCTAAAGAATATAGAAGGGACCCAAACCTAAACCAGATGTATGCCAAAATCCCAAGTAAGGATAAAACCACTGCAACAATTGCGTTCGCCTTCATCGTTTCAGCGATTTGGGATGAAAAACTACTCACTTGTTCAAGACTTTGCGGTTGAGAAAGTGCAGTCGAAATAAGCTCCCATTCATTTGAAGCGACCCGCTCATCGACGACTTCAGGATTGTTCTTTAAGTAGTTCATGTCTGGGTCATACACGGCAACTGCAATTGTTGTGTATCCCTCACTGCCAGTACCCTCGCCTCGTTGCAATCCGAAGACTTCAACATCTCGGCCACCAGCATCACGTGCATACTCCGGTTGCTGACGCATACGGTCAATTCGTTTCTTCACATCTTCAATTTGTATTGGCGGATTTATACTCTCAACAACAATAAGTGCGCCACCTCGATAATCGGAGAGATCACCGCGTGCACTTGTTGTCAATACATCACCTACAATTGTTGCGCTCTGTGGAATCTGATGTGTATATTTCTCAAAAGAAGTTGTTCCTGCACCTTTAAAAACAAGGGAAGGTGGAACATCTAAATCATCCCCAAATGTTTCTGTAATCGCTTCCACAACAGTCGCTGTTACAGTCGCATCATCATTGATCCCTGGAGGATTAGAAACCTTGATTTGAAAACCGTCTGAAACGACTCTACCATCACCGTCCAATTGGCTTTCGCCCACAGTCAGCACTGTTGCGCCTGAAAGTTCTGCAAGAATGCGATCGCTCTGGGTATCTCCAGTCACTGCCTCGCCAATAGCATGAACACGGGATTCGACTGAATTTTCGCCAGTATGTAAAAGAAGCAATCGAGTCTCACCATCTTGGTGCGTTCGCATCGTCATCGATACACCACCGCGGAACTCTGTATCGAGCATCGTGACCCCTCGACCGAGCAGAAGCCAGACTGAAACACCGCAAACGACAAAACTAAAGACCCAAAATACTTTTCGGAGACTCACCCAATCAACTGCAGGATGAAGTGCTCGACCAATCGCGGGGAACACCGTTGGAAGCATTGGCAACTTCCGGCCACCAAACACATTGATGTAGATTTGGAAAATAACTCGCGTAACAAAGAGTGAAGTAAAGAGGGTTGCGATAATACCGATAGAAAGCGTAACTGCAAAACCCTTCACTTCAGTCGTTGCGGTTCGATAGAGCACAAAACAAACGATAAGGTTCGTCAGGTTTGCATCAATAATAGTTGAGTACACTTTGCTGTACCCTTCACGAACTGCTTCACGAAGATCTCTCGCGCCCCCAGCAAGTTCTTCGCGTATTCGTTCGTAAATAAGCACATTCGCATCAACGGCCATACCCATTGTCAACACAACTCCTGCTAAACCAGGCAATGTAAATGTCCCATCGATGAGCGCCATAATGCCAAAAATCAATAGACCATTTGCAAGTAGCGCAAAGTCAGCAATGAGCCCCGCTCCCATGTAGTAGAACAGCATGAATGCGATTACTGCAATGACAGACCAACCCAAAGCCGACAAACCTCGGCTTAAGTTGTCGATGCCAATCGTTGGACCGATGATATTCACAGCAATTGGGTCGTTGCTTAATCGAGCCTCTAAGGAACCCGCGGCTAACACTTGCAACAAGTAGTTCACTTCATTTGTCGAAAAACTACCCGTAATCTGACCTTGTCCATTAATTTGGGAGTTCAAGTTTGGAGCGGTATACACCTGACCATCTAACACTATTGCCATAGGTTCATTGACATGACCCCCAGTCATCTTGCCCATTTGCCGAGCACCTGTGCCATCGAGACGGAAGGCAACTGCTGGTCGACCAAAATTGTCTGCGGATGAGTAGGCACTTGTAACAGACCACTTGTTCCCCTTGCTATGGGTCATGCTGCGCGCGTCATCCGTATAAAGCAAGATGTAAATATCCCCGTCATATTCTGCCGCTTGAAGTAATCGCGCCGCTAAATATGTTTGTGGGTCAGCAATTAACGCTGCCAACTGAGCAGGGTTTTCGACCCATTGATCAAGGTTATTAATGGGGTACCATGCAACTGTCGGTGAATCTGTATTGTCAGGGCCTACATCTGCAAGCTGAGTTCGCAAATCAGCAACATCAAGTCCATCTTCTTTACCTATTTGTACTGCAATTCTGAAGTCCAACACTCCTGCTCCGCGCAACATTCGCACAAGATCCTCAGGGTCATCGAAGCCAGTTCGTTCTTCTTGATATGTTTCGTATGTATCAACAAGTTTTCCAAGTTTGATTGACAGGTGCGGGTAGGATGACTCAAGTTCGATAAAAGCAACATCTCTTGGAGCAACATCACGCAAGACCTCATCTGTTGTGGCATCTCGAATAACAAAACCGTTTTCATCACGTAACGGCTCGCCCTTTGGCGAGAGTTGTAACAAACGAGAAATCTCATTTCTGTCTAAACTCATGAGGAGGAGTTGCTCGCGGGTATCTTCATACTCTATTTCAAGGTCTGCAACTTTTTGTTCTAGGGCGCCATCACTCGGGTTAGCATTGAGCTCAGCACTCGCTTTTACTAGGTCAGTATGCATTGCTTGCAATGAATCGACTAGCCTTCCCCGAATGCCATCTCCACCCAATTTTTCCACAGCATCGCCATCTACAATAGACTGATCTAATTCACTTGCACGAATCTGTGCTGCGACAAGTAATTCATCAAGGTGCCTTTGATAAATGCTCGCAAGTTCTTTAACTTCAGGGCTTGGGAGCGGCATAACGACTTCGATTCGGTCAGTCCCCAGTGGAGTCATTTGAATGTCGAACACACCGTCGGGATTTACTCGTTCCTTCAGGACTTCAATGGTCTGTGAAAGGACTGCTTTACGGTCAACGTCGTCGTCCATTCGAACGGAGTAAATCAAACTCACTCCACCACTTAAATCGCGACCAAGTCGAATCTTTTTATCCGGTGGCGTTATGGCAAACACGCAACCAATGAGGAGAGCGATAATCAGGCTGATTTTCCAGATGAGATTCTGCATTTCTAATTAATCCAAAGTAATTCTTTAATAACAAATTGTGAAGGTTCGTGAGTGTTTATTCGTCTACTGTATCGACTGTTACTTGCTCAATACTATCGCGTAGAACTGTAATTCTAGTATTGGAAGACTCGTCTACTTTCAGCACAACACGATCGGGTTTAATCTCAACGATAGTGCCAAAAACACCACCGCGAGTAAGTACAGTATCTCGTTTTTGTAATGTGTCGAGCATTGATGCGCGTCGCTTCTTTTGTTTGCGTCCACTGAACATGGAAAATACAATCATGCCCACAAGTAAGAGCATAAGCATCGTAAAGAAGTTCCCGCCAAGTGGTCCCTCAATCACTTCAGTACCAGCTTGTGGTGAACCATCAGCGGTAGTTGTTGTTGCTGGTTGTTCTTCACCGAATTGGGTCAGCGTTGTGGTGATAATGAAATCTGATGACGATGTAAATAACATATTAAAGTGTCCTATTGAGGGGGAGATTGCCGAGCTGTAAGCACTGGCCAACGGTCTGGTAGTGCAGACCACGAATTATCTTCGATAGAGCGGCGTATGTCTATCATCAGAGACTGGAAGTGATAAATGTTATGTTGGCTCACAAGGATGCCTGAGAGCATTTCTTTGGACATATAGAGGTGTCGCAAGTACGCTCTACTAAACCCATTGGAGCAAGTGGTACAAGCACATCCTTTTTCAAGAACGCCCTTATCATCCTTAAAACAAGCATTTTTGAGGTGCAATTGCCCATTCCGAGTAAATGCGTGCCCATTTCTACCGTTACGAGTTGGCAAAACACAGTCAAACATATCCATTCCAGAGGCAACTGCTGCGATTAAATCTCGCTCATAACCAACACCCATAAGATATCGAGGTTTTTCGGCTGGAAGCAAATTTGCTGTAAATTTGACAACTTCAGTGATTTTTTCGGGTGATTCGCCCACCGCCACACCGCCAATTGCATACCCCGGAAGTTCAATATTGCAGATTTGCTCGGCACTACGAGTTCGCAGATCCAAATCTGTGCCCCCCTGCACAATACCAAAAAGTGCCTGTTCCTCTGGTCGTTGATGTGCCATTTGACATCGCTCGAGCCACCGTGCTGTGCGGTCAAGAGATTGCAACAAACGAGTTTCGTGTTGGGATGCAGTCATCACCCCATCGCGTTTTGTTAAGGCGTGCCTACGCCGTGTTAAGTGTTGCGTTTGTGGCTCAACACTTGAAGGGCAATCATCAAACGCCATAATAATGTCCGCACCTAAATTGTTTTGAATCTCAATCGATCGTTCAGGTGTCATACGAATTTTTGAACCATCGACAATTGATTTAAATGTTACGCCATCATTATCAATACTATTCAAGTCAGCCATAGACCATGCTTGATAACCACCGCTGTCTGTTAAGATTGGTTTCTTCCAACGCATGAATTGATGCACTCCTCCAAATTCAGAAATTTGCACATCCCCTGGACGCAACATCAGGTGATACGCATTGTTCAAAATAATTTCAGAACCTGTCGATTCAATTTGCGCTGGAGTTAAACCCTTTACAGTTCCGCGTGTACCAACTGGCATAAACGCTGGCGTTTTAAAAGAACCATGAAGCGTTGTCACCACACCGGTTCTTCCCGCATGCTCCCCACTTCGGTGCTTGATTTCAAACTTCAAAGGCAATTACGAATCCTCGCGGCGTTTTTTTGAAGCGTCGTGCAATATTTTCTTTTCTTTAGAAGACAAACTTTGCAATCCCTTATTGTGAATTTTGTCAAGGATTCGATCAACATCTTCTTTTGAACTTGCCTTCTCCCGCCAAGCAAAATGTTTCGACGTCGGATCTGCTTTTCCAAGAAAATCGAAAAAGCCATTGAGATGATGTGGATTTCGTATGAAATACCAACCCGCAAGCGCGCCACCTAAGTGCGCTGTTTCACCACCTGCATTTGAGCCGTTGCGGAACATCGTGAAGATTGAAAAAGCAACAAGAAGGTACGCCATCGTAGAGAGGCGCATTGGAAGAATGAAAAAGACGAGGACCTTAACATTTGGAGCGAGGAACGCACCCGCAAGCAAAATTCCGAATACGCCAGCCGATGCACCAATGAGTTGTGAGGCGGGGTCATTCACGAGCAAGAATGGAATTTCCTTGCCCACGACATAACCCATAAGATTCAGCGCAAGGTACAAGACCGATCCAAATATGCCACAAAGTAGATAAAACGCGAGGTATCGCTTCCCGCCAAGGTATTGCTCCACAAGTGGGCCAAAAAAGTACAACCCAATCATATTGAAAATGAGGTGTTGCAAGTCAGCATGCAAAAATTGGAATCCGATGAACCGCCAATATTGAATTCCCCAGATCGCATGCTTCGTTGACATGTGGAGCCACTCTCGAAAGATGCCATTCACAAACGGGTCAAGCATATAAACAGCGACACATGCCAGAATAAGCCAAGTCGTCACCGACCACTTCTGCCGCTCACCACCTCCGAATCGTCCCCCTCCGAACCCCACTCGCTGTTGGGGACGAGCATAATCTCTATCGTGAATTCCCATAAGGAGCATATCTTACCAAGCATGTCAATAAAAAACACGGCAAGCAGAAAGTTCTGCTTACCGTGCGACTAAACAAACCACCTTTACTTATTCGTCTACAACCACGATATCAACTCGTCGGCTTGCTGCCTTCGTGTTCAATGGTTTCGTTGGACCCCAACTTTCAATTGCGATTCGATCTTTGTTCACACCCTTTGTAACAAGGTAGTCTCGAACGGACCAGGCACGATCAAAGGCGAGATGCCAATTGCTTTTAAAATTACTCTTTTTAATTTTATCGGTATCGGTGTACCCCATTATCACGATAGATTGGTTCGGGTACGTTGAAGTCAATGCATTGGCAACTTGACTTAATGTTGAAGTAGCACTCTTTCGTAGTGTTGCACTTCCAGAGTTAAACAACAAATCACTTGCTACGGTTAGTGCTAAATCTTTATCGCGAAGCGTCACATCAACACCGCTTATATTTTCAAAGATACTAATTGTTTCAGGGCGAGTATCGAGCGCAGTTTGCAACTCATCAGCTCGCTCCTGTTCAGCACGTAAGTCACCCTGCGTACGCCTAAGATCATCATCGGCCGCTTGCAAAGCAACGTTTGTTTCTTTGTATTGTGAACGGAGTTCCTCGTTTTCTTTTTTCAACAAGTCGTTCTCAGTTTGTAGGTTGTTATTGCAACCCAACATCGAAAAACTCACTGCCATTCCCGTGATTACCATCAGTACTTTTTGTCGCATCATGCGTGCCCTTTCTCCATGTCAGAGGACTTCACCAAGTTCAAGCAAAACATCCTGTTTCACTTTGCCGTTTCCAACGGGAAGTGGTGTTATGTGTATTGAAACCGTTTTATCCCCATTAGTCAAATCGTCTAGCAAGAGATTTGTCTGTAATTTTTGACTTGTCTGTTGTTGCAAACTTGGCATGACCACTGACCATGCCCAATCGACTGCCGGACGACAAAACACTACGATAAGCGTTGCCACTGTAAGGTGGGGTCCGTATGGTATTTCATTCATTTGCTTACCTATCTTCTCAAGGAACGACGATACCGCAACCCAAAGTAGTCCACTGAAGGGTGCAATGAAGAAAATCAGGATTGGATCCCACCAACCAATGATTGCACCGACACCAGCAAGAAGATGCACGTCACCGAGTCCCATTGCCTCTTTTCCAAAGCCTAAGGTGCCCAGAATCCGGACTCCCCCAACGAGACCGCCCCCAACCAAATACCCGAGCATGCTCCCAGCAATCCCTTGAATTGCAAGTGAAGGCATCCCTTGTTCATAACAAAGCATCCAACCGATGATGAACCCGAGGCAGATGGGAAAAACAACAACGATTTCCTTTACCATTTCACGCCTTGCATGCGGATAGACCGCGAGCATGTCATCTCCCTCAATGTACTCTTCATAATCTGCAAAACTATATTTGAAGACACCGCACTTCAAGAGGATTGAAGACAAAATCACTCCGGACATTCCGCCAAAAGCTGCGCCAGACCATGTCCAGTCGATGAGTGGATATGGCCATGCTTGCTGGGAAGTATGGCGAAGTGAAATCCATGTTTGTACAATCGCTGCGCAAAATGCAACAACCGTCATAAACAATGGGATTTGTATTGGGATTGTGAACGTGCGAGAATCGATTAACGTCATGGCGAGTAACCCTGAAATGAGGGTAAGAAGTGCAATGAACATTGGGAGTGTTTGAATGACACCATTCATATGCCACCACGGCCCAAATATTTCGCCGAAAAATGGAGTAGACATTGGGACCCAATAACATAAAACATAACAGAGTAAGAAAAGTAATCCGGTCAATAATTCAATAACGGGGTATTCGATTGAGACGGGTTCTTTGCAATACCGACATTTACCGCGTATGGCTAGCCAACCAAAGATTGGAATGTTCTCCCTAAAAAACCGTAAGCAGTGATGGCATGATGGACAACTACTCGGTGGAACGAGTAATCGAATATTTCTTGGTAACCGATAAATCACAACGTTCAGAAAACTACCTACACACGCACCTAACACGAATACAAAAATAACCGGAGGCAAGTGCTCAAGCAATGTTGCTTTAAGCAGTAATGCATTAATAGTGGATTCAGTTGCTAAGAACAAATGTCGGGATTCCTTTCCCTCTACGTAGTAATGTTATGGAAGGTTTCTGGCTTCCATCGTTTTAATCTGCTGTTGGGCATCTTCTAAAAGGAGTTTGCACCGAGCGACAAGGAGTTGTCCTCGCTTGTGCTCTTTCATCATCGTTTCAAGGTCTTCTTCACCCGCGTCAATTCGTTTTACAATGGCGCCTAGTTCTTCCGAAGCCTCTTCGAAAGACATGTCATCTGGATTAGGCAATGTTTTTTCACTCATGATGTGCACTCTACCTTGGACTGAATGATTCCGTCAGCAAGAACCGTACGAATATGTTCGCCTTCGTTGACATCCTTACTTGTTCGAACGACTTTACCTGAGGCATCTTGCGTCAGTGAGTATCCACGCCCAAGAACTTCCATCGGACCAATGGATTCTAAACGAGTCCGAAATGCATTCAAACTGAACAAACGCGCCGAAACTCCTTCATTCGTCACTCTAGATAATGCCGTTTGCAATGTTAGCAGTCGCTTTTGCCTTGCTTGCACCAATGCGTGGGGTCTCTTCGAAGCCAATAACTCTGATTGTGTTGCAATGAGCATGAATCGCTCGTGGATGTATGAGGCAATGCCCGACTTAACGCTTTGCTGGACTTGCAACAACGACGCGCAAAATCTCTCAATTGAACGAGTGAGCACGCTCGAAAGTCGACTCGAATAATGATCAACCATTTGCAACAACTCTTCTTTATCGGGTACTAGGACCATCGTGGCTTGTGTTGGAGTTGAAGCGCGATGGTCTGCTACGAGTTCGATGATAGAAGTGTCCGATTCATGACCAATTGCAGCGACGAGTGGTGTATCACAATGAAAAGTCGCCTCGACAACTCGCCGGTTGTTAAAGGACCACAACTCTTCTAGGCCACCACCACCACGAGTCACAATTATGGCATCTACACCAAACTTTTCCGCGGATGCATCCACTTTTTCGATGGCTTCTGCAACAGACTCTGACGAGGCATCGCCTTGCATCACTGCGTTGACAACAAGTAGTTCTACCGATGGCATTCTTCGCCGAGTTGTTTCGATGACATCTTGCAACGCTGCAGACGTTGCGCTTGTAATGACAGCAATTTTGCGGGGATACTTTGGAAGAGTTTTCTTGTGCTCTTCTTCGAACCAACCAGCATCACGATACTCTTTAAGGAGAGCGTCATACTCTTGTTGTAACTTTCCTTTTTCGTCTCCGACTGGTTTTATCCGTTGCACAACAATCTGCGTTTTTCCAAATTTTGCGTAATGCCCAACCGTGCCCCGAACGATCACTTGATCCCCTTGTTTAGGTTTCCAGTCACAATGCTCGGTATTCGAGATCGCTGAAACACTCGATGCCCACATGACACAATCTATTTTTGAATCGCCATCGGTTAATGAAAAATACCAATGGTTCCCTAACCGTGGGCTATTCACCTGTCCAACGACATCAATTCTGTCAATTCTTCCCTCCAAGGCATCGCTAATTCTTTTACTCACTTCAGATACCGATATTGGCGAAGGTGGCAAAGTTGGCTTTTCTACTTTTGCAAACAAATCTGTCACGTAGAGAATGGTATCCTGCTCATTGGGGCTATGCGAAACATTAGCGAAAAAAACATGCTTCGGACGTCGATTTCCGGCCTACCAACCGTCACCTTTGAACGAGCTGATGCTTTACGTGACCTTGGAATCCAAACCGTTGCCGACCTTATGAAACACCTCCCAATGCGGTATGAAACGCATCATGGAAGTATGACTATCAGTGACGTGGATGCGCTTCTTGGTGAAAACGAACGCATTCAAGAACTCGTCACAATTGAGACTACGATTACACGTGTAAAACCTGGCTGGAGAAGAGAACGGCGGAGCCGAATTGAGGCGAGCGCGGAAGATGAAACGGGCACCATTCAAGTTAATTGGTTCAACCAGCCATGGATCGCGAAGACATTGCACCCTGACATGCGTGTTCGTTTTTACGGAACACCGTCACGTCGAGATGGGACCCTTCAACTGAACAACCCTCGATGGGAAGAAGTTAAAGAGAACGAAGAAATCAAAATCATTGAAGGTGATCTCAGACCTGTGTATCCTGCAAGTGAAAAAATATCATCCTCTGTGATTTCGCAACTCATCGATACGATTATCGATGATGCACTCATTGAGATTGAAGACCATTTTTCTAAAGATCTTCTCGATGAACTTGCCATGCCCGAACTCGCAAAATCCTATTCGTTCGCTCACAGGCCACCAAGTGAAACTGAAGCCAAAGAAGGCAAACGTAGAATTGCATTCGATGAGTTGTTTCTTCTCCAACTTGGCGTGATGGTCAAACGACACCACCGACGTGACACAATGCATGCGCCTGCGTTGCGGTGGGACGATGAAATGAAAAAACGCATTGCAGCTCGCATTCCATTCACACTCACCGAAGCCCAAAACAGGGTTGTTGAAGAGATTGCACATGACATGACTGTAACAACACCAATGAATCGCTTGTTGCAAGGTGATGTTGGTTCTGGAAAGACAGTTGTTGCACTTCACGCAATGCTCATGGCAGTCACATGCCAAGCACAAGCAGCAATGATGGCTCCAACAGAACTTCTTGCGGAACAGCACTATCTTACTATTACACAGTTACTCAAAGACACAAAAGTCAGTACCGCACTACTCACAAG
>Ga0315336_1006820_pt1 | contig 11408 bp, 10 predicted proteins | sample ASW5metaG_FD_204512 | JGI IMG/M metagenome (GOLD analysis project Ga0315336, IMG submission 204512) | Ammonia-oxidizing marine archaeal communities from Monterey Bay, California, United States - ASW #5 | ecosystem: Environmental > Aquatic > Marine > Intertidal zone | place: USA: California...
CTGCGGCGAGAGCTTTTCCGTCTGAAAAACTAAAAACCCTTGCCGAATATAACCTTCATCGATCAGGACGGGACCCGCCGCCAATTCGAGGCAGCGGTCGGCCAGACCCTGCTTGAAGTGGGTCAGGAGAACGGCATCAACCTGGAAGGCGCCTGCGAGGCATGCATGGCGTGTTCCACCTGTCACGTAATCGTCGACGAGGAATGGTATGCGCGCCTGGAGCCTTCCTCGGAAGATGAAAAGGACCTGCTGGATTTGGTTTTCAACCTGGAACGGACGTCCAGGCTGGGCTGCCAGATCCATATTACCGACGAATTGGACGGCCTGGTGGTCAGCCTGCCCCGGGGGCACCTGAACTTGCAAGACGGGTGACGCGCTTGCCGGAGGCGCGCGAAAGGCGCATCTTTTGACGGCCCGTCCCGGCGCCTGGTACGTATTTCTTTAAGGAACGATAAATGTCAGACGCACTTCCCGGCGCGTTGCCCGCGGTCCCCCTTCCCGACATCCTGGCCTTCATCTGGTTCATGGCCTGCTGGGTGGGGTATTCGTTCTATACCGACCGCGGGGGCGAAAGCCGCCGCCCGGTGGCGCGGGTGTTGCACCAATTCCGGGTGCGCTGGATGGAACGCATGCTGGATCGCGACAACCGCATAGCCGACATCAACATCGTCACCGCCCATATGCGCGGCGGCATGATGTTCGCGACGATCACCATCCTCATCCTAGCCGGCGTCATGACCATCCTCGGCAACCTGGGCAAGGCTCGCGAAGTCACGTCCCACCTATCTTTCGCGGTCGAGGCTTCCCAGGAGATGTGGGAGATCAAGCTTATCGTGCTTTTGCTGATCTTCGTCTACGCTTTTTTTAAGTACGCCTGGTGCCTGCGGCAGTTCAACTACACCTTGATCTTCATCGGCGCGGCGCCGCTGCCGGAAGAGGTCAACGTCCGCGAACGCAAGGATTACCCGCAACGGGGCGCGCGGCTGTTCGATCGCGGCATCAGCACCTTCAACCGGGGTCTGCGGGCCTATTATTTCGGCCTCGCCACCCTGGCCTGGTTTTTCGGCCCGGTCTTTTACGCCGTCGCCGCGGTGTGGGTGGTGGCGGTGCTTTACCGGCGGGATTTCCGCTCGGTGATCCTGCATACCCTAAGCGAACAGGACGGGAGCGAAGGCGCTTAGGCCCGTGGTATGACGCGGGCGCCGGAAATCCCTATATTCCAACCATGAATTCCTTAGGTTTCGATAAATCCCCCGGCGACACACGCGTCGTCGTCGCCATGTCCGGCGGCGTCGACAGCTCGACGGCGGCGGCGCTGATAGCCGAGCAGGGCTACGAGGTCATCGGCGTGACGTTGCAGCTTTATGACCACGGCCAAGCCCTGGGGCGCAAGGGCGCGTGCTGCGCCGGACAAGACATCCACGACGCCCGGCGCGTCGCCGATCGGCTTAGCATTCCCCATTACGTGCTCGATTACGAAAGCCGCTTCAAGGAACACGTCATCGAGGACTTCGCCGATACGTATCTGGCCGGGGAAACGCCGATCCCGTGCGTGCGCTGCAACCAGACGGTCAAGTTCCGCGACCTTCTGGGCAAGGCCAGGGAACTGGGCGCCGATGCGCTGGTTACCGGCCATTACGCTCGCCGGCTTGAGGGGCGCCGCGGGCCGGAGTTGCACTGCGCCCTGGACGACGCCAAGGACCAGAGCTATTTCCTGTTTTCGACCACCCGCGAGCAGCTCGATACCCTGCGCTTCCCCTTAGGCGACATGGATAAGGCGGAAACCCGGGCCCACGCCGAACGCCTGCGGCTGCCGGTCGCCATAAAACCGGAAAGCCAGGACATCTGCTTCGTACCGGGGGGATCCTATGCCGCCGTCGTCGAAAAGCTGCGCCCCGGTGCCGCCGATCCCGGCGACGTCGTCGATCTGAACGGCAATGTGATCGGCAAACACCAGGGCATCATCCACTTTACCATCGGACAGCGCCGGGGCTTAGGCATAGCTGTGCCGGAGCCCCTTTACGTCGTTCGCCTTGAGCCGGATACCCGGCGCGTCGTCGCCGGGCCGAAGGAGGCGCTTCTCAAGGACCGGTTCCGCGTCGGTGGCATTAACTGGCTCGGCGACGGCGACGGACCGCCCGGGGACCTTGAGGTGACGGTGAAAATCCGCTCGGCGGCGGCCCCCGTGGCGGCGACGATCAAGTCCCGGCCCGAGAACGGGGACGGGAACGAGAATGGAGAAGTAGCGGAAGTTCATCTGCACCGGGCCGAGGCGGCCATCCCGCCCGGCCAGGCGTGCGTGTTTTATGACCAAGACCGGGTTCTCGGCGGCGGCTGGATCAGGAGAGATGACGCAAGACCCCTTTGACGCCCTGCGCGAGCAGATGGTCCAGGTGATCGCCATCTATGCGCATTACTCAAGCGAAAAGCTGGGCAAGGACGCCTTCGATGAGCGGGTGATGGAGGTCCTGGGCGAAGTCCCCCGGCACGAATTCGTACCGCTTGAGCTCCGCGCTTACGCCTATGCCGACGGCCCGCTGCCGATCGGCTACGAAAAGACCATTTCCCAGCCCTTCATGGTCGCCCTGATGACCGACCTGGCCGAGATCGAAGACGGCATGCGCGTGCTCGAGGTCGGTTCCGGGCTCGGCTATCACGCCGCTGTGCTGGCGGCCCTGGGGGCCCAGGTGTACAGCGTCGAAATCTTCGATGAATTGGCGGTTCGGGCAGATAAAAATATTAAATATCAAGGAGTTACGGGCATCAAATTTCGTATCGGCGACGGCTCCCACGGCTGGGCCGAGCACGCGCCCTATGATCGCATCATGGTCACCGCGGCGCCGGAGCTGATTCCACCGTTACTGATCGACCAGCTCAAGCCCAGCGGCCGCATGGTGGTGCCGGCGGGCATGGCCGACGCCCAGCAGTTGATGGTCATCGACAAGGGTGAAACCGAGCGGCTGAAGACCTGGGAAGTCATGCCGGTGCGTTTCAGCCCGCTTGAGATCGTGAATTGAACGCCGGGAGCCGGGACCGCCCCCACGCCCCCATCGACGCCCTTGACCGGCGCTGGTTAATTTTCTAAGTATTTCCATGAATGGTTGAAGGGTTGGAGACCTGGGATGAAAAATTCGGGCCTGTATTCTTTTGGCGACGACGGCGGCTTATGGACCTTGATTAACGGGTGCTACCGGCGTCCCTCGACCGTGGAAGAGAGGGAAGGTTACTGCCTGGAAAGGCTTAAACACGTCGAACGCCCCGTCTATGCGCCGCCTGCGGCGGTCGAAAACACCTCTTTGCCGGCCCCCGTCTAACCCCGCGTCTAGCCCGCCCGCCTTTTTTTCATTGAGTTTCCACCCCCGGCACCGAATGCCGTGACGTTTTTGACCACGCCCCGCCGGAGCGGGGTTTTTCTTTGGCTTGGCGGCCGGACGGCCCATAATGAGGCACGGGATCGAGGAGACGGTGATGGCCGACGAAGACGACGAACTGGAAGAGGAAGAGGGGGACGCCGAGGGGGCGCCGGAATCCGACGACGACGAAGAGGGCGAGGAAGGCAAGGGGGGGGCGCCCAAGAAATTCAACAAGATCAAGCTTTTCATCATCCTCGGCGGGGTGATTTTCTTTCTGTTCCTGATCGGCCTCAGCCTGTTTTTCTTCGGTATTCTCGATCCCTACCTGGGCCTCGATGAAGAGGACATCGTTCAGGAGGAGGCCGTCGTCGTCCAGGGGCAAGTCTTCTATAAGCTCCAGGACATGACGATCAACCTCAATGAAGAGGGAAAGAAATCCCGGTTCATGAAGGTCGGCCTGACCCTGGTTCTGATCGATGAATTGGACGTGCCCTTGGTCGAGGCCTTGCAGCCCCGGATCGAGGACTACATCACGACCTATCTCAGGGAACTGAAGCCTGAGGAATTATCCGGATCGGCCAATTTTTACCGGATGCGCGAAAACTTGCTGCTCAGGGTGCGCGCCGCGGTGGCGCCGGTGCAGGTGACCAACGTGCTTTTCAACTCGATGCTGGTGCAATAAGGGCCTTGTCGGTGCTCGGCCGGGGCTAGGCTGGCCGGGCCTGTTACGGGGCCGAATCCCGGAGAAAACCGTTTTATCCTCATTCTCCCCGTTATTCACAGGGGGGCCGGTTGACGGAACTGAGGTATATTCTTCCGACTGCTTGTTTTTATTAACGAGCAAGAATCCTCCCAAACCCCACTTCCCGCCGGACGCGGCGGTTTTTTTTTGCCGGCCGACTTCACTCAGCCGGTTCGGTGGAACCCTCTTCGAGCGTCAATAGCTCGCTGGCTTTCTCCAGCGCGGCGCGGGCTTGCTGTGCTTCCTGCTGGCGCGTCCACATCTCGGCATAGACTCCGCCCCTGTCGAGCAGTGCCGTGTGGCTGCCACGCTCGGCGATGCGGCCGCCTTGAAGCACTAGGATTTCGTCGGCGTCGATGATGGTCGACAACCGGTGCGCGATGGTCAGGGTCGTGCGCTCCGCCGACACCTCGCGCAGGCTTTTCAGGATTTCCTGCTCGGTGTGGCTATCGAGCGCCGACGTTGCCTCGTCGAAGACCAGGATCGACGGCCGTTTCAGGATCGTCCGGGCGATGGCGACGCGTTGCTTCTCGCCGCCGGAAAGCTTCAAGCCCCTCTCGCCGACGGTAGACGAATAGCCCTCGGGCAGGCTCATGACGAAATCGTGGATGCGCGCCAGGCGCGCCGCGTCCTCGATCTCGGAAGGCGTCGATCCAGGGGCGCCATAGGCGATGTTGTAGAAGATGGTGTCGTTGAACAGCACTGTGTCCTGGGGCACCATGCCGATGGCGGCGCGCAGGCTTTCCTGGATGACGTCGCGGATGTCCTGGCCGTCGATGGTGATGCGGCCCCCGGTGACGTCGTAAAAGCGGAACAACAAGCGCGAGATGGTGGACTTGCCGGCCCCCGATGACCCGACGATTGCCACTGTGCGGCCCGGCTCGACGGCGAACGAGACACCTTCGAGCACCGGGCGGCGGGAGTCATAGGCGAAGGACACGTCATCGAACACCACCCGGCCGCCGTTGACGGCCAGGGCCCGGGCCCCCTGGGCATCCTCGATCTCGGCGTTTTCGTCGAGCAGTTCGAACATCGTCTCCATGTCGGTGAGCGAACGCTTGATCTCACGGTAGACGAAGCCGAGGAAGTTCAAGGGCAGAAACAACTGGATCAGATAGGCATTCACCAGCACGAAATCGCCGAGGGTCATGACCCCGCCGACGACGCCGTTTGCCGCTATCAGCATGACCACGGTGACCCCGACGGCGATGATCGCCCCCTGGCCGATGTTAAGGTACGACAGGGTCGTCTTGCTTTTGACGGCGGCCCGCTCATAGCTCTTGAGCGAAGCGTCGAAACGCCGGGCCTCGTGATCTTCGTTGCCGAAGTACTTCACGGTTTCGAAATTCAACAGCGAATCGATGGCCCGGGTGTTGGCTTCCGAGTCGGTCTCGTTCATAGTTCGGCGGTACTGGATCCGCCATTCGGTGATGATTAGCGTCCAGGCGATGTAGACGGCCATGGTCAGGAAGGTAGCCAACGCGTACCAGACGTCGTAGAGCTTCCACATCACGGCGCACACAAGGGCGATCTCGAGCAGCGTCGGCAGCACGTTGAACAGCATGAAAGTGAGCAGGAATTCGATGCCCTTGGTGCCGCGCTCGACGGCGCGGCTGACCCCGCCCGTCTTGCGGTCCATGTGGAAGCGCAGGCTGAGGCGGTGCAGGTGCTGGAAGGTCCTGAGCCCGGCCATCCGGATCGCCCGTTGGGCTACCTTGGCGAACACGGCGTCGCGCAGCTCGCCGAAGGTCTGGGCGAGCACGCGGGCCAGCCCATAGCCGACTAACAGCGCCACCGGCACGGCCAGGATGCGGGCGGCATCGGTGCTTAGCGCGTCGACGGCGTGTTTGTAGAAAATAGGCACCGCCACGTTGGTCACCTTGGCCAGGGCGAGGAGCGCCATGGCACAGACAACGCGCAGGCGAAACTCCGCCTCGCCCTTGGGCCACAGATAGGGCAGCAGCGTGCGGATGGTCTGCAGGTCCTTGCGGGGGCCCGTTTTCGCGGGTCCGGGTTCCATGCTGCGCATTTTTCGTCCTTTGTCCGGCCCCGGCCCGGAGGTTCGGGTGTGCCGGGGAGCCCGGTTAACCCAACCGGGCCGGTAATATATAGGCACCCCGGCGGCGGATCGGGAAAGGGAAAACGTCGATGGCGTCCCTTTGTGTCCCCGGTGCCGTCTCTATCGACCGCTCACGCCTCGCTGGCAAGCACCCGGTCGACGAAGGCGGCGGCGAGCCCGGTATAGGCCTCGGGCGCCAGCAAAGGGTCGAGGGCGGCGGCGTCGAAGCGGTCGTCGATCTCGGGCGCGTCGAGGAGTGCGTCGCGGAAGGACCCGCCGCCGTCGAGCACCCGTGGCCTGCCCCCCTTAACCGGATCCAAATGTTTAGTTAGAGAAACTGGGCATCTGGGTCCTAGGAAGAAGGGGACAAGCAGATGCCCAACAAGAAGCGTTTTTCAGTCGAGCAGATCATTAGTCACCTCCGTGTGCATTCGTATCTGCACTTTATCATCCAAAAATTCTGTTTTATTGCTATTTCTCAATGACTTAGACTCGACAAAAAGGGAACCTCACCCAGACTCCCCATACCCCATATTATCTGTCAGAATTTCCCCTATGAGACACATCCTGACATCGGTGGTCCTTGTGGTCCTCCTATTCCCCTCACTCGCATCGGGTGAGACGGTCAAGTGGGGGGACTTGATCGTGCGGGAGGGTCTTCACTACAAGAAGTTCACCGATGTACCGTTCACTGGGAAGATAACAGGTGAATTTCAGGGGAAACTCAAGAACGGAAAGAAAGAGGGTCCTTGGGTCAGTTACCACGAGAATGGTCAGTTACTTTCCAAATTTAACTACAAGAACGGAAAGATGGAGGGTCCTTGGGTCAGTCATCACGATAATGGTCAGATTGGGTCCGAAGGTGACTTCAAGAACGGGAAACCCGACGGTCCTTGGGTCTATTACCATAAGAATGGACAGTTAGAAACCAGAGCAACCTACAAGAACGGTAAGGAAAAGGGTCCTTATGAAAGTCACCATGACAACGGTCAGTTAAAGGAAAAAGGAACCTTCAAGAACGGAAAAAAAGAGGGTTCTTGGGTCAGTTACCATAAGAATGGACAGTTATCGTCAAAAGGAACCTTCAAGAACGGGTGGAAAGAGGGTCATTGGGTCACGTACTATGACAACGGTCAGTTAGAAACCAAAGGTGACTACAAGAATGTTAGGTTTGAGGGTCCTTGGGTCGTTTACCACGATAATGGACAGTTAATGTCCAAAGGAACCTACAAGGACGGAAAGAAGGTAAAATAAACCTCACCCCTGTCGTGCACGATAGACCTTATCTTCCCGAACCTTCCCATTCCCACCACAATCCGTCAGAAACTCCTCATGAGAAGACTGACTGCACCGCTTGTATGACTTAAAACCAGACCTGTCTGACGTCAGCGCCTTTGGGACACATTGAGGGGTTTTCATAAGGGAGGATTTCTGGCTCATCGTAGTGACCGAAGGGAACGAAGATGAGGCAGAAATCTATGACCAAAAAAGACCCAGCAGAGAAAGCTGTTCGGGACATTCGCCGCAAGACTCGTAAGCAATATTCGGCGGAAGCGTTTGCCATCGACTTTAAACTCGATGAGCCAGTTCTTGCTGTTGGGTTGTTTGTAGACGGGCATAATCGTTACTCCACACAAGGGTTGCTGTGTGGCTATGCCCCTAGAATTGCCCCTAGTACGGATTTAGGGAGGGTTGTTGTACCTGTTAAACCAATCAACGGCGATTGTGTGACAGGCTAACCCTTTGAAATCACTCCCACTCAATTGTTCCCGGCGGTTTCGAGGTGACGTCGTAGACGACCCGGTTGATGCCCCGCACCTCGTTGATGATTCGCCCGGCGCAGAGCGTCAAGAATTCGTGGTCGAAGGGGAAGGAATCGGCAGTCATGCCGTCGGTCGAGGTGACGGCGCGAAGCGTGCAGACGAAATCGTAGGTCCGGGCGTCGCCCATGACGCCGACGGTCTGGACCGGCAAAAGCACGGCGAAGGCCTGCCAGATGGCGTCGTAGAGGCCGTGGTTGCGGATTTCGTCGAGGTAGATGGCGTCGGCGCGGCGCAGGATTTCGACCTTTTCCGCCGTCACCTCGCCGGGGATCCGGATCGCTAGCCCCGGCCCCGGGAACGGGTGGCGGCCGACCATCTCGTCGGGCAGGCCGAGTTCGCGGCCGAGCTCGCGGACCTCGTCCTTGAACAGCTCGCGCAGGGGCTCGACCAGTTGCAGCTTCATCCGCTCCGGCAGGCCGCCGACGTTGTGGTGGGATTTTATCGTCACGCTGGGCCCGCCGGTGAACGACACGCTCTCGATGACGTCCGGGTAGAGGGTGCCCTGGGCCAGGAATCCGGCGCCTTCGATCTGCACCGCCTCGCCCTCGAACACGTCGATGAAGGTGGCGCCGATGATCTTGCGCTTCTGCTCCGGGTCGGAAACGCCCTTCAGCTGTCCTAAGAAAAGCTCGCCGGCGTCCCGGTGGATGAGCGGGATGTTGTAATGATCGCGGAACACGCGGTCCACCTGTTCGCCCTCGCCTTCACGCATCAGCCCGGTATCGACGAAGACGCAGGTCAACTGCTCGCCGATGGCCTCGTGCAGCAACGCCGCGACGACGGAAGAATCGACGCCACCCGACAGCCCGCAGATCACCCGGCCTCGGCCTACCTGCTCGCGGATCCTAGCGATCTCGGTGTCTTTGAACGCGGCCATGGTCCAGTCGCCGCCGCAGCCGGCGATTTCATAGGTGAAATTGTTGAGCAGTTTGGCGCCGTCGGGGGTGTGCACGACCTCGGGGTGGAACTGGACGCCGTAGAACCGGCGTGCCTCGTCGGCGATGGCGGCGAACGGCGCCGTGCCGGTGACGGCGACGGGATGAAAACCGTCGGGGATGGCGTCGATCTTGTCGCCGTGGCTCATCCACACCTGGTGCGTCTCGCCGGTTTTCCAGACGCCGTCGAACAATTTGCACGCGGCGGTGATGTCGATGAAGGTGCGCCCGAATTCCTGGGTCGCCGACGGTTCGACCCGGCCGCCCAGCTGCTGAGCCATGATCATCTCGCCGTAGCAGATGCCGAGCACCGGCACACCGAGGCCCCACAGGCCTTCCGGTGCCCGGGGAGTTTCCCTGTCGCTGGCCGACGCCGGCCCGCCCGACAGGATCACCGCCTTGGGCGCGAAGTCGGCGAGGAATTCGTCGTCGACGGCGTTGAACGGGTGGATTTCAGAGTACACACCGGACTCGCGCACCCGGCGCGCGATCAATTGCGTCACCTGGCTACCGAAATCGACGATCAGCACGCGGTCAGCGTGGAGGGGATCGACGGGGGGGTAGGTCCCGGACGCGGCCGGCTCGGCGGCGGTGGGCTTTTTGGCGGCGGATTGTTGGGCGGCGGCGATCATGGCACTGATTACCCCATGGCCGCCGGAAAGGGAAGGGCGCCAAAATTTTTACTGACTAAGATCGTAGTCCCTCACTCCGCCGCTGGCTTCGCCTCTTCGCCACTCTCCGAAGCCTCCGCCTCCTTCCTCATGTAGTCCTCGTCATAGAGCTTGCCCCCCGCCTGCTCAAACTTCTCGCTCATCTCGGCCATGCCCTTCTCGGCGTACTCGCGCACCTGGTTGGTGATCTCCATGGCACAGAATTTCGGCCCGCACATGGAGCAGAAGTGCGCCGTCTTGTGGGCGTCCTTGGGCAGGGTCAGGTCGTGGAAGTCCTTCGCCGTCTCGGCGTCGAGGCCTAAATTAAATTGATCCTCCCAGCGGAACTCGAACCGCGCCCGCGACAGTGCGTCGTCCTGGGCCTGGGCACCGGGATGGCCCTTGGCGACGTCGGCGGCGTGGGCCGCGATCCGGTAAGTAATCACCCCGGTTTTTACGTCGTCGCGGTTGGGTAGGCCCAAATGCTCCTTCGGCGTCACGTAACACAGCATCGCGGTGCCGTACCAGCCGATCATCGCGGCGCCGATACCCGACGTGATGTGGTCGTAGCCGGGCGCGATGTCGGTGACCAGGGGGCCGAGGGTGTAGAACGGCGCCTCGCCGCAGACCTTTAGCTGTTTCTCCATGTTGGCCTTGATCTTGTGCATCGGCACGTGGCCGGGGCCTTCGTTCATCACCTGGACGTCTTTCTCCCAGGCGACCTTGTTGAGCTCGCCCTGGGTGTCGAGTTCCTTAAACTGGGCCTCGTCGTTGGCATCCGCGATGCAGCCTGGCCTGAGTCCGTCGCCGAGCGAATAGGACACGTCATAGGCGGCCATGATGTCGCACAGTTCCTCGAAATTGTCGTAGAGGAAGTTTTCTTTGTGGTGCGCCAGGCACCATTTGGCCATGATTGAGCCGCCGCGGGATACGATCCCGGTGACGCGCTTCGCCGTCAGGTGGATGTACTTGAGCCGCACCCCGGCGTGGACGGTGAAATAATCGACGCCCTGTTCACACTGCTCGATGATGGTGTCGCGGTAGATTTCCCACGTCAGGTCCTCGGCCCGGTCGACCTTTTCCAGGGCCTGATAGATCGGCACCGTGCCGATGGGCACCGGGGAATTGCGGATGATCCATTCGCGGATGTTGTGGATGTTCTTGCCGGTGCTGAGGTCCATGACGTTGTCGGCGCCCCAGCGCGTCGCCCACACCATCTTGTCGACCTCATCGGCGACCGACGAGGTGACGGCGGAATTGCCGATGTTGGCGTTGATCTTGACCAGGAAGTTCCGCCCGATGATCTGCGGCTCGATCTCCGGGTGGTTGATGTTGGCGGGGATGATGGCGCGGCCGCGGGCGACCTCGTCGCGGACGAATTCCGGGGTCACGATCTCGGGGATCGCGGCGCCGAAGGATTCCCCTTCTTCAATGCGCGCCTTGGCCTGGGCCGGGTAGTGCTCGCGGGCCATATTCTCGCGGATGGCGATGAACTCCATCTCCGCCGTGATGGTGCCTTCGCGGGCGTACTTGACTTGGCTTACCGCCGCGTCCTTGCCTTTTTTGGCCTTGGCGCGCAGGGGCTTGTTCCTGATCGGGAACTCGGGCACCAACCTTTCGCCGGCGGCGTTGTTGTCCTCGGGCCTGACGTCGCGGCCGTCGTATTCCTCGACGTCGCCGCGGGCCCGGATCCAGGCCTCGCGGTGGCACGGCAGGCCAGCCTCGATGTCGATGGTTATGCGCGGGTCCGTATAGGGGCCCGAGGTGTCGTATACGACCAACGGCGGCTCGTCGGCGGTCTCGTGCAGCGAAATCTCGCGCATCGGCACCCGGATGTCTTTGTGAA
>Ga0315336_1006821_pt1 | contig 11405 bp, 18 predicted proteins | sample ASW5metaG_FD_204512 | JGI IMG/M metagenome (GOLD analysis project Ga0315336, IMG submission 204512) | Ammonia-oxidizing marine archaeal communities from Monterey Bay, California, United States - ASW #5 | ecosystem: Environmental > Aquatic > Marine > Intertidal zone | place: USA: California...
TCGAGCCCTTCAGCCACCCATCGGGACGGCACGTGAGGACAAAATACGAAAAAACGCAGTCAGACCTTACTGGGCTTCGGGGAGGAAATCCAGTAGTTTTCGCGGAAAAAAAGAGGGGCCAGGTTCTGATCCGAGTCGAGGTCACACGGTCAAGACCCGCGGGCCATCGTCAGTCACTGCGACGGTATGCTCGAAATGCACCGAAAGCTCCCGATTGGCGGTCACCACGGTCCAGCCATCGTCAAGGGTCTCTACGTCTTCGGTACCGATGTTGACCATGGGCTCGATGGCGAGAACCATTCCCGGACACAGCAAGGGGTCCTGCTTCAGGAGCCCCTTGTCCACATAGTTGGGGACTTGCGGCTCCTCGTGGAGCTTGGTCCCGATACCATGCCCAACGAACTTCTTGACGACATGGTACCCCTCACGCTCCACATACTCCTGGATAGCCCTGCCAATGTCCGAGACTCTGCTCATGGGGAGACAGGCGTCGACCCCCTTCTGGAGCGCCGTCGCTCCCACTTCCATAAGGCGGGCTGCCTTGTTGCTAATCTCTCCTACGGGAAACGTCCAGGCGGAATCCCCGCAATAGCCCTTATGCCTGACTCCGATGTCCACGGTGACGATATCGCCCTCCTTGAGCTTCCGCCGCCGTTTCGGAATCCCGTGCACGACCTCTTCGTTGATGGACACGCAGGAGTTGGCTGGGAAACCTTTGTATTTGTAAAACAGTAGGATTCCGCCCCGCTCCTTGACGAAGTCGCGCACGAGCTCGTCGATAGCCTGAGTGGAGACCCCGGGACGTATGGCCTCCCGCACACAGCCGAGCGCACCGGCGACGATGTGCCCCGCCTCCTGCATTTTCTCTAGCTCGGCTGGCGTTCTCACGGGGCTGCTGCTCTATGCTATACCGAAGGCACCGGCTTCTTCTCGGGGCCTCCACCCCGGGGCGGCCCTGGTCCTCCGCGCATGAAGCCCTCGTACTGACGCACGAGAAGCTGCGCCTCAATCTTGTCCACAAGATCGAGGGCCACTCCTACGACGATCAGAATTCCAGTTCCACCCAGCATATATGCCACGTAGGGATCGATTTCCAGAGCTCCAGTAACGATTTGTGGCGTCAGAGCGATCACCGAAAGGAAGACGGCGTCTGCCACGGTGATTCGCTTCAAGATCCTGCCAAGGTACTCTGCGGTGAACCTTCCGGGGCGAATCCCCGGGATAAAGCTCCCGTACTCTTTCATGTTCCCTGCGATCTCCACAGGATTGAACATGAGGGTTGTCCAGAAGTAGGTGAAGAAGAAGATCATCCCGACGTACAGCAGCATGTAGAAAAACCCGCCCGATTGCAGCGTGACGGCAAGCAGCTGCAGAAACGAGAAGAAGAAGTTGTCGCCACGATACGCAAACCAGCTCAAGAAGGTAGAGGGTATGATCACGAGGGACTGGGCGAAGATGATGGGGAGAACGCCCGCGGCATTCACCTTGATGGGCATGTATTGTCGCTGGCCGCCATAGACCCGACGGCCCTTCACCGCTCGCTGTTGCTGAATCGGAATCCGACGTTGCCCCTTCGTGATGAAGACGACTCCTGCGACAACAGCGACATAGAGAAGAAGCATGACGACCGCCTTCGTGACCTCGAACGGAACTGTTTCCCAATCGGCCATCGTGATCTGTCTTCCCATGCGAGCCAGCTGGCCCGGCATGTCGGCGATGATGCCGGTCATGATGATGAGGGACGTGCCGTTGCCGATGCCGACCTCAGTGATCTTTTCACCTAGCCACATCAGAAAGAGGCTCCCGACGCTTACGCAGCTGATCTGGAGTACCCAGGTCCAAGCGCTGCTCGAGACGACAAAAGAGGGGCCTCCACCCGAAGGAGGAGTCTGCCAGTTCGTGACCAGAAAGACGGCTTGAATCAAACAAAGAACAACGGTGAAATAGCGCGTATATCGGTTGATGGTCCGCCGTCCCTGCTCGCCCTCCTTGGAGAGGGCTTCAAGGCGCGGAAACACCTTGATCATGAGGCTAAAAATGATCGAGGCCGAAATGTAGGGCATGATTCCCAGCGCGAACAGTACCGGCGTGCTGAGGTTGCCGCCGGTCAGCGCACTGGTGAAAAGGAGCCAGTTCAGTGCTCCACCTTCTGTCTGCCTGCTACTGAGAAACGTCGGGATGTCGATTCCCGGCAGGTAGATAAAGAAGCCGACCCGAAAAATACAAAGTAAGCTCAGCGTCCAACAGATCCGACGACGTAGCTCGGGGATCTTCAGGATGTCACGAAGGATCTTTACCATGGACCTCGAGAAGCCCCTCAGGGATTCTTTTCCCCCTTGACCGGTTTGCCTTTATCGCCAGCCTGGCTTTTCTTCTCAGCACTCTTCTTTTCAGCACTCTTCTTCGCACCGCCTGTTTTGGCCGTGCCCTTCTCGGGAGCACTTTTCTCGGCAGCGCTTTTTCCTACAGGCGGCCTTTTCTTCTTCCTGGGCGGCTCGAGCCCCTCCAGCTTCCCGCCGGCGGCTTCGATCTTTTGCCGCGCTGTCTCACTCGCGGCGTGGGCGACAACCGTCAGCTTCTTCTTGATGTCCCCCCTGGCCAGGACCTTCAGACGCCCGTGTACGGGGCTCAAGATGCGGCGCTTGGCCAGCACCTCGAGGTTGACCCGGTCTCCGGACTCAAACCTGGCCTCGAGGGTCTCGAGGTTGACGAGGTCGTACTTACGGCGGAACAGGAAGTTGCTGAATCCCCGCTTGGGAAGGCGCCGTATGAGTGACGTCCCGCCACCATCGTAACCGTATCTACGGCTCCAACCAGATCGAGAAGCGGCACCATTGTAGCCCCTGCCACAGGTCTTCCCCAGTCCACTTCCCTGGCCTCTCCCTCGACGCTTGCGCGCCCGGCGCTTCTTGGCTTTGCTAAGAACATCGGAAAGGTTCACTGAGTGCTCCGTTTCATAAATTGTGGTGGGCTCGACTGGAATCGCAAGGACATCCCCGGAAAACAAGGACGGACCGACAGCTACGGGATTGGCGCCCCGGGAAACGGGTTTGGGCGTGCGATTTTCGGTGCCAGCGCGACGCGCGAAGGAGGCGATCTTGTGGAGCCGATCGTCGACTGAGCGCAACAAAGCTGGCGGCGAAAAGCGTCGGCCAAACCCTACCAGAATTTAGGAAACGGGGCACTAAATCACCTCCACCCCTCGCAACTGCGAGACTTCCTCCGCCGTGCGAAGCCCCCTGAGACCCTCGAGGGTTGCCCGAACCACATTGATGGGATTGTTACTCCCGTACACCTTTGTCAAGATATCCTTGATCCCCGCGCACTCAACAACTGCTCGAACGGCCGAGCCGGCGATGATTCCAGTACCCTCAACCGCCGGGACGAGTACCACCTTGGAGGAGAGGCTCACTCCGATCGTCTTGTGCGGTATGGTATTTCCTTTGAGCGAAACCTTCACGAAATTCTTTCGGGCGTCCTTCATGGCCTTCTCGACCGATGGAGGGACCTCATTGGCCTTTCCGAAACCGAGCCCCACCGAGCCCTCCCGGTCACCAAGGACCACCAAAGCGCTGAAGCTAAAGCGGCGGCCGCCCTTCACGACCGTGGCGCAGCGATTGATCTTGACGACTCGCTCCTCGTAGCGGCCCTCATCTTCGTCTCCCCTCCCTCCGCGGTCACGCCCTCGGGGTCGACGCGTCTCGCGTTGCAGGACTCCTGCTCCACGCATTCCACTGCGAGCCCCTCGCCTGGCGCCGGCCCCGCCGCCCCCACCTCGGCCGGCGGCGGGCCCACGACCCGGAGCCGCTGGCGCTGCTGGCGAAGCGGTCCCAGGACCAGGACTTCCAGCTGGCGGAGGCGCCGGCGCTGCTGACGGCGGTGGAGATGACGGCGCTTTCGGTGCTTTCGGTGCTTTCGGAGCCTCTGGCGTCTCCGCGGGCCTTGCCGCGGGGGGGTCCGATGCCTGTTTCTGTTTGTCGTCTACCAATGTGAGCGCTCCTTGTCTTCAGATCACCGTCTTCATGTCACGGTCTTCAGGGTCACCGTCAGATCTTCAGTCCCGCTTTGCGAGCCGCCTCCACGAGGGCCTTGACCCTTCCATGAAAACGGTAGCCGTTACGGTCAAACTGGACCTTGGTAATTCCGAGGGACACCAACTTTTCCGCAATCGACTTGCCGATCAGCTCCGCTGCTTTCTTGTTTCCCGCGTAGCCCCCAAGCTCGCTGCGCACGTCCTTGCTGAGGCTCGAGGCGGACGCGACGGTCAAGCCCTTGAAGTCGTCGACGAGCTGACAGGATATGTTCTTGTGGCTGCGAAAAACCGTCATACGCGGCTGTGTTGACGTTCCGAAGACTTTCCGCCGCACGTGACGTTTCCTACGGAGGCGCCGAGCGTGCTTCTTCTTGAGTTGAGTTGCCGAGCTCATCCTACTTCCCTCTCATACGTCAAAGCTATGCATTCGACAATGCTATACCTTCGTCAACGGCTCTATTCGCCGGAACCGAAAGCCTTGCCAGCCTTGCGAATGATTTTCTCACCAGAGTATCGAATGCCTTTTCCTTTGTATGGTTCCGGGGGCCGGACCTTGCGGACCTGTGCAGCGAACTCACCTACGGCCTGCTTGTCGGGCCCCCTCACGATGATCTGTGTGGGTTTGGGAATCTCGACGGTCAAACCTTCTGGCACTCCCATGAGCACTGGATGGCAGAAACCGATTTGCAGGACGATAGTCTTCTTGTCCAGCTTCGCGTTGTAGCCGACCCCTTCAATGTCCAGAGTCTTCTCGAATCCCTGACTCACCCCCTGGACCATGTTGGCGATCAACGCTCTCGCCGTCCCGTGATAGGCCCGCTCAAAAGCCGCATCTCCACTGCGACTGATACGGATGGCGTCCGCGTCGACAGCGATGGCGACATCCTTGCGGAAGGGGAAGGTCAGCTTGCCCTTCGGCCCCTCCACAGAGAGGAGCAGATGGTCCCCATCAGCGGTCTGCTTGACCTTGACTCCTGACGGTACGGCGACCGGTTGCTTCCCAATTCTGGACATTTCTCGTTATCCGCTTCCTTCCGCTACGCCACTAGAACGCGTCACCAGACCTCGCAGAGGACTTCTCCTCCAAGTGAAAGTTTCTTCGCCTCGAGGTTGGACATGACTCCCTTGGACGTGGAGACGATCGCGATGCCGAGTCCATCGAGGACGTGCGGCAAGTTCGTTGCACGGCTGTAGACGCGCCTCCCCGGCTTGGAAATTCTCTGGATCCTCCGCAGCACCAGCTCCCCATCGGGCCCATACTTGAGCTCTACGCGCAGGACTCCCTTTTGCCCCTCCATCTCGGGAAAGTAATCCGCAATAAAGCCCTGTTCCTTGAGGACTCTAAGGATGTTCTTCTTGAGACCGGAGTAGGGCATCTTCACGGTCTTTTTCCCAATGCAATTAGCGTTGCGTATGCGGGTGAGAAGGTCCGCAACCGGGTCCGTCATGCTCATAAGCTACCAGCTCGCCTTCCTTACTCCTGGAATTTCCCCCTTCAACGCCAGATTGCGAAAGCAAATGCGGCAGATCTGGAACTTCCGGTAGTAACTGCGCCGCCGACCACAAAGCTGGCAACGATTGTAGCGGCGCGTCGTGAACTTTGGAGTCCTTTGCTGCTTGACACGCCACGAAGTCTTCGCCACGAGTTCTACCTCCTGAATGGAAATCCAAACATCTCGAGCAGTGCCAGGGACTCTTCGTCACTGGACCGATCGATAGTCAGACAGATATTCAAGCCTTGAACAAATTCCACATTGTCCACGTTAATCTCGGGGAACACCAGCTGTTCGGTAAGCCCCATGGAGTAATTTCCATGCCCATCGAACGCACGGAGCGAGAGGCCCCGGAAGTCCCTGATACGTGGGATTACGATACTGATAAGACGATCAAAAAATTCATACATGCGTTTTCCGCGCAAGGTCACCTTGGCGCCAACGCTCATTCCCTCACGCAGTTTGAAACCGGCGATGGATTGTTTCGCGCGTGTCACGACCGGACATTGCCCGGTGATGGACTTTAACTCCTTCACGGCCACTTCGATGCGCTTGTTGTTCTCGATGGCCTTGCCGATTCCCATGTTGACGGTAATTTTGGCGACGCGAGGAACCGAATTGACATTCTTGTACGCGAAGCGCTCCATCATCTTCGGGACGATCTCTTCTTTATATCTGTTTTCCAGCCTGACCATCAATTAAACAGGTTCCCCGCTCCTTTTTCCGATGCGAACCTTCCTACCTTCCTCGAACCGGTACCCGACCCTCGTCGGTCGGTTGGTCTTCGGATCGACGAGTTGCACCTTGGACGCGTTCAGCGGAGACTCCTTCTGTACACGGCCGCCCTGTGGATTTTTCTGGCTACGCTTCAAGTGCTTGTAACGAAGATTAACGCCCTGAACGAGCACTTGATTCTTTTCAGCAAACACCCGTAGAACCCTGCCCTGCTTGCCGGCGTGAACTCCCGAGATCACTATGACCAGGTCGTCGCGTTTGAGGTACATCAAACCACCTCCGGAGCAAGCGAGACAATCTTCATAAAGTTTTTCTGCCTGAGCTCACGCGCCACCGCGCCGAAGATACGGGTGCCGCGCGGGTTCTTGTCGTTGTCGAGAATCACGACCGCGTTCCGATCGAAGCGAACGTAGGAGCCGTCCTCCCGCCGCACGCTTTGCTTGGTGCGAACAATTACGCCCTTAACAACATCGCCCTGCTTGATTTCGCTGGCCGGCATTGCCTTCTTCACCGCACACACGATGATGTCTCCGAGGTGCGCGTACTTTCTTCCCGAGCCTCCCAGGACATGAATGCACTGAACCAGCTTGGCACCGGTATTGTCGGCGACGTCCAGCTTGGTTCGTAACTGGATCATTCGGGTTTGCCTCCCTCAGCACTCGTGTCCTGAGCCTCGGCGACATCTTTGGCGACATCTTTGGCGGCATCTTTGGCGACATCGTTCTTGGCAGCATCGCCGCCACTCTCCTCGGCTTCGATCGGGTCCCCGAGAACACTGGCCGCCATGTCACTCGCTGGAATACTCCGAAAGCGCGAGTGGGTCACGATCTCGACTACCCGCCAGCGCTTGGTCTTGGACAGGGGCCGTGTCTCCGCGATGCGCACGGTATCGCCAACGCCGGAAACCTCGTTCTCGTCGTGCGCCTTGTAAATCGTACGGCGACGAAGGTACTTGCCATACTTGCGATGCGGCTCCAAGCGCGTGACTCTGACGGACCGCGTTTTCTGCATCTTGTCGCTGGTGACGATCCCCATGATGGTCTTGGGCCGCCGCCGCGCAGCAGCACCCCCGGTAGCCGCGTCTTTGGTTACAGCGCCACCCGTCTGAGAGGTGTCTGGCAGGGACTCGCTCATCGCTTGCCCCTTTCCGCGGCCAGGACCCGTTCGCGCATCACGGTCCGCATGCGAGCAATGTCCTTTTTGAAAGCTTGGAGCTGACCGGGATTCTCCAGGTCTTTGCCTTTCCCCTGAAAACGCATCTTGAAGACCTTTTCATTCGCTTTGAGAATTTCTTCCTGGAGCTCTTCGTCAGGCAATTGGCGCATTTCTTTGACAGTCATAGCTATTCTAAAGAGCTCTTTTAGACTCTCTTGTAAACACTCTTCTATACACTCTTATAGACACGCTTCTATACTCTGTGGTGGCGAGGCAGGAAACGACACCGAACGGGCAGCTTGTGCGCCACCCGATTCAACGCCTCCTTGGCGGTTTCCTCGGGAACACCTGCAATCTCGTAGAGGATTCGCCCGGGCCGCACCACCGCGGCCCAATACTCGGTTTCCCCTTTACCCTTCCCCATCCTCGTCTCGGCGGGCTGGGAGGAAATGGGCTTGTCGGGAAAGATCCGCACATACACGCGGCCTTCACCGTGGAGGAAGTGCGTAGCCGCCACACGTCCGGCCTCGATCTGCTGCGAGCTGATCCAGCCCGCGTCCAGGGTCTGAACTCCATAATCGCCAAACACCACAAAGTTGCCGCGCGTGGCCATCCCTTTGGCTCGACCGCGCTGCTGCTTGCGGTGCTTAACCCTTTTTGGCATGAGAGGCATGGATGCTTCCCTCTTCCTCCTTGTAAGGGCCACGATAAATCCAGCACTTCACCCCGATACTGCCATAGGTAGTGAAGGCCTCGGCAAACCCGTAGTCAATATGTGCCTGCAGTGTGGCGAGAGGCACACTGCCTTCGTGGAAGGCCTCACGTCGGGCCATTTCCGACCCGCCGAGACGCCCTGAAACCTGGATCTTGACCCCCTTGGCACCCCTTTCCATCGTGGTCTTGATGGTCGTCTTCATGACGCGACGAAAAGCGGCCCGCTTTAGAAGCTGCTGCGCCACGGCTTCCGCCTGGAGCTGGGCGTCCAGCTCCGGATTGAGGACTTCCCGGATCTCGAGCTTGACTTCCTGGCCGCAAAGCCTTTCGAGGTCCTCTTTGAGCTTATCCACCTTGGCGCCCTTGCGGCCAATGATCACTCCGGGACGCGAGGTGTGCAGGTAAACCTGAACTCGCTCCATGTCCCGCTCGATCTCGATCTTGGGAATCCCCGCGATGGAGTACTCTCGTTTGATGAACTTTCGAATCAGGGTGTCTTGCACCAGCAGGTTGCCGAACCGCTGTTTATTCGCGAACCAGCGAGACCGCCAGTTCTCAGTAATGCCGATGCGAAATCCGGTGGGTCTGGTTTTCTGTCCCATGGGTCAGCTCTCCGTCCCTTCTTCTGCCGCCTCTCCAGTCACCCGGTCACTTGCCGCCGGAGGCGAGCTTGGCTTCTTGGTTGCTTTCTTGCTCTTGGAGGGTGCCTTCGGGTTTTTCGCCTTGGGAGCCTTGGCAGCGGCAGTCTTCTTCGACGGCGTCTTCTTCGAAGGCACTGCCTTCGAGGGCACCGCCTTCGAGGGCACCGCCCCTGCTTTTCCAGAGACCGTCTCCTGCGGCGCCGTTTCGGTGCCCGCGGGCGCGCCTTCCACCTTCTCCGAGGCTCGCTTCACCTTCTCCTTGCGGGCAACCTGCATCAAGATCACGCTCAGATGGCAGGTCCGACGCAGGCGCGGGTACGCCCGGCCTTGAGCTCGAGGCCGCCAACGTTTCATCGTGGGCCCATCGTCAACGGCAGCTCGCCACACGACCAGCTCCTCCTCCTGGAGCCCCGCCTTCTGCGTGGCATTCGCCAGAGCCGAGCGCACCACTTTGCGGATCATGGGCGAAGCACGCCGCTGCGAGTAGAGCAACTTATTGAGCGCTTTCTCGACCGAATCGCCGCGGATGGTGTCCATCACCAGGCGCGCCTTTCGTGGCGAAATACGCGCAAATCGGTGACTGGCGTTGAATGTGACTGTGGCCTCGGCCATGGCTGTTTCGTTGGTTACGACTATTTCCTTGGTATACGGCTGTCTTGCTGGCTACGGTTACGAGTCGGTGCGTTTCCTTCCGCCAGAATGTCCCCGAAAAAGTCTGGTCGGCGCGAACTCGCCGAGCTTGTGCCCCACCATATTTTCCGTCACGTAGACCTTCTTGAAGTCCTTACCGTTGTGAACGAGAAACGTCCTCGTGACAAACTCCGGCACGATGGTACAGGCCCGCGCCCAGGTCTTGATGGGTTCACCCTCACCCTGCCTGACAGAGAGAACCTTCTTCAAGAGCTTTAGGTCCACATAGGGACCTTTTTTTAATGATCTACCCATAACTTATTTCTTGGTCCGCCGCCGAACAATGTGCCTATTGGATTGCTTGCGAGGCTTCCGCGTTTTGCCTCCCTTGGCCGGAACCCCCCACTTGCTCTTCGGGTGGCGCCCCCCGGAGCGCCGCCCTTCCCCGCCCCCCATCGGATGCGACACTGGATTCATGGCGGACCCACGAACCTTGGGACGCCGGCCGCGCCAGCGGTTCCTTCCTGCTTTGCCAATGGAAACGCTTTGATTGTCGAGATTGCTGACCTGTCCGACGGTTGCCCTGCACTCGATATGAACTCGACGCACCTCTCCGGAAGGAAGGGCTATGGTAGCGTACTTTCCTTCCTTGGCCTGAACAGTGGCCATCGTGCCTGCGGCGCGGACGAGCTTCGCCCCCTCACCCGGTATGAGCTCGATGTTGTGGACCGGAACGCCTGGAGGAATGGCGCGTAGCGGCAAGGAGTTGCCCGGAAGAGGTTCGGCACCTTCGCCGGCAAGCACCTGCTGTCCGACCTCGATCGCGTTGGGAGCAATTATGTAGCGTTTTTCCCCGTCACGATAGTGGAGAAGCGCTATTCGGGCCGTGCGGTTCGGATCGTACTCGACAGTCGCGACACGTGCCGGAATACCCAACTTCTCGCGACGAAAATCCACCAAACGGTACTTCGGCTTGTGACCACCTCCACGGTGGCGCATGGTGATGCGCCCGGTGTTGGCTCTCCCGCCCTTCTTCTTCAGCTTTACGAGAAGGGACTTCTCCGGGGTGCGTGTCGTGATTTCCTTGAAATCGCAGACCGTCCCGAAGCGCCTGCCCTTACTTGTCGGTTTGTATTTTCGAATTCCCATGACCAGAACGGGTCTCAATCACCGGGCTGTTTAATTCTTAACTTAATACACATCCAGCTTGTCCCCGGACTTCAGTGTAACGATGGCCTCCTTACGGCTTTTTCCGTAACCGGAAGAGCGGCCCATCCGCTTTAACTTGCCCTTCTTGTTGCGCATGTTGACCTTCAACACTTTGACGTCAAAGGCTTCCTGTACCGCCTTTTTCACTTCGAGCTTGTTCGCGCGACGCACCACCTCAAAGACATAGGTATTGAGGACCTCGATTCCGCGAGTGCTCTTCTCGGTCAAGACGGGTCGGAGAAGCAGGTTCCGCGTGTTCATGACCCCCCATCTCCGTCATTTGCCGCGTTATCGACCGCGGCAGGCTCGGCACACAGCGCGTCAAACGCTTCCCGGGTGAGGACGACCGTCCTCGCAGTGAGAATATCCAAGGCGTTGAATTCCTTCAGGGGCGACACTAAAACGCCCGGAAGGTTCCGGGCGGATAGGACGAGGTTTCTGTCATGGGCGTGGGTCCCGATCAGGCAACTGCCTTGGACACCGATTGCGCCCAGGGCCGCGGCAACGGACTTCGTCTTCGGCGAGTCGATTTTCAGACCGTCGAGGACGACCACCTGCCCATCAAGAAACTTCGAGTAGAGTGCCGAGCGCACGGCAAGACGCCGCTGCTTTCGGTTAATCGAATAGGAGTAGTCGCGGTTGTGCGGACCGAACACCACGCCTCCACCCCGCAAGACGGGCGACTTACGCGACCCGGGCCGAGCTCGCCCCGTCCCCTTCTGCTTCCAGAGCTTCCGCGTCGAGCCCCGCACCTGGGAGCGCGTCTTGGTCTCGTGCGAACCAACACGCTTGTTG
>Ga0315336_1006822_pt1 | contig 11401 bp, 9 predicted proteins | sample ASW5metaG_FD_204512 | JGI IMG/M metagenome (GOLD analysis project Ga0315336, IMG submission 204512) | Ammonia-oxidizing marine archaeal communities from Monterey Bay, California, United States - ASW #5 | ecosystem: Environmental > Aquatic > Marine > Intertidal zone | place: USA: California...
CCTTCGGCGCCGCCTTCTTGGCCACGGTCTTCTTAGCAGCAGCCCGCTTCGGCGCCGCCTTCTTGGCCACGGTCTTCTTAGCAGCAGCCCGCTTCGGCGCCGCCTTCTTGGCTACGGTCTTTTTGGCAGCAGCCCGCTTCGGCGCCGCCTTCTTAGCCACGGTCTTTTTGGCAGCAGCCCGCTTCGGCGCCGCCTTCTTGGCCACGGTCTTTTTGGCAACAACCTTCTTCGGCGCCGCCTTCTTGGCTACGGTCTTTTTGGCAACAGCCTTCTTCGGCGCGGCCTTCTTGGCTACCGTCTTCTTAGCAACCGGTTTTCTCGCAGTGGTTTTCTTGACGATCGGCTTACGCGCTGCAGACCGGCTCTTGGTCGAAGCTTTTCTGCGCGTAGTCGGACTTTTCCTGGCGGTTGAACGACCCGTCGAGGTCGTTGCTTTTTTCGCCGTACGTGTCGTCGGCATGTCTGTCATTCTCCTTGCAAACTGGGACACGAATCTGGCGAACATCAGCCGCCAATCCACGCACTAATCCGGCAATATGGTTACCATAAGGTTACCAAAGCCAATATTTTGCCCCGCAACCAAGGACTTCGACGATGTTTCTTGCGAATTCGACTGAATTTGGCATCGTCGCGGAACTAGAGCAATGAACCCAACCGCTTCCCGCTACGGCCGTCGCCAAGTTGTCCATGCCATAGCCGGAAGGGGCAAATATTGCCCTCTGATTATGTCCGACACACAGAGCCGAACACTTTCAGATATTGGTCGACAACGTTTTCAATATCATGGACACAAACTCGGCGGCGCGCGGCGTCGCCCATCGCTGTCCGCAGCAACGGATTACGGGCCGCAAGCAGAACCTTTTTCGCAAGGTCCGCCGGATCTCCGGTCCGAAATAGCAGGCCTGTTTGACCGTGATCGATAACCTCACGCCCAGCCGGAATGTTGCTGGAAATTATTACTCGGCCGCACGCCTGCGTCTCGATCGAAATACGCGCGACACCCTCACCTTGAGAAGCCAAAACGACCATGTCGGCCATGCGGATATGGTCGGGCATGCGCTCATAGTCGACGTTATCGATGAACCGCATCCGATCTTCCAAACCGCGCTCTCGGGCTGCAGCACGGATCTCTTCGGTCCGTTCGCCTCCACCCAAAAAGACATAGACCAAATCGCCTTGTTGCGGCAGAGCAATTGCGCCCGAGTCAACGATGTCCAGTGGCCGCTTCCGGCCCTGCATTGATGAGGCGTGCAGAAGGACAATGCTGTCATGCGGAATGTCATAGATGTCACGCAGCTGGTCGTTGCGTGGACCGGGTGAGAAGAGCGACAAATCTAGAAGGTTGGGAATATGTTGCAAACGCTCTATCCCGCGTGCCTCCAGACCGCTCTGCATATAACGCCCCACAGGTATTACGATGTCGGCTGAGGCATAGAGCTTCATATAGCGATTGGCATGTTCTTGCGGATAGTCATCCGTCACGATTCGCCAGGTCGGACTGCCCCGCAACATCAGCGCGCAAGGAACACCTTCCGCATGCGCAATATCAACCACCGCTTCGCCAAGCGTTTCATGAGCGGCAACAACAACGTCGGGCCGAAAACGTCGGATCATCTCGGGCAACCGATCCCGGATGACTGCATGTTCGTTCGCTTGGTAAGGCAGAAAACCTTCGATATTGGCCTGGTCGATATTGTAGTGCGGGACTGGGTAACGCTCGACGCTCAGGTTCGCCGGATAAGCGCTGCCGATTTGGCTGTCGAAGTTCCGATACTCTGGCGTAATCGCCGACGACACGAAAACATGATGCCCGCGCTCGGCGATCTTCCTAAACAGAAGCCAGCAGGACCGAGCCGAGCCGCCGGAAAGCGGCGGAAAGTGGGTCACCGTGAGCAGACGAAGAACGCTCATCGGGAATTGCTCGAACCGGCCGCCGGCAATACCGGAAAAACTTTTCCCGCCGCCGTGAGGCGCGGCCGCTCGCGTCGAACAACCAATGCGTCTGCGTCCCTAAGCATGTCGGCCATGGGACCGTAGTGGTCTTGTGTCGCCGATATAGCCGACAACAATTCATCAATCACCAGCTTGTCGTCTACCGGACCAAGCTCGGGGCTGATCCGCAAAAGTATTTCTGCCGTTCCCTTGGTGTCTTGGCATTCTTCAAGTTGGTAGTCGCCAACGGTTCCTCCGAACCGCTGCGGCAACTGTTTTTCCAAGATCGGATAGAGATCAGCGACGGCAAACGTAACGCCGAAAGAGGTGATTTTGCGAAAAGTGCGAATGGTGTGCAGTGTCAGGTCGTAACCCCAACGTTCGGCCGGTTCGCCGCCGGCACCTTCGGTAATGACCGCGCTATCGCCCAATTCAACATTAAGCAATATCTTGTGCGCGGCGGTGATCAGCGACGTGAATTCAAGCGCCTCGGGACGCTCCACGGACGGCAGGACAGCGTAGGCATCGCGAAACACGCGGACCTCGTCATGTTCGGTGTCGCCAGTAAAATGAGCGCCAATCCATCCTGACTCAGATGTACCGTAAGTCGGAACGCATAACGCGCCAGCCGCCTCCATTGCTTCGCGGCGGTCTGGCGTAACGGGCTCGGCACCGAGAAGGAAAGCGACACCGTCGAGCGACCGCCCCGCGACGACTGCCTCTGTCGAAATCTTCACCGCCGCACTCGGCGACGTGTTGATCATTGGCGGCTCGCCCGCTTCCGCCAGGTCAGCCAGGTAGGACATCACAACAGCTGACTGTCCCAAATCTGCCGTCACCGCGCGCGGCAGCCCGAGGGCGGCTTGGCATATTCTGTGCACGACACGGGATCGTAAGCGGTCGAACGGCGTCCGCATGTCCGCCATGGCAAACCATTTCCGATACGGCAGCCCCAACTTGGCGCACAACAAATAGCGGTTGGCCAACCCGGTGTGCGTTGGTGCCCAAAATACGAGTGGCCGACTGCGCAATCCCAGAGCCTCCAGCCAGACGCCCCAATTTGGCGCGCACTCTGTAATGTATTCAAGATCCGTTGCAACCCGTACGGCACCACCGGATGTTCCTCCGGACGTGCCAACGAGAAAAGGCTTTGTCACCGGATTGTCGAAATCGCTCGGATCGACATCCAATCTGGCACTCCCCCGAACCACGGGTGTGCGCCCCTTGAATTCTTCCCAGGAGACACGGATACCCTGGCGACCCAGCACAGCCAGCGCGGCTTCGACCCCTTCGCTTGCAATCAATCCGCGGACGTCCTCTGCCTGTGCACCCGCCATGTTCATCAGCTTGAAGTAGGGGCTGCGCGGGTTGGAGAAAACGACGCGATCGAGAAGCGCGATCAATCGCAGCTCTCGGGTCCGCATGCGCGCGCGAACGAGATCGTCACAAATCTCTGGCGTTAGGGTTGAAGACGAAAACGGACGCAGGTCGCGCGCTAATCGCAGCAAGCCAAGTAACTCTGATCCGGTCGGAAGCCCCACGTATTTTCCTTATCGCGACGTTTTCAGGAACGAAGGAATTGTGCTTCCCCAATCGCCAACGGCGTTCCACAGCAACGAATGTCGCGACAAGAACCATGCAACAGCCGCCGACCGTCAGATCCAGATCATAACAGGCTTATGATATCAGAAAAGTTATTCGCCATGGCTTCGTCAATCCGGCAATTGAGGTGAACGGCGTTGGCATCTGGGCATGGTCATCGTCAGAAACAACAAGGTCATGTGTCATCACCGGCGTATTTGATATCAAACAATTTGGATTTGCCTGATAATTCGATTGCAGAAGCGCGGCAGAGTCCAACAAAATTGGTGACCGGTGCCAAGAAGCCCGAAACACGGAAAAATGTTGCGACATCGTATCGATTGCCACGGATAAATGCAGAATATTGCGACCTATATCATCGTTGGTGGGGGCACTGCGGGCTGTGTCGTCGCGTCTCGCTTGTCTGAAGATCCATCGAACCGTGTCCTACTACTTGAAGCGGGGCAAGACTTCGACGCTGTAAATACGCCAACCGCGTTGAATGATATACATAATGGCTTGGTCATGGCGAGCCCGCAGTACTTCTGGAGCAACGTCAAAGTCTCCCGCGGGAGCGGCGATCACATTCCCATAGCCGCGCGCAAGCCGTACCACTATTCTCAGGGAAAGGTGATTGGCGGCGGGTCGTCAATCAACGGTCAAGTGTCGCTGCGCGGCGCGCCATTCGACTACGATGCCTGGGCAGAGCTCGGCGCCGATGGATGGGATTATGAAACCGTCCTGACCTATTTCAAGAAGCTCGAGCGAGACCTGAACTTCCAAGACATCTATCATGGCAACAGTGGCCCGGTTACGATCCGACGCGCACCGAAGAGCGAATGGGACCCGTTCACGCTAGCCGTCGCGCGTGACTGGCAGCGGCAGGGACACCGCTTCGTCTTGGACATGAACGGGAAGTTTTCCGATGGTTACGGGGCAGTTCCGTTGTCGAACGACGGCCGCCGGCGTATGTCGACGGCGGCCTGCTATCTGTCCGACACCGTGCGCCACCGGGACAATCTACGCATCGTCGGAAATGCAGAAGTACGACGCGTTCTGTTCGAAGGCAGACAGGCAGTGGGCGTCGAATATATCCGAGACGGCCGCTGGGAAGTTGCAAGCGCCCACGACATCGTACTTAGCGCCGGCGCGCTGAACACACCTAAGGTGCTGATGTTGTCGGGCGTTGGGCCGCAGGACCATCTTCGCGCCTTCGGGATCGACGTTGTCGCGGACCGCGCCGGCGTGGGCGAGAATCTGCAGGATCACCCGTTGGTTACCATTTCGGCCTACCTGCCGGTGCTTTCCCGGCCGGGGCCAAACGCCCACCAGAGCTTCGCCTATTTGCGCTATACCTCGAATATGGCCGACTGCTTGCCGTCCGACATGGTGATGACGGCAACCTGCCGCTCGTCTTGGCACGCGCTGGGAGAGCGAATTGCGACGCTCAGCACCTACCTGGCCGCACCCTATAGTCGGGGCCGATTGCGGCTTACATCGCCGGATCCCGAGGCCGAGGCGGATATCTCTTTCGAATGGTTAAACGATCCGCGCGATCGCGAACGTCTTGTGAAGGCGTTTACAACGATGGCGGACATGCTGCTGCGGGGCGAAGCTTCCGGACAATGCCGCGACCCGTTTCCTTCAACATTTTCCGGGCGCGTCGCCGCCACCAGCCGGCCCACCCTGCTGAACCGGATCATAATCGGCATGGGCGCGATTGCCCTGGATGGCCCCGGCCCGTTACGCCGCTTCCTGATGAACAACGTTGTGAGAGAGGCACCTGACTTGCGAAAGCTGAAGAACAATCGCACTGAGATGGAGGAGTACGTCTACGCGTCGGTTCGTAGCGCCTCGCACGCCTCTGGGACATGCCGGATGGGCGCCGAAAGCGAAACAAGCAGTGTCGTTGACCCGAAGGGCCGCGTTATCGGGGTCGGCGGCCTTTGGGTAGCGGATGCTTCGATCATGCCGCAGATCTCGCGCAACAACATCAACCTGCCGACCATCATGATCGGTGAAAGGGTGGCGGATTTGATCGCCGGGGACGCTCGTGAACGCATTATCCAACGCAATTGATTTTTGCGGCGCGTTGTATCCGCCGGAGCACGGTGGGGGCTATTGGTTAGAATCGTTCCTAAGTTGGACCGTCCCGTATTCAACTGACCGAACGAACCATGTCCGATACGGTCGAAAGTACCCTTTACGGCCACTCCGGGATTAAGCGAACGTCAGAACACCAAACTCAAAATTGTGGCTCAACGTCCAAGCAATTCGGCTTCGACAAACGGCCTCGCATGCTTCGGGTAAACGGTGGTGGGCGTGAGAGGGATCGAACCTCTGACCTCATCGATGTCAACGATGCGCTCTCCCGCCTGAGCTACACGCCCGCACCACAGTGTTTGAGATCGACGACGCACACAGCCGTTACTTATCTGCCGATAAGCAGGACCGGATGAATCGGACGGGGCGTTATAACCAGACGCCCTAGGCTATGGCAAGAGAGAAGTCGATCAACTGGCCGGCGGCGCGCCATCTTCCAGCCGTCGGTCCATCAGCGCGGTTTCAACCTCGCCGACAAGTTGGCGCAAATGGAACGGCTTTGACAACACGGTAGTGCCGGGCGAGGCGTTGGCGCGGGCATTCATGGCAACAGCGGCAAATCCGGTGATAAAGATTATTTTCATGTCGGGATGGAGCAATTCGGCGCGGCGCGCCAACTCCAAGCCGTCCATTTCAGGCATGACGATATCGGCCACCAGAAGATCGAACATGTCCGTTTCCAAGTGTGGCAACGCGTCCACGCCATCACCGACGGTCGTCACATCGTGACCGGCCCGTTGAAGCTCGCGCCCCAGAAAATGGCGCATCGATTCGTCGTCTTCTGCGATCAGGATCTTGGCCATGACTAACCGGTCACTCCGTTTCAACTGCCGCCGCGACAAAGCATGCCTGACGGGTCGCGACTATGCCATTTGCCGGTCTCCGCAATTGCCCCCACGACTGTGCGTGCTATGATTACCGGGCAGACGGGCCGACAGGGCCGACTATTCGTGACAACGGTTAAGAAAACGATATCGCCTTGGCTTTCACCGGCGCCAGTACCGCACTTCCGACAGTCGAGTATCGCGACCCCGTTCAAGTTCTGGAGCCGCTTCGTCAACGCATTCCGTTTGTCTTCGCCTCGCCGCACAGCGGCTCGGATTATCCAGACGCCTTCGTTTCCGGATCGCCGCTCGATTTGCTGACTATTCGCCAGTCCGAAGACAGTTTCGTCGATGAACTGTTCGCGTCGGCGCCACGCCTCGGCGCGCCGCTGTTATGCGCCCGGTTCCCACGCGCCTATTGCGACCCAAACCGAGAGCCGTTTGAGCTTGATCAAGGCATGTTCGAAGACGCCTTGCCGGACTACGCCAATACAACCTCGCTCAGGGTTGCCGGTGGCCTCGGCGTGATTGCCCGCATCACCGCCGGCAATAAGGAAATATATAGCCGAAAACTCACCTTCGCCGAAGCCGAGCGGCGGATTGCGGAGTGCTATCAGCCCTATCATGCCGCGCTCAAGGCACAAATCGACCGAACCAAAGAACAGTTCGGACATGTGGTCCTGATCGACTGCCATTCGATGCCGTCATCGGTCAGCTCATCCTGTGTCGGCCATCACCGCCAACGACCGGACATGATCTTGGGCGATCGCTACGGCACGTCATGCGATCGGGCCGTTGTCGACGTGGCCGAGCAAATGCTGCGCGACTTCGGCTATCAAGTCGGCCGCAACGCACCCTATGCCGGCGGATTCACGACGCAATTTTACGGTCGACCGGTCGAGCACGTGCATTCGCTGCAAATTGAAATTAACCGGGCGCTTTATATGGACGAGCGGACCATAGAACCCCGTCCGGGCCTGGCGAGCCTCGCCAAAGACATGGCGTTCCTGATCGAAGGCATGGCCGCCCGCCTCGAGTCGCTCTAGGGCGTTTCCCCAAAAAAAAGGCTATCCTCGAAAACGCAAATCGCCAGAGGATAGCCCAAGTCTAGGGAGGAAACGCCCTGTGAGGGGCGGCAGGAGGGCGGAGAGTCCGCCCTTGCTGCAATGCAATATATGGCACTCACAACAGCGTTTGTGAAGACCCGGGAAAGAAATTTTTTTGCTAATTTTCAGCCAAAAATGTCTTTATATTGCGCAGCCAACCGTCATGTTGCGACGCAAAAATACCGATCCCCTCTTGGCTGCGCCCGCAGTGGCACGAGATTTGCTTTTTTCGATACCATGATCCAGCTTCCATCCATCCTGACAATCGTGCTTGCGGTTTTCATGGCGTTCGTGCCGATGACCGCAGACGCCGCCGATTTATCAAGCGACAAAGAGACTTGCCGGCGACTGACGGCCAAAGCCGAAGGCCAGCTGCGGCTGCCGCGGCATATCCTCGGCGCCATAGCGCTCGCGGAATCGGGGCGCTGGGATGCGCAAAAGCAGGAAAAAACTGCCTGGCCATGGACCGTTTATGCCGAGGGCCGCGGGCGCTATTTCGAGAGTAAGGCCGCGGCCTTGGCCGTTGTGCGCAAACTGCAGGCCCGTGGCGTCACCAACATCGACGTCGGCTGCATGCAGATCAATCTATATCATCACGGCAAAGCCTTCGCGGCGCTGGAAGACGCGCTCGACCCGGTCAGTAACGTCGACTATGCCGGCAATCTCTTGAAGTCGCTGCAGCGCCAGACCCGCTCGTGGAGCATGGCCATCGGCTACTACCACAGCCGCACGGCGCGTTATAATCGTCCCTATCGGCGAAAAGTCCGGCAATTGTGGGACGGCGAGCGGCGGCGCGCTGCTCGTGAGCGACGCGCCGCCGCCAAAGCCCGGGCCCGCGGCCGCAAGTCCTAGCCTGATTCCGCCGCCAGTAAGGCTTGTTTGCGTTCAAGCCCCCATCGATAACCGCGCAACGAACCGTCGCGGCCAATCACACGATGACAAGGAATGACCAGCGCGACCGGATTGCCGGCGCATGCGCGGGCCACCGCGCGGACCGCTTTCGGACGGCCAATGGCCTCAGCAACTTCGCTGTAAGTTCTTGTTTCACCCCGCGGAATTTCGCGCAACGCTTGCCAGACCTGTTGTTGAAAAGCAGTCGCCTTCAAATCAACAGACAACTCTGGATTGGGCCCGTCACCTTGCAGGTAGCCCAAGAGACGCACGACCGCCTGGCCGAGCCGGCCGTCGTCGGCGGTAATCTCGGCACCGGGATACTCGGTCGCCAGATAGCCCGCCGGATCGGTCATTTCACCCAGACGAACGGCACAAATACCGCGCGTCGTGGCGGCGACCAGCAGCGGGCCAAACGGACTTTCCGCCAGCACGTAACTGATCTGCATGCCGGTACCGCCGCGGGCATAGGCCGCCGGCGTCATGCCGAGTTCGTTATCGGAGCGTTCGTAGACACGGCTGGAAGACCCGTAGCCGGCCTCATAAGTGGCGGCGGCAACGCCAACGCCTTCTCGTAACGCCCCCTTCAACCGCTCCCGCCGCAATACGTCCCAATATTGCCGCGGCGTAATGCCCATGACCCGCCGAAAGGTCCGTTGCAAATGAAACGGGCTCAGTCCGGCCCAGTCCGCCAGAGCGGCAAGCGTCGGCCGGTCTTCGGCATCTTCGGCCATCAAATCCCGCAACCGTTGAGCAACGGCAGTCACCGTCTCGACGGTTTGGTCTGCTGCGGCCGCCTGTTGTGGCCGGCAGCGCTTGCACGGCCGGAAGCCGGCCTTCTCGGCGGCGGTGGATTCGTCGAAGAAGCGGACATTGCTGCGATTCGGCTGGCGGCTGGCGCAACTCGGCCGGCAATAGATTCCGGTAGAGACTACGGCATAAACAAAGGCGTTGGCGGCGCTTTTGTCGCGCTCCAACACGGCTTGCCAGCGGTGTTGTTCGGTCATCGTTATCACTCCTTCCGTTGCAGTATCGGAAGCGAGCTTAGTGCGTGATCCGGTCATCGCGATATCCAGACCTTGCGGCGTAATTCGGCGTCAAATAGTGGTCGAGAACTGCTCTAGCGCAACAGCACGCCAACCTGATCGTCGGCCATCACGAAGATTAAGTCGACCCGACCGTTTTCGTCCAGGTCGCATTGTGTAATGTCGCTCACCAGTTCGCTGCCAAGCTCGACGCGCGCGCGGGTCTGGTAGGTCTCGCCGTCGAAGCGCAACACTTCCAATCGACGGCGGTTTTGCGTCGGCACGATCAAGTCGTCGACGCCATCGCCGTCATAGTCAATTACCGCCGACAACCGCAGCGCCCGGCTGCCGAGCACGTGATTGGCGTAGCCGCGGCGGATGAATTCGGTCCGCCAAGCGTCGCCGGTCCACTCGATAATCTTAAGCACGCCACCGATATGCGGCGTCACGATGTAAGCGATTTCCGGTCGGCCGTCGCCGTCGAAGTCGGCGACACCGGCGGGATTGAGCCAGCGATGGGCGGTGCCGATCGGCGGCGTTTCGGCAACCACGCGCAGGCGCCCGGCGACGGCGCCGAGCACAACCAGCGCGGCGCCCTGATCAAGGTAAGATCGCACCAACAGGATCTCCTCGCGGCCATCCCCGGTGACGTCGACAAGGCGCGGAAAGCGATCCTCGAATACCGATTCGGGCCCAAGCGAAAACACCAGCTCCTGGCGATCGGCGGTCATGGCCACGACGGCGCCCGCTTCAAGCCGATCGCCCAATACGCCATGATCATAGCGATCGGTCGGATCGCTCAGCCAGGCGCGCCTGAGATGACCTTTTCCGCTAACGATCTCGCCATCCGGCAGCATGCCGGTTTCCAGCGGTGCCGCGAACTGGCGCACCAGATCGAGCGATTTCAGGATAATTTGCCCGTCGACGAAGCGGATGCGGTAGGGCAAGTCGCCGCCGCCAATCAATCGGGTAGTACAGCCCCGACCGTCAATGCGCACATAGCCACCCGGTATCGCCGTGCGCCAGAATTTGTCCGCCGCCTGACCGAAGCCGGGAACACCGGCCGTCAAGCCAATAACCAATCCCGTTGCCAATCCGGCCAACGCTACGCGGCTAATCTTCATGTTTTGGTCTCTTCCACTTTCGGCGGTTTTACCGCTGGGGTTTCGTTGTTCTCTTCGTCGGGCTGCGGCGGTTTGCGCCGGATGATGATGTCGCCGTTATCAAGCACTTCGGGCGCTTCATACTGCGGGATGTTCTGAAAAAACAGTTCAATCGCGTCGAGCACTCTTTGCAGTCCGTCGCGCACGTTATCTTCAGTTGACGGTTCATCCGATGCCGCGGTCGCGACACCGCCGGACGCCAGTCCGGCGGACAAGACCACCGCCATGATCACTGCTTTGGATCGCTTAGACATAGGGTCTCAACGCGCGGTCTCAAATGCTGGTAGTCGTACCGTAGCGACACCATGTTCCGGTAATTCAGCCGAGTCCCCGGTTTCATCCACGTCGCCTTTGACGATACCCCCCAATGCGACCTCCATCGAGCCGTAGCGGACACGGCCTTCGACACGTCCGCCGGCACGAACGCTGAGATTTTCCATGACGATCAAATCGCCGCTGAAGCGTCCGTCGATGTCGGCTGACTGAACTTCAAAGCGACCAACCACGGTTCCGCCGCTGGAAATCTTGAGGTGCCGGGCGGTAACCGACGCGTCGAGATTGCCGTCAACGACCAGTTCGTCACATTCGGTTATTTCTCCTTTTAATTCAATATCTTGCCCGATTATCAACCGACCCGACACCTGGTCTTTACCAGCCTTTGAACTGCTCGGCGCAGCGGTTATCAGTTCCGGGCGTTTGGCGGGCACCGGCACTTTAGGCGCCGGCGGCGGATCCACTTTTTCCAGCCGCGGCCGCGCCGCGACCGGCCGGTCGCG
>Ga0315336_1006825_pt1 | contig 11400 bp, 16 predicted proteins | sample ASW5metaG_FD_204512 | JGI IMG/M metagenome (GOLD analysis project Ga0315336, IMG submission 204512) | Ammonia-oxidizing marine archaeal communities from Monterey Bay, California, United States - ASW #5 | ecosystem: Environmental > Aquatic > Marine > Intertidal zone | place: USA: California...
GTTTAATTAGTATAAGCCATATTTTTATATTTTTACTTTAGTTTAAATCGATCCATGATGGCAAGCGCATTTTGTCCAGCCCACATTACAGGCTTCTTCAAGGCGGAGCTTGAGGGGAATGATCCAAACCATATTGGTTCATTAGGTGCTGGGTTTTCAATTCAAAAGGGAGTAAAGACAACAGTCATTCTAAGTTCTAGGAATCCTAGCAATGCTACAAAATTCCATATCCAGATCAAGGGATTCAAGACTGGCGATGTCAGAGTTTCTGAATATGTACTGAACGAGTTTCTTGCTGACAATGATGATTATTTTGCTGATGTGATTCACGAGCTGGATGTGCCCGTAGGATATGGGCTTGGCTGTAGCGCAGCCGTTGCATTGTCATTGTCACTTGCACTGAACCAAGCACTGGATACAGGCTACACAAAAATTGAGGTAGCACAGATCGCTCACTTGGCTGAAATAACATGCAAGACTGGCCTTGGTGATGTCTTGGCATCATATCACGGTGGATTCGAGATTCGTACCAAATCTGGTGCACCTGGAGTTGGTGAACTTGAAAAGATAGATCCCGAGGAGGATCTTGATGCCATGATAGTCTGCTTTAACCCGATCTCTACCAAGAAGTTCCTGGGCGAGAAAATTTCCCTAGTTAATGGATTGGGAGGTAAGATGGTTCAGGAACTGATCAAGTCTAAGGACATAGGTGAGTTTCAGGATAAATCGATAAAATTTGCAAAATACATCAAGGTCATAACCCCAGAAATGGAAAAGGTGGTTAGTGAGCTTCGTAAAAATGGGATAAAATGTGGCGTTGCATTATTTGGCGAGACCATATTTTCTTTGGTGCCTTGCAGTGAAAAAAAGAAGGTTTTGGAAATCTTAGAGAAATACGACGGTCTAGTTTTGTCTTCAAAGATTGATGATTCCGGTGCAAGGCTGGATTAAAGATTACTTGTGGTGGTTTGTTGAATATTCCTAAATCTCATCCGCGCTTTGTATCTCTCAGCATACGCGAGAAAATTGTCAAGGGGTATAATGACGGTCTTGTTGCAAAAGAGGGTCTTTTGGCCCACGGACGTGGTGAGGCATTTGATTATCTAGTTGGTGAAAAGACTACCAAAACCGCAAAGGCTGCTATCATGGCTGCCGCTGCCAAATTGCTTTCTGCCCAGAATCCAGTAATCTCAGTAAATGGAAATGTCGCTGTACTTTGCCCAAAAGAGATTGTCCAGCTTGCCAAAGCTACCAAGGCCAAGATTGAGGTAAACCTGTTCTACTATAACGAAGATAGGAAGAAAAAGATTGAAAAATCACTGAAAAAGGCTGGCGCAAAGCAGGTTTTAGGCACAAATCCAAGGTCATATCGCAAAATTGGTGGTCTGGACAGCCCCAGACGCATAATAGACAAGGATGGAATTTTTGCAGCAGATGTCGTACTAGTTCCACTTGAAGATGGAGACAGAACCGAAGCGCTACAAAAGATGGGAAAAACTGTCATTACGTTTGATCTTAATCCACTTTCCAGAACTGCCCAGAAAGCGGACATCACAATAGTGGACAATGTCATTCGTGGGATGAGACTTCTCGTCTCGGCTTGTAAGAAATCAAAATCAACAAAAACTAACTTTAACAATAGAAAGGCTTTGTCTTCTGCAGTTTCAGAAATCAAGAATAATTTGAGGAAGAGGGGATCTCTTGCATAAGACGGTAAATGACATTATAGCAAAAAAGGGCAGCAAGAAGATCTCCGTAGTTACCAGCTATGACTATGCCATGGCAACGCTTTGTGACCAGGTCGATATTTTGCTTGTAGGAGATAGTGCCGGAATGGTCATGCTTGGCTATGAAAATACTGCTCCTGTAACCATGGATGAGATGGTGCTGTTTACAAAGGCAGTCAGCAACGCAAGGGAAAATGCCCTCATTGTGGCTGACCTCCCAAACAAGTCATATGAAAATGAGGTTGATGCAGTTGTAAATTCTGAGCGGCTGATTAGGGCTGGAGCAGATGCGGTAAAACTGGAGGGAAGGCTTCCTGATATCATCAGGGCAATTATCAAAGCTGGAATACCCGTGATGGGTCATCTTGGGCTTTTGCCGCAAACTGCCAAAAAATACACGGTTCAGGGAAAGACAGAAGATGGTGCCAAAACCTTGCTGGCTGATGCAAAGGCATTACAAGAAGCAGGTGTATTCAGCATCGTCTTGGAGATGGTAGCAGCTGAAACTACAAAACACATCACAGAAGCCGTTTTTGTCCCAACAATCGGCATAGGCTGTGGAAAGGACTGTGATGGTCAAGTTCTAGTGATTCATGATATGTTAGGGCTTTTTGAGAAGCTAAAGCCGAAATTCGTCAAAAAATACCTCTCTTTGTCAGAAGAGATCAAAAAAGCCGTGAGTGAATACATAAAAAACGTCGAAAATCGTACTTTTCCAGCTGAAGAGCATACTTTCCATATAGAGGCACAGAAATGAGCAAACATCCATCCTTGGATATTGTAGAGAGCCATGGCACTGAGCTTTCTGGAAAGAAAATTGTCCTATGTGTTGCCGGCTCGGTTGCAGCATACAAGTCAATCGAACTTGCAAGATTGCTGATGCGACATGGTGCTAACGTCAAGTGTGTGATGAGCGGTGCCAGCACAAAACTGATCAAGCCAGATTATATGAAATGGGCTACCGGAAATAATGTCATTACAAAACTGACTGGAAACATGGAACACATTGATCTTGCAGATTACAAAAGGTCTGATCTGATTATCGTATATCCTTCAACTGCAAACACCTTGGGCAAGCTGGCAAATGGTATAGATGACACGCCAATCTCTACGGTACTTACTGTTGCGTTTGGCTCAAAGACTCCAATATTGATGGGACTCGCAATGCATGCATCGATGTATGAGAATGCTGCGGTTCGCAAGAATATGCAATTTTTGAGAAAGAAGGTGGATTTCGTATCTCCGCAAATGATTGAGGGAAAAGCAAAGGCGCCAGAACCTGAGGACGTATTGGATTTTATTTTGACCAAGTTTGGACAGTCAAAAAAGCTGAAAGGAAAGAGGGTATTGATGACCGCAGGTCCCACAGTTGAGAAGATTGATCCTGTACGTGTCATGACAAACATCAGCACTGGAAAGACAGGAACCCTATTGGCTTCAGAACTAGTCTCAGCAGGTGCCAAAGTGACCCTAGTTTACGGACCTGGAACTGCCGAGCCTCCAAAAGGTGCCAGAATCATTCGTGTGAAGACGGTTTCAGAGATGTTTAGTGCGGTCAAGAAAGAACTACGGAAGAAATTTGATGTTGTAATTCTGGCTGCTGCCGTATCTGACTTTATTCCAAAAAACTCAAACTCCAAGATTAAGAGCAACAGGAGCACTGCCATCAAACTAACCAGAGCCCCAAAGATAATAGATCACATCAAAAAGATCCATAAGGGAATTCTCATCGGTTTCAAGGCTGAAGCCAACGTATCAAAAAACGAGTTGGTTTCCAGAGCAAGGAAGAAACTGAAGGAATCTGATGCCGACCTGATGATAGCCAACGATATTGGTTCTGGATACAATAACTCTGACTATAACGAGGTCTTTCTGGTAGACTCGAAGAATGTGGTAAAGACTGGCCGTAAAACTAAGGCTAAGATTGTAAAAATTATCCGTAAAAACATTGAAAAAAATCTTAACTAAAACCAAGTGATGATGATATTATGGTAGGACCACAAGATGGCGGATTCGGATTTGACCAATCCAAAAAATATACATCAGTTGATAATTTGGAAAAAGTCTGTGTTCAATGCCAAGCTGGTCAGCACAAAAATTGTCTTGCAAAGGCAAAGAAGATACCAAGCTGTGATTGCGAACACTGTCTAATTTTTGACTAAAACTAACAGATGAGAAATGACCAAGCAGCCTCTGTTTTCTGCCATGACGACAGACTTTGATGTAGACATCAAAAACTTTAAGGAAATACTAAACGAACTGGAGCTCAAGACGCATACAAAGAACGGCTACAAGTTCAGCCCTGATGCCAAGATGGCTGCTGGCTGGTGGTTTTTTGAGATTTACATGGAGCAGGAATTTGCAAGGAATATAATTGAAAGTGATATGATCAACAAAAAAAAGGGACGCGACAGAATCCTCAAGTATATTGAGGAGCAATTGAAGAAAAGGAAGTCAAAGGCTCGGCTCAGATTCTTTGACGATTATCCACTTATGCGCAGGTACTGGAGCTGGCTGATGAAATGAGGCTCTGAAAGCCTAAAATTGATATTAAAAAGCCGAGAATAGACCTCAAAAAGTCTAAAATAGAGGTTAAAAACTATTCAAACCACATGAACATTAAAACCATCAAAATGATAGCCCCTAAAGATAGAAAGTAAAATGGCGGTAATTTCTTTGGTTTGTCAGTGGCAAAAAACGAGTCCTTTCCACTGTCAGGTTTCATAACATTATAACACATGTCCAACATTTATCATTTCTAGGATGCCATACGGATATGACAAAACTAGATCAGAAAGAAGATGCAAGGACTGCAACAAACTACTTTACGTTTTTGAAGTTGGCGAGTTCTGTATAGAATGTTCAAGAAAACAGGCAAAGACATGATGATTACCTTTACAAATAAGATGAATATAAAAAAATTATGACAGAACCAGAAATACCACAAAAAAGACCCTACCCAATGCAAGTTGAAGCGGGAAAGGAATATCATGTTTGTATGTGTGGAAAATCCCAGAACCAGCCGTTATGTGATGGATCTCATGCAGGATCAGGCCTCGGACCAAAAGTTTTCAAAGCTACCGAAGCAGGATTCGTTGCGTTTTGCGGATGCAAGCATAGTGCAGATGAAACCGGAAAGTGTGACGGAACTCACGGCTCACTATGAATCTTTTTAGAAGGAAAAAGGAGATTTTGATTTCTGGCACAATCTGTAAATTGTGCGGAATGGAATTTTCAGCTCCCGATAGAATGGTGAAACATATACTAAAAGCTCATGGTAAACCCAAGAAGAATAAAGGTTCTAGCTGTCCAAATTGCTGATCATTGTAGGATTAATCAAGTTTAGTTTTTTTTCTTTAACCAATCCCATTCTGGGCGTTCCTCATCATCGTCTATCATAATTGGCTTCAAACAAATTCTGGTTTTTATTTCAGATAATAAATTGTGCTACTCTAAAATTATTGAGATAATATTTTTCTGATTTCTTCCAACTTTTGTTCAATTATTGCATCCTCAGGTCTATCTTGAAACCTGATGATTTCAACAATTTCATCAAGTATCCGTAAAATATCTTCTCTTCTTTCCTTATAATCTTCGATTTTTTCTTGCTCAGCTTCTGTCATGCCTGTCTAATCAATTCAGAAAGCTGTTTGGTTTTTCCTTCTGGCAGTTCTGTTATTCCGCCAATCAAACTATCGGTCATAACGCCCTTAGTTGCAAGCACTTTAGCAGCCATTAGGGAAGTCTTTCCGGCCATACAAACCAGCAACGGCTTGCTGTCACCTTCCAAGTCTTTGCTTAGTGATTCTGGGATTTGCTGTGTCGTTAGCAGTTCCTGCGCGGTTCTTGCATCTGGCACACAAATCTTGTTTTTGTCGATGCCTAGAGATTTTGCAATTAGCTCTATTCCAGGTTCCTGTGGAGTATACTGGGCATGAATCCAAATTACTTTGTCATATTTGCCTGCATTTGCTTCCTGCAGGGAGACCTGCATAGGACCTTCCTGGCCAATCGTTGCGAGATTCTTTTTGTACTTTTCAATTCCGTCACAAATCATTGCTACAAACTTTCCGCCACCTTCGGAGCTTGCCTTCTGCAAGATTGCGTAAAGTTCGAGTGCGCTACTTTCGCCCATGTCGTGACCTTTTTCTACAAAGAACTTTAGGAGGAGTTTTGCCTTCTCCCAATCCATTTCTTGTTGTTCAGCGTATATCTCAGGATCATATAACGTCAAGCCGTCTGCATTTGCTTTTGTCCTAATTCCCGCAACGTCTTGATTGGTAGGTGGAAATATTACGTAAACTGACTTTTTTGCATATTTTTCAGAAATGTATTTGCTCAAACCGCCAGATGTTCCACCCGTACCAAACGTACAGAAGATGTTGAAGTTTTCCAATGAATCTCCATTTTCATGCAGTTGTTGGTCAATCTCAGCTGCGGTAACAGTTCTGTGCGCTTCAATGTTCAGTTGGTTGTCATACTGTGCTGGACAGAAAAAACCGTAACTCTTGGCAAGAAATTTTGCCAAGTTTATGATGTCTTGGTTAGCTAAAAGTGATTCTATCTCAGATATTTCTTTATCAAAAATGTCAGTATCAAACCCAAGATTAGATAATTGTGAACGAACATTGGCAGCAGTTGCTTTTGCAACCATAAGATCCTGTTTGCCTTCCATTCCTGGTGCAGGGCAAATGTCCATGTCAAGATCAATTGTGCGTGTATTCCCGTTTCTTAACTCCTCAAACACTCCTTCCTGTAATTTTCTTGAAACAAGTGCAATTACATTTAGTCCAAGTTTAGATAATATTCCAAGTGCTATTCCAAAGTTGCCTGATGTGGCTTCTATCACTGTCTGCCCACTCTTGAGCTTTCCCGTAACAATGGCATCGTGAATGATGTTGGCTGCAGGTCTGACTTTGATCGAACCTGTTAGTAAGGTAGAATCTAGCTTGCCGAAAACTTTCAGGTCTGCGTTGTCAAGGTCCAGTTTGAAGACGGTTTTTGCACATTCCTTAAAATCTGCAGTCATGTCAACAAGTGGTGTTGCGTTGACAACCTTTGTCTCGCTGCCTTCTTCTAGATGTGGAACCTTACTCCATACCTCCTGTTCAAAACGCTCAAGCAAAGCATTGTCAGTTCCTTCAGACATGTAATCAAAGAGATTCGAGGATCAATTTAGAACTTTACACGATTTTTATTGCTATTTTACGTGTAGGATTCATGGATTTCATGCTTGAGGAGGAACTGATTGACCTCTATACATTCTGTTTGCAAAATCCAAATTCTCCAGAAGTAGAACAAAAAAAATCGCGAATTACCGAAGTTGGCAAGGAAATCTTTGATGATGGTGGAGTTGATGCCTTGGAAAATTTCTATTTTGCAATTTCAAATAGAATTCAGGGTGAGATAGAGAAGGACATAGCGCCTTTCCGTCCATTATGGAATGGTCTTTCTGACGAATGGAAATATTAGCCAGATTAAAAGCGAGCAAGTTTTTAGAATATAGAATGCTGAAAGAGCTTTTGTCGGACATAATTAGTGTAGATGACGTTTTGTTGGTAGTAAAATCAAATGGAGCTACCAGCGAGATGAGAAGTAATTCCCTGAGTATAAGGCAAAAAGATCAATGGATAACAATAGGAGATAACAATGGTCCGTGCCACATGCATGTTAACCCTTACATGATAAAACATGCAGAATTCGTAATGGAGGAAAAACCAGAGCGCACAAGCTTCAGTGTCAGGTTTTTTGATAACGATGATAAAAGGACTCTCGCGTGTTTCTTTACAAAAATGTACGATGAAGATAAAAATCTCAAGTTAGAACGGAAAAAACTTTATGATGATCTGTTGGAAAAATATGGTCAGAAGATAGAGATCAAAAGGCTAATGAATTCCTAAGTGTGAATGGATTGAGTTATGGTACCACAAAGAATTGTAACTTTTCTACCAAGTGCAACCGAGCTGATTTACAGCCTAGGTGCCGATGACAAACTTTTTGGTGTAACACATGAATGCAACTATCCAAGCGGAGCAAAAAACAAACCACGAGTTATCAGTTCTGTATTTGATCCAGCTTCAATGTCAAGTAAACAGATTGATGACAAAATCTGTCAATTGGTGACTGATGGTAAGGAGATTTACAACCTAAACAAGGAAAATCTTCTAAGCGCAAAGCCGGATCTAATTATTTCCCAGAACATTTGTGAGGTCTGCTCTGCACATACAGAACATGTCAAAATAGCCGTCGAGATGTTGGAAAAAAAGCCAGAGGTTTACACAATGGATCCTCACGATGTTGATGAAATTTTGGTAAGCATCAAGGATATCTCAAAGATGATTGGCAAAGAAAAAGAGGGTAATGAGTTGGTTGATTCGCTATCAAAAAGGTTAGAGTTTGTCAAGAGTAAAACGTTTGAAGAAAGACCAAAGATAGTTGCAATAGAGTGGTTGGATCCATTTTTTACTTCAGGTCACTGGATTCCGGAGATGATTGAGACTGCCGGTGGAGAAAATCTCATAAGCACAAAAAAAATACCATCAAGAAAAATGAAGTTAGATGAGATCAAGAAAGCAAATCCTGACATTATTGTAATGATGCCATGTGGTTTTGATGTCAAGCGAACAGTCTCTGAATACAATAATGTGCTTGCTGAGAATACAGCCTGGAATGAACTGAAGGCTGTTAAGGAAAACAATGTTTATGCAGTTGATGCAAACTCATATTTCAGCAAGCCAAGCCTTCGAACCATAATTGGAATTGAAGTCCTAGCCAAAATTATTCATCCGGATGTTTTTGGTGATTATGAGTTACCAGAAGATTCATTTGCAAAAATCTAACAAAACTAGCCCTGTTCAAATACTCGGTATTCACCAATTATTGAACTGCACTTGCCACATGTATACTGCCCCCTCTCTTTCAGGATCAATCCGTCTGCAACTGGTTCGTTTGGGCTTTCTTCGACCTGAATTTTAGGCGAGCCATCAAACTCGGACTCGCATTTCTTGCAAAAGTACTTCTGCATATTTTTCTCCTCAAGCTTACCAATTGGAGCAAGAAAACATTTTCCAACACCTAGGTCTGCCTTTTTTGCTTGTTCATCTGTAACGTCTGCAAAAATATGACCGCCAGAGCCATGAAGTTCTAGTACAACCAAATCAAACTTACTCCTTTTCTAAATAATAAAAAGAATTGTTTTGTGAATCTAGTGGCTGTGTCCACAACCGCAAGAATGTCCTTCTTCATGACCTTCCTGTGACATCTGCTCTCTGCACTTTCCACACTTTGGAGAATCGTCAGGACTAAAGAATCCAACTCCACATACGGTACATGTCATTTTTCCCATGCAAAAATTAACTAATGCCTGTATTTATAGAGAATGGAAAAGATAATAATGAAATTTTAACCGTAGTTCAATATGGAAGGCGATCCTACTGGCGGAATGTGGATTTATTTGATATTTCTAATCATTCCATTAGCACGAATACTTCCACGTATGTTAAGGAAGTATAGAAATAAAGGTCTTGGATCTGGACCAGACGAACAACATCCTAAGGAGGGATTTTTCTCAAATAAATTGATACCAGAACGACCAAAATTTAGAGAAAGGGAACCGCCAGAACCTCCAAGATTTAGAGAAAGGGAACCGCCAGAACCACAACCAAAGCCTGACAAGAAAGATGGTTGGGTGGGAAAGGATGATTTTAACTGAAAAGATTAACTAAAACTTCGCTAAATTATATCAATGAAATTTTTGTTTCTTTCAATTTTCGTAATTTCTCTAGTTAGCATTGTGATTATGCCAAATGCGTTGGGTGCGGATGTAGTACCTTGGGGAACAATCTTCGTCGAGAAACCTGTACTAGAACTTCCTTACACGGCGTGGGATGATGCATCATACGAAAAAATGGAAATTTTTGGAGTTGTTGATGAGCCAAGATCATCTGGATATATTTACATGACAGTTACAAAGCCTGATGGCAATACTGACAAAGTAAAGATTAGACCAAGTTCTGATAATGGCAAATATTCCACTGATATCCTAATTTGTTGTGGTGATATTGGTAAATACAGTGTTAGTGCCGTATGGGGAATTCATTTTATCGGAATGGTAAGCTTTGATGTTGTTCAACTACCCAAATTACTGCCCATAGAAACACCTGCAGGGTCCGTAACCATACCAACATGGGTAAAGAACACTGCAGGATGGTGGGCTAAAGGGCAGATTAGTGATTCAACGTACGTTTCAGGTATCCAATATCTTATCAAAGAAGAAATAATGGTTGTACCTATGGCTAAAACTGCAAACTTTGGATATTATTCACAAGAAGTTCCAACATGGGTAAAGAACACTGCAGGATGGTGGGCTAAAGGGCAGATTAGTGATTCAACGTACGTTTCAGGTATCCAATATCTTATCAAAGAAGGAATGATCAAAGTTAGTTAGAACACCAGATGAACTTCAACTAATCGCCCTGTCCTTCCACTACTGTTAGTGTTAGGGTTGAACGTATTTTGTCCATCTTCCTAAGATTATGTGTTATGGTTTCCCTAAGCTTTTCGGCTGTTTCCGCCTCAAGCTTTGCAGCTATATCATAAGCACCAAAAGTTCCGTGTACTTCCTTAACGTTTTCAAGTGCCTTTAGTTTACCAATTATTTCTTCTTCAGCACCCAACTCACAATTCAGCAAGACATATGCTTGTGCCATAATATCACATCGTCTTGAAAGTATTTAATGCCACTTATGATTCGCAATCATTTTAATAATAAAAACGAAATCTGATCAGCTTTATCAGAAATGAAGTAAAACGTAAATGAATGAGGAAGATTCCACGCCCGTTCAAGAAGCCATGGGGCAAAGGCGAGGCAAATTCGAAAGCTAGTCTCAAAACTCAGTGAATAGAACTGTACGCTTCATGGATTAGTGCCTGCGTCTCGGCCAAGTTCTGGTCCAGTCCAAGCTGAACAGTTTGCGTCTCCTTCCTGCTCTTTTGAATCTTAAGAAGAACCAAGTCGTTCTGTGGCTCTGCGTCGACAAACCACCTGAACGCAAATGACTTGCAAAAGACAACCCTATGCACCCGAACATCTTCTACCACGTTGCTTCCCAGCGAAAAACAAAACTTCCTAAGCGAGTCCATCAAGGGCTGAACCTTGGGATTGATATCTTTCATAAAATCGTCATAACTCCTATTCATTCCATTAGAGAACAATCATCACACCTCTTTTAGAAGCAAGACGTCGCCGTCTATAACATTATAGTTTACCAGCGCCCGGTCCAAGTCAAAATCTGCATGGGGCGACTCTTGCTTGCATAAAACAAGATTGGCTTCTTTTGGCAACCGAAAATGCATCCTTGAACCAAGTATCACGTCCTTTATTCTGGTTGATTTCTGAAACGTAGTTTCCCAGATTCCTTTTGATGTCTTTACATTTACGAGAACTTGGTTTACCATCAAAAAAAATACGCCCAAGAAATAAAATAGTCTTTAGGTGGCAGCATATTATAAAATCATGCTTCGGGACTCTACGATACGAAAGTCATTGGACGGTTACATCAAGAGCAGGATAATGGAAATTCCAATGGAGGTAAGCCAAACGTTTCCTGACGTTCAGAAAGTTTGGAAGTGTGAAAGCAAGCTGGACTTTTTGTACGGATATTATGTCGGCAAG
>Ga0315336_1006827_pt1 | contig 11399 bp, 9 predicted proteins | sample ASW5metaG_FD_204512 | JGI IMG/M metagenome (GOLD analysis project Ga0315336, IMG submission 204512) | Ammonia-oxidizing marine archaeal communities from Monterey Bay, California, United States - ASW #5 | ecosystem: Environmental > Aquatic > Marine > Intertidal zone | place: USA: California...
AAAATTCGCTCCTTCCGAAAACGTAGCGGTAGCACTTATAGCGCAGAGAAGTTTTTGTAATATTTCTAGTGGTGGGCGGCGGCATAGGACACCCCTATTCCATAGCCGCACCTGGGTGGCGGGTCTTGGTTTCCATGACAGCGAGGATATGTTCAACCTCGACTGTCATGGCTCTAAGGACCGGCAAAACAGGGCAGTTTTCCAGACCTTCAATAATTCCAAAGGCAGCCGAGAATAAGATCTTGATATGAGGCTGATATTTTCCATGAATTGGGAAAGAACCGAGTTCGATTTCCCTCCTCTTAGCGTCCCACCGCACCCTAGGCGCGGTCTTGTTGTTGACGAAAGTGAGGCCGCTATCAACACTGCCGACGGGCACGATCAAGGCATATTCTTCTACGCTGGCAATAGCCAGGAGCCCCCAAATCAATTCGTTTCCATCCTTAAACGGTTTAAACCCGCGTATCATTGCCGCAATTTCCGTCGGAACCCCCCTGCACTTTTCGGCCATCAACTTGTCAAGCTGTTCAGTATCTTCGGCAATGGGAAATGAAGTATCCATGAGGCGCCGGGTGCCCACCGCCTTGCTGGCCGCGAAGATGGCTTGGTCGAGGGCCGCGCGCAAAGCAATAGCCACCTCCTGTGTGAGAGCCGCTAAAGAATCCGGCAGAGGTTGGGTCAGTTTGACCGTGTGTTCTTGGACCAGGCCCTCGGGATCAGTCTCGACCATACGCTCGTGGGGCTCGATCGCGTTGAATGCCTGGATTTCGGAATCCAGTGCCACGATGAGCTCCCTGGCACGGGCCACTTTCTGCTTGGCGCTGAGGAAAAGATCAACCATGGCGAAATCCCAACACGGGCAAACCTAACTTGTAAAAATGAATTTCATAGAAGGTGACCCAATGGGACAAGGAAGAATTTATCTCGCAAATTTAGCGCCGCGTCCACCATGGGTTAACACCTCCCAGTGGTGAACCAACGCCAAACGCCTAACGCGGGAGAAGCGAGTCTCGATTAGGCCCCACCTTGTAATGTATCAAACTGCGTCGGGATCAACCCTGGCAGTCCACCCGCTGCGCTTCCGAATTGGCACGCGGCCAGGTAAACGTACAGGTCATGCCGACCTTGATCTTATTACGCTTAGCCTTCTTACCGTTCACCGTGATTTTGGTGCGCGACCCAGACAACTTAGCCATCAGCTCCTTGCCGCCCACTTTGATGATGACCTGCCGCCCACCGCGCTTGATCTTACTAACCCGACCCGAATTTTTGACCGTACCCACCCTCTGCTTGGAAAGCTCGGCCAGCATATTCATGATTTCCGGGGGCTGGTGGAGAATGGCAACGATAGCCTTGCGTACGTCTTCGCCGATCAATGGATCTAGATCGCGCTTTGCGCGTTTTGCTTCATCGACCAACTGCTTGGATGTCACAGCCTTCTTGTAGCCGGCGCGGAGGGCTGCCAGGCGATCCGGCACCACCTTGGGCGGTCCGGTGGTAATGCGCGACAGCTTGCCTTGGTTTTCCATCATCGTAGATAGGGCCTTCTGTGCGGGCGTCTTGGCAATATCCCTGGCATCGGGGATTCCGGGCAGAAATTTACCAAACTGTAGCGCAATCTTGAGCTGTCTGGCACGGACATATCCAAGGCCGGAGCTTATCCCACCCATCATCACGTCTGCTTCGCCGCGTAACATACCAAGCGCTAGCGCTGGGCCGGAATATCCGACGATGATCTTACTCGGAATGTTGTAAGCGTTGGAGAACAGCAAAGCATCATTATACGACCCCGCGCCAATGCCTGAAGCCGAAAACTTGACCGGACGCTTGGAATTGAAAACATCGTGAATGGTCTTGTAGTCCTTGGAATTGATCGCCAAGGACGCCACTCGCCAATCGGACTGAGCCTTTCCGATCCACGACATCTTGGCGAGATCAAAACGGATACCTTTTCGCTTCTGAATTTGGGCGTAGACCAAGCCGGTAGAGAAACTGCCCACCATCAAGCCATTGGGCTTGGCCTGATACACCAGATTGGCGGCTATAATATGTCCTGCCCCAGGCCGGTTTATGACTGCTGCTTTAACGCCAGGGATGGCTATTTTTAGGTGCCGGGAAATAAGGCGGGCAAAGAAGTCGTGGTCGCCACCGGGCGCGCTGCCGACAACCCAAGTCAGAGTTTTACCCTTGAAATAAGCGGCGCCTTTCTCAGCTGCCATGACTGACCCTGCTGCTAAGGTCGCCCCGGCAAAGGTACTTGCGGCCAAATATTTTAGGGCATTCTTCACCACTTCCTCACGTTAGTGAATCGTTTGTCATTTTAGTTTTCGCTAATTTTCGGTCAAACAAGTGGATCCATCGGCGACATCTTGCGCAGAGATAGCCGATGCAGGGAATTCGAACATAAAGTGGGCCCCCGAAGGGGCCCACTCGTAAGCGCGCAACTGCGATAAATCATTTTTTGCAATCAATTTTCTTAGCCTCAGAATTGACCTTGGGCCAGGTGATCGTGCAGATCATGCCGACCTTAACTTTCTTACGCTTGGACCTCTTGCCGTCGATGTATACCGAGGTGCGCGAGCCAGAAATTTTAGCGGTAAAATCCTTACCCTTGACACCGATGGAAATCCGCCGGCCACCTCGCTTGGTCTTGGTCACTTTGCCAGAGCTCTTGATCATCGGCACCTTAAGCTTAGTGAGCGCCGTCAGCATGGCAACGATTTCTGGCGGTTGGTTCAGCATGGCGAGCACTAGCTTGGTAGTATCTTCGCCGTTCGCCGCCTCGATCACCCGATGGGATCTCTTACCCTCATCGAGTAGCTGCGGGCTTTTGGATGCCTCAATGAATACAGCACGCAGCGTTTTCAGACGATCAGGAACCATATTGGGCGGTCCCGCGATTATACGTGAAAGCTGGCCGTAGAGAGTTAACATTTTGCCCAGCGTCTTCTGTTGCTGGGTCTTGGCGATCGCGATAGCATCGGGCACTTGCTTCATTTTTTTCGTTAACTGCGCGCTATCGCCGAACCGAAGAATGATCTTTGTGTGCCCGGCGCGGACGTAATTCATGCCCGAACTCAAGCCCCCAACCAAAAGATCTGTTTCACCGCGCAGCATACCAAGTGCCGATTCCGTCCCCGAATAGCCAACGATGATTCTATACGGAAATTTGAAGGCCTCGGCGATCAGGAAGGAATCGTTCCAAGACCCGGATCCCACGCCGGAAGCAGACCACTTGATCTTACGCTTAGTTTTCAAGACGTCATTCCATGTCTGATATTTGGAATTGTGGGCGGTAGAAACGACGCGGGTATCCGATGCCCCTTTGCCAATCCAAGACATCTTGGCAAGGTCAAATCGGATGCCCTTCAGGTTATTGATCTGGGCATAAATGAGCCCAGTGGTAAAATTACCGATGGTCAACCCGTTGGGCTTTGAGGTCCATATAAGATTAGCACCGATACGGTGTCCGGCCCCTGGCCGGTTTATGGTCACGAAGGTGGAACCTGGCAACGCCTTTTCCATATGCCGGGCGAACAACCGGGCGTAGAAATCATGACCGCCACCGGTGCCGCTAGAAATAATCCATTTCACTGTCTTCCCATTGTAATAGGCCTTACCGCTGGCTGCCTCAGCAGGCTTGGCAAGGGCGAAGGCACAGCCCATGGCTATACCTACAGTCATAAATTTAACGGAATGTCTCACTGTACAGTCTCCCTATTATTGTGTCTCCCAACATTGGTACCACGATCGTCATTTTGTAACTTAAAGAAGTCAAACACATCGCTCTCCCCATGGCAACCGCAAGCCACACCATCTAAAGGTTTTGGGCGACACGCTGATCAACTTCTTTTTCAAAAAGATGTCGCATGCATCTTGCCCACTGAGTCGACCAAGACCTTTTCCGAAACACAAGGTTTTGCGTCGACCCGGTCCCTGAGCCAGTCGTAGACTAGGGATTCGCGGTTTTCGCCGAGTTCCGACGATGACGCCTGAGCGATAGAGTGATTGGCATCCTCGTACACCACCAGGCGCTTGGGCGCAGTAATCAGGCCGAACAGCTCTAGGGTGTGATGTATCGGCGAAAGCTGGTCGGAATCCCCCGCAACGATCATGTAGGGCGCGGTGATGTTAGCGGCCACGTTACGCAGGTCAAATTCCTTGCAAAATTCATCGAAGGCGTCCTCGTCGTCATAACCCGCCATAAACATGAAACGGACCTTGAAAGTTGGCGAGGCGGTGTTGAAGATGGTCGCGCAGCCGGGTTCCTGGCAAACACCTGTGCCGCAATAGCCGGCGATGCGGTCGCCCAGCCCGGCGGAGGCAACTGTACCGTAATAGGTGCCGAAACTGGAACCTCGGATAACGATGCGCCCGGCATCTATTTCCGGCCGGTTCGCCAACCAAGCAACGCAGGATTCCGCCGCGGCGGCAAAGTTATCGGCGGAAATGGTAACACCGCGGTTGCGCGTTTCGCCCTGACCTGGACCGTCGAGCGCCAGCACACCCATACCGCGATTCAACGCGGCATCGCCGTATCCCGCCACCATGTTTTCCTTAGACCCATCCATACCACCGATATGCAGAACGCAGGGAATCTCTTCTCCATTAGCCAGGGCATGGGGCAAGTGCAGGATGGCTGATAACGCCGTGTCCTGGAACGGGATATCGATGCGCTCCACCGGATGGTCGGCATATTCGATGTATTTGTCATAGGTCTCGATCATGTGGCGTTCCCACTCGAGACATTCTTCGTTGATTTCGAAATAGGGCCATTGGGCCGAGGCATAGAGCAGCGATGCGATCAGATAGCTGTCCCGCGCTGAGACCAGACGGCCTTGGTCCTCAAAGCCCTTTGCAATGCCCTCGCGCCGCAGCCCCGCCTTACCGAACTGGGGGCCAATATCATTGAACTTATTCATGCGGGCGCCGGCCCGGCGGAAATCAGCGAGGCCCTGGGGCCCGCCTCGGCTACCCTTGGACTGAACCCGTGCCTGGTCCCATTCCGGACCGATGGTTTTGATCACCGAATCAAGCAACCAGCGCTGCTCACGCCAGCGCCGCGTGCGTTTTTCGACTTCCAAACTTCTCTGCATTTAAGACCTCCCAAATGTGGCAACGGATTACTGCTTCAGATTTGCGATTGACCCCCCAATCGTGCTGCCTGTCGCTCAAATGTGACGAGGCAAGAAACGAGTGTCAATCGCCCACGGGCAGAAGCACATGCCCCGCACGGACAACTTTTCGAGCCCACCAGTCCTTATACAGAAACAAGAAATTACCCATGCAGCACAATCGAATTTTTTCCATCCTAAATCCCGCCCAGCTGGGGAAACTAATCATTTGATCTGCAAGGACTAAACGCCAATGGAGAATAACATGGCCCAGATCAGCCGCGTATTCGATGATCTGGAAGACGAAGTCAAGCGCCCTCGGGAGCGACAGGATCCCGGGCCACCACCTTGTCTAAATACAAACAGCGTGCATGGATATATCATGGGGTCGCAGACGCGCGGTCTGTTAGACCAAGACCGCCTTCTAACCAACGGCGGCACCGGTCAATGGGCGAGAGAGGAATGGCATGAATTTGTCCATCGGATGGAAAATAGGGCTCATTGGCCTGATCGTCATTGCCGCCGTAATTTACCTTTTCTCGGGTCCCGACAGCGGTGGCTATCGACCGCCTCAAATCTCTAGCAACCAGGGAGTTCCAGATGGTGGTTTTTATCGCGCGAAATACAAAGACAGCTTAAAATCCATGAAAATTGGGCGCTGGGTCGCGAAGGTCGAGAAAGGCCTTTCGGACCATGAAGTGCGGTTGCAAGCTGCGCCGCTCTGGCTGGCCCTCGGCGAAACGGCGCGACTGCGCTCAGCGCGTTCCCTGTGGAATGCCTGGATGAAAATACACCCACCTAGTGAATCGTTTAGGACCCGCATTGTCATCGTCGATGAAAGGGGAACTAAGATTGGCGGCTCGCGCTTGCTGGACCCCTCAAAGATTTGGGTACGAAAAAACTAACCGGCGGCCGGCCCCGGGCCCAGCACTAGGCAAGCTGTCCATTGTCTTCCTGGCGTTGTGCGTTATCATTGCCCCTGCCTGACCGTTGGCCGCGCCTTGCCGCGTCCGGCGATGGCGGCGACGGGAGGCAGGACAACCCAAGGATTTTTCGGGGGGAGAAGCGATCATGGGAAGAATTCTTGCGCTGGCCTAGGGGCTATCAGTTACCTATTATTTTTCGCGACATTCCTTTACGCCATCGGCTTCGTCGGCAACCTGGTGGTGCAAATCCATCGATAGTGGGGATTCGGGCGCTCTCTGCGGCTTTAAAAATCAACGAGGAGAGCGTGGCCTATCTCATCGCCAGAATGGTCAGCAGCGGAAAAATAGTCGCCCAGTTAAGCCTATCGAAATCTCAGACTTGAGTGGAGAGCAGACGCTTCCTAATGTCCGCATTTGACCCAAAGCGGACATTATCCCTCACCAAAACTGTCCTTTTGGGTGTCTAATCCGGGTGTGGTTGTCCAATGGGAGGAAACGGTCCTGCTTAGATTCTTTGCCATAGGCTCACTGTTTGTGCTGCTGATTACTTTGGTTGCCTTCTCCGGAGACAAGGCGCTAGCCCAGAGTGGCAAGCAAACTTCAGGGCAGCATATTTATCCGGGAGTAACCTGGGATCGTTATGGGAGATCAGTACCAAACAACTGGAATTTGAACACGTTGAGGCAAGCCAAAAATTTTTCTGAAGACATCTACAGTGCAGCACTTGTGGTTGTCTTAGATGGGAAAATCCTCATGTCTCGGGGGGAGGTGAATGAAAAATATAAGGTGCATTCCATAAGAAAGAGTTTTCTGAACGCCCTATATGGAATCCATGTCGCTAACGGAAAAATCGACCTTAATAAAACCTTAGCCCAACTGGGGATTGATGAAGATACACCTCTTTCACCCGCGGAAAAGCAAGCACGGGTTTTTGAACTCTTGCAGTCAAGGTGCGGCGTTTATATCGAAGCCAATTATCAATCTAAGCGCAAAAAAAAAGCAATGCCAGCACGTGGGGCGCATCCTCCAGGAAAGTTTTTTTTCTACAACAATTGGTGCTTCAATGCACTTGGAACTATTTTTCAGAAGAAAACAGGGAAGGACATTTTCGAGGAATTTAAGGTGCGAATTGCCACACCTCTACAAATGCAACATTACATAGCGTCCGATGATGGTGAATACGTTAAAGATGATTCTTTTTCAATTCATCCGGCTTATACATTTCGAATGTCTGCTCTTGATATGGCGCGGTTTGGTTTGCTCTACATGCGTGGCGGCAAGTGGAAAGACAAGCAGATACTCTCAACAAAATGGATCAATGACAGTGTGACGCCGTATTCGAGCTCAGAGGAAACCAAACGCCGTGGTCGGGGATATGGCTATCTATGGTGGGTAAGAACGAGTGGATACCGGAAATCTCTTGGATTGTTTTCCGCACGCGGGTCTGGCGGGCATTCCATTGATGTTTTTCCTAAGGCAAAGGTAGTCATTGTTCATCGTGTCGATACGGACGTGCCGAGAAGGCAACGCAGGTACAACCGTAGATGCAGAAATTATTTGGTGAATTTGATTATGAGCGCCAACAAAAATCTGGATCATCCCTGGGGGTCAACGGGTAGAAGTCCTTCTAGACGTTGCCCTTCTCTGAGGCCCTAAAATTAATTGGGTTCAGCACCTTCGGACATAAAATCTTCCTCACATCTTGGAATGATCATTGGGCTTAAACGCCAATTCTGCCAATCGGGGAATCGGACGTTTATGTCTGCGTCTTTAATCGAGCATTGGAGTCAAGCTCCGTTTGTTGTGTTTTCCGGCTTGTTAACCTTATGTCTGCTTACGGCTAATAGCGGACATAAGGTTAACGCCGGACTGAGCCCCCAGATGCCCTTATCGTTATGTCCGCTTTTGACCCAAAGCGGACATAACGAAAATATGGTTTTGTATCGGATGAGCCGTGATAGAAGCACATTGCGGACGGTCAAAGAGGAGATTGCGCCACCTGGGTCAAGATTTCAACTTGGCGCGGCTGGCTGTTATTTTTGTCCAAGTTGCAACAGGCGGTGAAAATTTTCCGTGGCCACTTTGCGGGCTGCTTTTGGCGACAAACCACCTAGAGCGGTACGGATTGACTTGATCCAACGGGGGTACTTTTTTAACTGCCCCTTCTTTGCCCCGTGGTCCACGCCCATCAAGAAGCGATCCGGATAGGCCTCGATCAGGTCTTTCCATCCCGGCATGAAACGTGCGTTTTCATCGACAACCGGGTTGGGCAGAGATGTCCGGATTTTTCTGATCCAGGCAAGTCCACAATGCAGATTAGGAAATCTCTTGAGCAATCGGCGAATGTCTGTCGGCGTCGACAACCCGCACCAATGGGTCCAGACAATGGTTGCCCGCGGGTTGTGGGCGAGCGTTGCCTCGATGAAGCGTGCGTATTCTTCGGTATGCCGCCAGACACCGTTCTCCTCCTCAAGGGGGTTGTGGTGAATGGTCACCGGCAGATGATAGCGGGCGGCGATATCCAATAGCTCCTTCAACTTCTTGTCGTCGGGCGCGGAATTTTCCCGTCCGCCGATTTTGCCTCTTACCGATGCTTCGCCAAGCCAATAATATTTTCCCGAAGCCGCCTTGCGGCGAACTTCATCCATGAATTCCGGCGCTCCATTCCGCCACATATTGTTCTGAAACCCGATGGCCGGGATCACGCGATCAGGGAATGCGGCATGCCATTTCATGACGTCTTCATCGCTGGCGCCGCGCTTGGCAAAAACCACGACCTTGTCAACTCGGTTCGCGTCCATGACCTGGATCGCCAGTTCAGGGCGTGAACGCCTTCCCAAAATATGGCCGTGCGCATCGGAGATGATCCCTTGATAGAATCCGGGCTGCTCGGGGGCCGCGGCAACCGGCGCCGCGAATATCCAACACAACTGAAACGCCGCGATGATCCTCATCATGGGGCTGATTTTCCTTTCCGGCCGCTATCGGTCCAGGCTCTTCCGGTCAGAATCCTCCAGGCATTCCGATAGGAAATATTGCGCCGCGCTTGTTCGGGAAGGTCGCGTTGGATAAGCCGCGCTATTGCGGCTCGCCGTTCAAAAAAATAGGCGAGCGGCCCTCTGCCGCCGCCATAATCAAAACCGACGACGAAACGGGTACTAAATTCCGTCAATATCTTTTTATATTCCGGCTTCAGGACATCTTTTTGTTGACCGTAGTCGCCATCTTGCCAGATCACGGTGTCGAGAACATCGTTGTTGCACTTATAGGTGCGTCCGGGTCTGCCGACCGACAGGTCATAATAAAGATTGGGATAGTTGGTAAGAAGACGCCGGACCAGACCAGGGCCGAATTTGGATTGGCGATCGGGATGTCTGATCTGGCCGAAATGGGCGACGACGATCTTGGCCTTGGGGTAGGCTTCGAGCATTTTTTCCAGCGCAGCGAGGGGTGCGTCCTCGGGCTCCAGGTGGATGACCATGGCCACCCCGGTTTGCGCTGAAAGTTCAACCACCCGGCGGCCGTGATCGCCATCCAGTGGCTTGTCGAGATCCCGGTCGGTGCGGCCATCCCTACACTGGCGTTTGGACATATAGTGGCGGAAATCGATTTCGCCGATGAGCGAATAAACGCCGCTTTGGATCTGTGTTTCAAGTTGGTTGATGAAGCTATTTTTGTTCCTGATCCAGTTTTTATTGGTTCCGCCATTGGTGGCAAGGACGAAGCGGCCGGGAAAGGCGTTGACGAGCTCATGGATGAAATAGCCCCAGCGATACCCTCTCTGCTCCGAACTCCGTCTCTTGGCCTGCCGGCCATCGAAGACGATAAGGGCAATGCCCAATTCATCCATTGCGGTGATGGCGTCTTCGGGAAAACTATCGCCCTGGCGGCCCTTCAGGCTCGATTGCATATCGATTAGGGGAATGACACCGCGGTCGAGAAAAGACTGAATGCGGGCCTGCCACTTGGCCTCAAGCGCGCTGCGGCTGAATTGTATGGTGACGGTCTCTTGGCCTTGCACATAAGGCGTCATGGCCAGAAACGCGGCGATGATAACCATGGTTCGGATCGCTCTCGAAATGCGCATCTCGATCACCCGTCCTTGTCACGATCATGATGGCTCAGGCATATCGGCCTTCCGTGGCTATTACAACCTCAAAACCCAAAATCCCGGTTTGTAGACAATTCCTGACTTCTTGAAGACCAACCCGTCGGGGGCGGGCTGATCAGGCGCGGGAGTGGAACGAGTAACACAAAATGAAATGACCCCCCTTATGTCCGCTTTTGGCTAAAAGCGGACATAAGGTTAACGAGATTTTTCTCCGTTTGACCTGGGAAGTGGCAACCGCTCGGCGGTGTCGTCTGGTCGGTGGAAAGCCAGATCGGCACGGGTGTGCTGTTAGCGCTGTTTGCCCTGGGCTGACTGATCGTCCTGTTGTCGACCTTCATGATCGGCCATTTCGAGCTGTTCGGACTTACCCAGGTTTACGAGAACTTCAAGGGCCGGGTGCCGGAGGCGGTGGAATTCAAGGAGCCCGGCTCCTATAAGCTGGTGCGCCATCCCATCATGGCGGGCTTCATCATCGCCTTTTGGGCGACGCCGGTGATGATCGTGGGCCACCTGTTGTTCGCCGCAGTCACCACCACCTATATCCTGATCGCCCTGCAGTTGGAGGAGCGCAATCTCGTGGCCATGCTGGGAAATTCCTACACCGATTACAAGGCACGGGTGCCGATGCTGATTCCCACGGGATCAAAGAAACCGAAAAACTGAGGGGCCGGGCGCCATTGCCGGCGCCGGCGGCTCAATCCTCGGCCGTTTGGGACAGCCGGTCGAGGCGCAAGCGGTGGCGGGGGTCAGTCAGCCGCCGCGATCCGGCCAGCACCGCGCCCAGCACCCCAAAGGCGGTGCCGCCGGCGATCAGGAACATGATCAAAAGCTGATACTTGACCGCCTCCATGGGCGCGACGCCGGCGAGGATCTGGCCGGTCATCATCCCCGGGATGAACACCAGGCCGATGGCGGACATGGAATTGATGGTGGGAACCAGACCGGTCCGAAGGGCCTCGCGGACCACGCCGCCCATGGCCTCGGTGCGATCAAAGCCCAACGCCAGGCGGGCCTCGATGGAAACCCGGGCATCAACCGCGCCGGTCAACAGCCGGTCGATGCCCAGCGACACCCCGGTCATGGTGTTACCGAGGATCATGCCCATCAGCGGTAGCGCCACTCGGGCCTCGTACCAGGGATCGGGGCGGATTTGGGTGGTCAGCGCGAACACCGTGACCATGGTGCCGGCAAACAGCATGGCCGTGGTGCCGATGCCGTAGGCCCAGGGCCCGGCGAGCCGCCTCTTTT
>Ga0315336_1006828_pt1 | contig 11398 bp, 6 predicted proteins | sample ASW5metaG_FD_204512 | JGI IMG/M metagenome (GOLD analysis project Ga0315336, IMG submission 204512) | Ammonia-oxidizing marine archaeal communities from Monterey Bay, California, United States - ASW #5 | ecosystem: Environmental > Aquatic > Marine > Intertidal zone | place: USA: California...
TGGAGAATCTCACCTTCGCCGGACAGATTCCGGTGATTCCTTCGATGTGCGAAACAGACGACGGCCAACGGCTGAACGTAAACGCCGACACTGCGGCCACGGCCGTGGCACAGGCTGTCGGTGCCGAAAAACTGGTCTTCCTGAGCGACGTGAACGGCGTTCGCCGAGACATAGAGGACCCCGAATCCTTAATCCACTCCCTGACCACCACCCAATCTAGAGAGCTGATCGCAGCGGGGCAGATCGCAGCGGGCATGATTCCCAAAGTCGAAGCGTGCCTGGACACCTTGAGCAAAGGGGTGAGAAAAATCCATATTATCGATGGCCGGTTACGCCATTCGTTGTTGCTGGAAATCTACACCAACCAGGGCGTAGGAACCCAAATCGTGACCGAACCCGAGTAAGCTGCCGCCGGTCTTGAGCACATCCGTTTTCCCCGGCCTGCTGTAATCCGAACCATGAAAACAGTCTCCACATTCCTGCCCAACCGATTTGTCTAGGAGCCCTCGGCCTTGTCCACTGCCGCCAAATCAAAGATGTCCGCAGAGACTGCCCAGCTGTTCGACGCATTTGTCGTGCCGAACTACGGGCGGTTCCCGATCGCGTTGGTCCGTGGAGAAGGCTCGTATGTTTGGGACGACCAGGGGACACGCTATCTCGACTTCTTTCCCGGCTGGGGCTGCAATCTGCTGGGTCATTGTCCCGGGCCGGTGGTCGAGGCGGTGCAGCAGCAGGTGGCCGAGCTGATCCACGTCCCCAACACCTGGCACACTCAAGTTCAGGGCCGCTGGGCCCAATTACTCAGCGAGCGGAGCTTCGGCGGGCAAGCCTTTTTCTGCAACTCGGGTGCCGAAGCGAACGAGGCCGCCATCAAGTTGGCCAGGCTGCACACGCCCGAGCGTCAATACAAAATCATCACCTTCACCGGCGGGTTTCATGGCCGCACCTACGCAGCCACGTCCGCCACCGCCCAGCCAAAGTATCATCAAGACATCGGCCCGCTGTTGCCCGGTTTCTGTTACGCGCCGTTCGGTGACCTGGACGCGGTGCGCGAGAAGATCGACGTTGAGACGGCCGCGATCCTGGTCGAACCGATCCAAGGTGAGGGTGGCATTCGGCTGCCGCCCGAGGGATTCCTGCAGGGACTGCGGCAGCTGGCGGACGAACACGAGTTGTTGTTGATCTTCGACGAAGTGCAGGCGGGCTGCGGCCGGACGGGCAAGTGGTTCGCCTATCAGCAATTTGGCGTCGAGCCGGACATCATGACGTTGGCCAAGAGCCTGTGCGGCGGAATTGCCGGCGCGGCGATGCTGGTTCGCAAGAAAATCGCCCCCAGTCTGCGGCCCGGCATGCACGCCGCCACGTTTGGCGGCAATCCGATCGCCGCCCGGGCGGGCATTGCCACGATCGAGATGATCGAACAGCAAGGACTACTCCAGCGGGCTGCGGAACTGGGAGAAGCCTTCCGCCATAATTTGAAGCCGCTCGTCGACGAGCTCCCCTCTGTTCTGGAAGTGCGAGTCTGCGGATTGATGATCGGAGTGGAGCTGACCATCGAAGCGACGGAGATCGTTCAGCACTGTTTGGAACGCGGGCTGTTGGTCAACTGTACGCAGGGCAATGTAATCCGCCTGCTGCCCGCGATGACGCTGACCGACGAGCAGTTGCAAGAAGGTTGCGAAATCTTGACCGGCGTGGTTCGAGAGTCTTCTGCCTAGGAAGACGCGACCTACAGGATCAATCTACCATGAGAAATCTACTGACCCTCGCCGACGTCTCCACGAAAGAGATCTCGCAGATTTTTTCTTTGACCGCCGACTTGAAGACCAAGTTCAAGGCAGGAGTTCGCGAGCCCTTGCTCCCCGGTCGAGTGATGGCGTTGCTGTTCGAAAAGCAATCGCTCCGCACGCGGGTAAGTTTCGAGTCCGGTATGACCCACCTGGGTGGGACCAGCATGTTGCTTGGCGAGGACGTCGGCTTCGGCAAGCGCGAGCGGCTGGATGATTTCGCCCGGGTTCTTAGCGAATATGTCGATGTAATTGTAATCCGTGCTAAATCGCACTCGACCGTAACGGACTTTGCCCAACACGCTACGTGCCCGGTCGTCAACGGCCTGACCGACTTCAGCCACCCTTGCCAGGCGTTGGCCGATTTGTACACCATTCGCGAGCGCGTCGGATCGCTGGAAGGGACGAGGCTGGCCTGGGTCGGCGACGCGAACAACGTCGCCCGCAGCTTGGCGATCGGCTGCGGCCGGCTGGGGATCGAGTTGTCGGTTGCTAGTCCGCCCGATTACGGCTTTGAGCAATCGTTTCTGGAATTGCTCCAGCGAGAGTGCCCTGGCGTAAAGCTCCACAGCACCGACGACCCGTACGAGGCGGTCGCGGGCGCCGTTGCCGTTTACACCGACGTCTGGGCCAGCATGGGCCAGGAAAAAGAGCAAGCACAGCGAAGGCGCGATTTCTCGGCCTACCAGGTCAACAAGCAACTGATGGATGCGGCGCCCGACGACGCGCTATTCATGCACTGCCTGCCCGCCCGTCGGGGCGAGGAGGTTACCGACGAAGTACTCGACGGGCCCAACAGTGTGGTGGTCGAACAGGCGGCCAACCGCATGCACGTGCAGAAAGGTATCCTCGCCTGGCTGCTGGGATCCCAGGCAAAATAGAACCAACACAATCTAGCCCGTCGGGCTGGTGTGATAATCTTCCAATCGAGCAATGTTCTCGGCCTTGTAATCAACCTATGAAACGATCCGACGGACGAAACTCCGAAACGCTAAGGCCATTCTCACTCGAGCGTGGAGGGCCGGGGGCTGCGCCGGGCCGGGTGACGGTCCGCTGTGGAGAAACGACCATCCTGTGCACCGCCAGCATCGACCAACAGGTACCGCCCTGGCTGGCAGGCAACGGAAAGGGTTGGGTGACGGCCGAGTACAACATGCTGCCCGGTAGCACTAACCCCCGTAAGCGGCGGGATCGGGGCCCCAAGGTCGATGGGCGGACCACGGAAATCCAGCGGCTCGTCGGACGCAGCTTGCGGGCGGTTGTCGATCTAGGTGCCTTGGGCGAACGGACTCTAACGGTCGACTGCGACGTACTGCACGCCGACGGAGGCACCCGTACGGCGAGCATTACTGGCGGCTTTGTCGCTCTAGTCGACGCACTATGGACGATCGAAGAGTTTTCCGCTGCCGGCAAGCTGCCGCTGGTCGACAGTGTGGCGGCGATTAGCGTCGGTATTGTCGATGGCTCGCCAATGCTCGATTTGGACTACCAGGAAGACTTTCGTGCAGCGGTCGACATGAACGTCGTGATGACCGGCAGCGGGCGCTTTGTGGAAGTGCAGGGTACCGGTGAAGAAGCCACGTTTGACCGGGCCGAACTGGACGCGCTCGTCTCGGCCGCCGAGCAAGGCATCGCGCAACTCACCGAATTGCAGCGTCAATCGCTGGGCAACGGCTGGCCCCTGCGGGAGTAGGCGTTGTTAAGCCGGGAACGCTTAGGGAGGTGCAATTAGTGCGATATACGGCGCTAGATTCCGCCACCACCACCGCCGCCCATTCCACCACCGCCACCGCCGCCGCCAGTCTCATCAGCCGATCCGGCAAACGTAAAGGTCTGCACGTTGCCGATTCCGGTGAACGAGGGTCCGACGCTTACCCGTACGTAACGCCGATCGTGCGACACCACGCCGGTGGCGTTCATCTGCGTCCCTTGCGGCAACGTGATAATAATCGGCTGGAAACCGACCGCCCCACCCCGCCCCGCCAGGGCCAGTTGTCGGCGAATGTCATTATCACCTGGTCGAAAAGGGACGGCCGAAGGGTCCGAAAGCGAACCGATGTGTTGCGCCAGGGCTGCCCGACTGATCGCATCTTGCCGCCGCACGGCCACGGCCAATTGTTCGTCTTCGATCGGGCTGGACCGTCGACCCGCTTCCAGAGTGAAAACGACCATTGCATCTGCGTCTTGGGGAACTTCAATGCGCTGACGTTCGTGGCGCTGTTCGGGGGTGCCGTAATTGAGATAGACGTCCACTGTCACCTTTCCAGCGACCACTTTGCCCCACACCTTACGAATGCGTGCCTGATAGGTCCCTGAAAAACCTTGCGTGCAGACGTAGGCCTCGCTCAGCCCTTCCGAATCTCCATCGACCCCCTCTTCTTCGGCATAATTGTCACCTAGGCAAATACCGCCGCCGGTTGTCCGGGGCTCTTGCAGCGAGCAGATCGTCCCGCCCGGCTCCTCCACAATCAGGTCGATGTCGGCGCTGCCGGACCAGGAAACTTGCACGACGCAATCGCGTTGCATTGCCTCTTCGAGCTCTCCTCGATAGATACCGTAAGTTGATTCTTCCCCTTGTAACTGCAACTCTTCCAAGGTCGCCTTGGCTACGCGGACCGCAGTCCGGTAAACCTCTTCTTGCTCTTTGGGCCAGGCATGTTGCAGGATGCCGACAGTTGCCCAGCGAATGCCGTCGCGATCCTCAGCCCGCTGTGCGGCGCGCAGGCCCAGGGCGTAGGCTTCGTAATGCAACTGGGAGACCTTGACTACCTGGCGATAGACGTCGACCGCCCGCTTGTCCAGGCCGATGTGCGACAGATACCGGGCAATCAGCATCAACTCGTCTGGCGAAGTGCTGAAGTCGCAGGCCGACATAACCACGCGTTCAATTTCACGCTTACTGTGCCCTTCCAACTCCATGGCAATCCCCAGCGATTCGTACATCCACGACTGAGGTTGACCATGTCGCAGAGCGGACTGAATCAGGTCGACAACCTGCGCGGTCTCGCCTTGTTTCATTAAGTCGCGAACCGTGCGTCGGACCTCGGCCGGGTCTGCTTGGCGAGTTTCGAAACGTTGCGCCCAGTTCGGGGCGACCGTCTCCGCCGCGTCCGCCGAGGCTGCTTCGTCGGTAGACTCAACCACTGGCTGCGTCACTTTCGGGGGAGTGTCGGTCAGATCGTCCGGCAGATTGAAGAAGCCACCGCCACCGCCACCGCCTTGTCCGCCACCACCTTGTCCGCCACCGCCACCGCCGAAACCACCACCACCGCCACCCTGGCCTCCACCGCCACCACCTTGTCCGCCACCGCCACCGCCACCCAAGCCACCGCTTATACCCAGGTTTTGGATCGGCAGCACCAGGTCGGCAACGGGGTAGACCTTCACTTTGAGGGTCTCGTTGGCGCGATCTTCGGTGGTAATTAGTAGCACTTCTTCGTCAATCACGTAAGTTAAATCCTCGACGCCCGGCTTCTTGAGCATCAAGTTGAGCGCCGAACGAAGCGTAATGTTGTACAAATTGACCGTGATTTCCGTTTCGGGACTGACCGCTACTTCGTCCAACGCCGAGTCGTCAAAAACGATCGGAATCTCGAAGTCATCGCTAAGCGTGTTGAGAATGTCGCTGAGCGGTTGATCGACGTAGTCGAGCGGCGCCTTGAGTGGCTCACGCAAGGCGGACGAGATCCGCTCTTCCGCTTTACTCCGGGCACTCAAATCGGCGGCCGAGTACTTATCCTTTCGCCGATTGGTCAGCTCCTCCCAATAGGCCGCGTCGGGATAGACGATCGGCGGATTGTCAGGAAAGGGGATGTGCGACAGCTCAGTCTGATACAGCGCGTCGAAAAACGCATTCCAACGGGCAGCGCGGGCAACCTGCTGCAAATGATGGTTTCTGCTAAATCGGGCCCAGTGGGTGGCTACCCGAGGGGTTACCCCTTGGGGTTCAAGCTGTTCAACGAATTGAGCGACTTCTCCCGCTTCTTCGTAGCGCTGCTCGTCCATCAGTGCTTCGAACCGATTCATCAACTGTTGCTTGCGATCGATGCGCCGCATGAGCCGTTCGTTAAGCAACTTGCGATCGCGAATCGAAGCGAGTTCCTGTTCACGCTGACGGTCCAGTTCGTCTTTGAGCGAGGCCTGGTAGCGTGATTCTCGCAAGGCGTTTTGCAGCTTGTCGAGCAGGACAGCACGCTTGCCTTCATCCAGATCGGACGCCCGGCGGACGGTTTCAATAGTCAACTTCAGGTCTTGAATTGCCTGTCGCGGATCGCTGGTCATCTGCTTGCGGGCGTCAAGTATCGTGTTCCGAATCTCCGTGCTGAGCATCTCGGCAAAGACGCGACGCTCTTGTTCCACTTCGTCGAGGAACGTGCCGGCGCTCGCTTCTCGATCCAACCCCGCATCGTCGATATCTTCTATTTCCTCGGCGTCCGGTTGCTTGACGAGTCGAATTCCGGCGTCGCTGTCCGCGACCGGTTCACTCGTCCCGGCCGCGTCTGTGGCGAGATCTGGCCCCTCGACTACGTTTTGGACCGTCCGAGCGCGCACATTTCCCGGGTCGTTGCGGAGCACGGCCTGGGCTATTCGGGAGGCCGACTGCCGATCGCCTGCCGCCGCAGCCCGTTCGGCTAGCTTCGTCAGATTATCTGCGCGGGCTCCCAACATTCGCTGCGTCTCGGCCAGGCCTTTCAAGCCGACCGTCGGCAACGACAGGCCGCCGTCGGCGGCAGCGGTGCGAACCGTCTCCGCCAGGAAAGCGTTGTCCTCTTGTGGAGCATTTGGCGTGATAGTCCAGGAAAAATCTGTCGGACCGGCGCTGCCTTCGGCGGTGATCGAAACCTTTACCTCGGCGGGTAGCGGATCCAAAGTTCGCCCTAGCAGAATCGTTTCGCGATCAGAGCGCAGCGGCGGCATCACGCTCGGATAGGTCTCTCCCAATTCGCTGGCCAGTTGCACGCGTTGGGGCCAGTACACCTGGGCCTGAGTCCACTGGGCCAGTTGCTTGCCGACGATCTGAGCGTTGCGCTGGTTCTCGGCCTGCGCTCTCTCGGTGCTGACGCCTTCCGCCTCGTCTTGCCAGGCGAGCGGCTCGGCGACGTAGAGATTCCCACCGGTATGGTTTGCCAAGACAGCCAGCTGGGCGGCGTCGACTTTCGGGCCGATTGCGTAGCTGTTAACTGCCACGCGTGCATCACGTAGCGTAGCAAGCAGTCGGTCAAGCGTAGCGGTATCCAACAGATTGGCGATGCTGATGCCGTCGCCAATGTAAATCACACAGCGCTGTTCGGCTTGTGTATCGCCCAAGCGCTGGGCGGCAGCGCGCAGCGCCCGCTCCAGATCGGTCGAGCCCAGCGGTACCAGACGAGAAAGTTCGCTGGTCGCTTCGCGCAGCTCGGCGGCGTCGGGAGCTGAGAAGCGGTCGGTTAGCGGATTGACATCCAGGTCAACAGCCAGCAACTGAACGCGGTCGTCCGGCCGCAGATTCTTAAGCGTCGTATCGAGCGCGGCCAGTGCCGTTTCGCGATAAGCGCCTTGCTGGCTGGCCGAGGTGTCGAACAAGATCACGACAGCCGTGCTTTGGGCGCGCTTCTGCTGAGCGTCCGCCGAGAGGCTGATCGCGAAGTAGGTTTCGCCCTCCGACTGATAGGTTTCCAGTCGAGCGGAATCGTCCGCCCATCCGCTTGAAGAGAGAGCTGTCAGGGCCAGGGCGGCCGCCAGCCAATACGCCTTCGGTAGAAATTGTGTGTTCGACATGCCAATGGTCCCTTCGCACCTTCCGCGCTGCGGTAGCCTTGTTCCGAGAAGGCCGCCGTACCAGCGCAGGGTAATGCCCTTTCACTGTCCAAAGAATTCATGTAAACCACCAGATATACCTAGTTTAAGCTGTTAAAAGCAAACCTGCCACAAGAAACTGGGCAGAACGGCACCGGGAAACGACGGATCAGCACCCTGCCAACCCGCTGAAATTGGCGGTGGATCGTCCAGCGGAGGCTGTTGGGCACGGCATATCCGGCAGAACCAGACTAGAGGGGGGCCGCTGACTGGGCATCTGTCACGGAATGTCTCGATAATTCGACTTTTTCACGCTGCCACCTCCAGAGCGAGACTGCTGGGCCAGAGCCTTGTGTTTCATTGCTCGGTGAACCTACCCTGGGACTAGAGCGGTCATCCCCCCAGTCTGGCCGGGCGAAGTGTCGCGACCCGGGTAATCTATACGTTTCGACGAGCCGACCCTGCCTCAGGACCTGCTGTGGAAAGCCTCACCGAATCTGCAACACTGTTGGCCCAGCAAGGGGGCGGTGGCCTTACGCACCATGGTTGGATTGCGCTGCTGGTGGCGGTGGGTGTGTTTCTGGCGATGCAGAGACGTCGGGTCGTGCCGATCGATCTGCTGTTCCTTGCCGGGCTGGCCGTGGTCACGCTTGCCGGCGTGCTCACTCCGCAGGAGGCTTTGGCCGGGTTCTCCAGTAAAGCGGTCGTGATGATCGGCGCGTTGTTTGCCGCTTCCGCTGGCCTGCGCGCGACCGGCGCGCTGGACTGGATTGGTAATCGGTTGTTGGGAGGAGCCACCACCGAGCGCGGTGCGCTGCTGAGGCTCTCCGCTGCGGTGGTACCCGCTTCAGCTTTCGTACTGAACACGCCGTTGGTCTCGATGATGGTCCCGGTAGTCGTCGATTGGTGCCGCCGACATAGCATCTCTCCCTCCCGGTTGCTCATCCCGCTGAGCTACTTGACCATCGTTGGCGGCGTCTGCACGCTGATCGGCACCAGCACCACTTTGGTCATCAACGGCAAACTGGCCGCGATGACCGACGCCGAATTTACTCCCGCAATTGCCGCGCGGATTGGTGAACTCTCCTTCTTCGAGATTAGCTCGGTGGGAATTCCCATGGCGCTGATTGGTGTCGGCTACATGCTGCTGGCGGCTTCTCGCCGACTTCCAGATCGAACTGAGTTGATCGAACGGTTTGACGAACGGCGGCGTGAGTACCTGGTCGAACTGCAAGTACAATCCAATTGCCCCCTAATCGGCAAGAGTGTCGAAGCCGCAGGGCTGCGGAATCTGCCGGGGCTATTCCTGATCGAAATCGATCGCTCGGGTGAGACCGTCACACCGGTTAGCCCGCAAGACGTCATTCAGTCGGGCGATCATCTGGTGTTTACCGGCGTCGTCAAAACGATCGCCGAACTGGAACGGATCCCCGGGCTGGTTCCGGCAGTCGACCAATCATTCGAAACCACGCCCGCTGAGCGAATTCATCGCCAGCTGACCGAAGCGGTGCTCTCGCGCACCTCACCGCTGATCGGCATGACGCTGCGCGAGACTGATTTTCGCAAGCGGTATAATGCCGCCGTCGTAGCCGTGCATAGAAACGGCGAACGGCTAACCAACAAGATCGGCAGTATCCGTCTGGAACCGGGCGATACGCTGCTGCTGCAAACGCGCAATGAGTTTGTCGACGTGAACCGCAACAGCCGTGAGTTTTACCTGGTCAGCAGCGTCGGCGGAACGACCGCTCGGCGGCACGATCGGGCTTTGTTGGCGGGGCTACTGTTTCTCGGACTGATTCTCTGGCTGACCGTATGCAGCTTGTTCCCCGGGCTGATTCCCTGGGGGAACGTCCTTAACAAAAACCTCCATCCGATTGCAGCGATCACGGTTGTGCTGGTGATGATTCTTACCCGCTGCCTGACCACCTCTGAAGCTCGCTCAGCCATCGATCTGCAGGTGTTGCTGACGATCGGGGCCGCGCTTGGGTTGGGCGAAGCGCTTCACCGTAGCGGTGCCGCTCTTTGGCTGGCTGAAACACTTGTCAAAGGGACGACTGCCGTGGGCGTCACCCCGGCTTGGGAGGCCTATCTGTTATTAGCGGTGGTGTACGTCGTTTCGCAATTGTTTACTGAAACGATCACGAACATCGCCGTGGCGAGCATTATGATCCCGGTTTCGATTAACGTGGCGGTGGTCGCCGGTTACGATCCGCGACCCTTCATTATCGCGGTCACCCTGGCTGCCAGTCTGAGTTTTATCACTCCGATCGGCTACCAAACCAACCTGATGGTGATGGGCCCGGGCGGCTATCAGCCGCGAGATTTCTGGCGAGTCGGCTGGCCCCTGGCCCTGTTGATGACTGTTTCTGCAATGCTGCTAATCCCGTGGATGTGGCCGTTTGCCGGGCCTTAACGCCCACGACAGCATCAGCTCCTAACCTGGCGGCTTGCCAGCGAACGGTTTGTTCGCCACGATCGTAGAACCTTAGGCCTCTGCTACCGAGAGGCCGGCCGGCAGCGGCAGGCTCCACTGATTGCCGAATCACGGGCCGCATGGCGGTTCGGCACCGGCCAACACGTCTCACCTTATCCTCTTCCATGTGAGGAAGACTCTCCCCATGAAACGCATCCTACTGTTGTGCGGAGTCTGCGGACTGCTCGGCGTGGTCGCCGGTCAGCGACTCTCGCTCCACGAAAACCAGTGGACCTGGTCAGCCGCACCGAGCCCTTCGGTTTTTTCTCCGGCGGCTGCCGTCGAGCCTAGAGTGACAGCTCCCCGGACTCCCGAAGAGGAGGCCAACATCCGCGTCTACCAGGCCGCGCATCGTAGTGTGGTGAATATCAACACGCGGAGCGTCCAAATCGACAGCTTCTTCTCGATGCTGCGAGAATCTGAAGGCTCCGGCTCCGGCACAGTGTACGACACGGCAGGCCATATCGTGACCAACTACCACGTGGTCGACGGCGCGCGGACTATCGAGGTTACCTTCGCCTCCAACAAATCGTTTCCTGCGCAGCTGGTCGGAGGCGACAAAGAAAGCGACATTGCCGTGTTGCGAGTCGACGCGCCGCCCGCGGAGCTTTATCCGGTAAACATGGGTAGATCTGACGATCTGCAAGTTGGTCAGCGGACCTATGCCTTGGGCAATCCGTTCAGCTGGGGTGGCACACTGACCGCCGGCATCATCTCCAGCTTGAATCGAGATTTGCCCAGCCGCGTACCGAGTCGGACGATGCAGTCGCTCATTCAAACCGATGCCGCGATGAACCCGGGCAATTCGGGCGGGCCGCTGCTCGACTCGAGCGCGCGGATGATCGGCATGTGCGTGGCGATTGCGACCCGAACCGGGATAAACTCTGGCGTCGGCTTCGCCATTCCGATCAATCGGATCAAACGAGTCGTGCCAGAACTGATCCGCAACGGCCGCCTGGTCCGCGCCAGCATCGGCATCGCCCCTCTGATCGAAACCGACACTGGCCTGGTGATCGCCCGGTTGGAACCCAACGGCCCGGCCGAGAAGGCGGGTCTGCGTGGATTTCGCAGAATCGTCGAACGTCGCCGACAGGGGCCAGTGACTTTTCAGACCGAGATGATTGATCGGTCGCACGCTGATCGGATTCTGGCCATCGATGGTGAGCCGGTTCGCGCCAAGGTTCAGTTTCTAGACAAGATCGAAACGCACAAGCCGGGTGACGTCGTGCGGCTGACCATCGTCCGAGACGGAAAGCAGCAAGAGATTAGCGTCGAGCTGGGTTCCAATTAACGGTTGACCAGAACTTAACATCTCGACGCAACCCTTGCTGTGGTAATGGGTTGCGGCTCTATTAAGGGGTTT
>Ga0315336_1006829_pt1 | contig 11397 bp, 8 predicted proteins | sample ASW5metaG_FD_204512 | JGI IMG/M metagenome (GOLD analysis project Ga0315336, IMG submission 204512) | Ammonia-oxidizing marine archaeal communities from Monterey Bay, California, United States - ASW #5 | ecosystem: Environmental > Aquatic > Marine > Intertidal zone | place: USA: California...
TGAAAAGCGTGGCTGAGGAAGACGCTGCAGGCTGAATGGAACTGAAGGCATACAGTGGTTGGGGCGTCCTAATTTAGAGAGACTCCCGTTACTCTTGCTTTGTTCTAGATCGGTGGGCAACGTGCGAATGGCTTAAGAGTCCTGATGAACAAGATCACCCGGTTTCTGAAAACGACCGCTATCGGTGGTTTGTTGTTCCTTCTGCCACTGATCGTCATCGGAGCTTTAATTGGCCAAGTGGTGCCGATCGTTCTGACGGTTGCCGAAGTTCTCGGAGAGTATATTCCGTTCAAGACTCCCGGCGGGATCGCCCTGCTCCTCTTGTTAGCCGTCGCGGTTGTGCTGCTGATCTGTTTCGGGGCGGGACTGCTGGCTCAACGGTCGTTCGGCAAGCGTCTCTCTGAAGGTTTTGAAAAGAAGCTTTTACTGCTCTTTCCTCGTTACGCGATATTCAAGGACCAAATGGCTGGATCGATCGGTGGCGACGAATCCAAGCCGCGGATGAAGCCGGTGCTGGCCAGGTTCAATGATTCACTGCGAATCGGCTTTGAGATCGAACGAACTGACAGCGGGCTCGTGACGCTCTACCTGCCCGGTGCACCAGACCCCTGGTCGGGCAGCGTCGTATTCTTAAACGCTGACCGTGTTGACCCGCTAAATGTTGATTTCGGAAACACCGTCGCCACGTTCGAAAAACTCGGACGCGATTCGGCAGCGTTGCTTCCAAGCAAGGATAGTCAAGTGGATTTCTGACATTGTCAAGGTCGCGTACAGTTCTGGAAAGCTGGACACGCTGAGAAGACATAGGGAACAGGCCTGCATTGTATGGCGATTCACAGTTCGGTAGGACTTCTCCGTGCTACGATACGGCACTTGACTACGAGTGCACGATATGACGCAGAATCACTCAGCCGCGGACAGTGTGGTTACACCGCAAAACGGGCTCAAGCTGCTTGCCTGGGCGGCGACCCTGCTGGCGGTGCTTTCAATCGCAAACTTGCCCGGTGAGTGGGGACACTCGATCTGCGGAGCTTGGGGCTGCGGTCCGCCGACTCAGGCGCTGGTGGGCTGTCACCTAGCCTGGCTTGTTGTTCTGATCCCTGTGGCTCTGATGATATGTCGGCAAAGTCACAGAACGGTCGAGTCTTCCCAACGAATTGGCAAGCTGTTCTTTCTGACTGGCGCCCTGCTGCTCGTTGGCGTGGTGCTCTATCAAGCAGCGACGTGGTGGCCGACGGCTAGTGAGTGGCAACGCAGCTTCTTCTGGCAACGGTGCGGGTTCTTGATCGTCACGAGCGTCGACGTCCCGATGTTGCAACTGCTGATTTCAGGAGTGATCATGATTCGTCGGGGAAGACACTCTTCTTCCCAACAAGCAGAGGCGAGATCGTCCTCGGTGAGCGTAGAAAACCGCTCAAGATAGCCGCCACTCACGGCTAACTCGAAGGCTCCGCAGCCGATATCGTCGACAGACTCTGAATACGGATGAGCTCTTCCAAAATCGTCGCCGGGATATTCACACCAATGGCAATCCAATTGTTGTTGGCCTGTACTCCCGCGGGCTGAATATCGTTCATCGCACCGAGCACGCCTCCTTCGGGGATGACCACTCCGCCACCGTCCAGCACAGGTGCAAAAAAGGCGTTGAGTTTCTGCTGCAGAAACAACCGCTCAACGGTTGAAAGCTCGGTCGTCAGCTCGACTTCGTCCACCCGGCTCAGTTGGTAGTCGCCAAATTCGTTCTTCTCCAGCAAGTAGTCGACAGTTGCAGTGGTCGGCTCAGGATACGTCTGGCCGTCGATTTGCACCGCTTCAATTCGCATGACGAATTTGAAACGATTACTCTCGGGGATTCGCAACTCCAAAGGTCGGTGCTTAGCCGTCGTGACCGCCCAGCTCGTCGAGCGAGAATGGACCATCAAAGGCAATGGCAATTCTGCTTGTAGGATCTTGGCATACCTCATCAAGAAAGCATCCGATAAAGTTTTGCCGCCAAGTATGGTTTCTGCCGTGTTGTTGAAATAGGAGACGTGGATGCGCGCTTGGAAGTCTCCGCCCAGAGAGTCACTTTCAAATGGCGTGACCGCGCCGAAATGTTCGCGTCGTCGACCTTCAATATTGAACACGATGCCTGCGTTGCTACTGAACAAACTGTGGACGCGTGGCTGGGCCCCTTCGCGGACTACCGGTGCGAACACCTCTTGAAACCCACTCATCGATTCTTTCATCCGAAGGAATTCACTTTTGATTTCGGCCAACACAGAATCAACCTTTTCATCCAGATTCTCTTGTAAGAGTGCAATGGTTCGATCTCGACCACTCGACTGCATAAAGGATTTCGATTTTGGCTGATTGGCTCGTCGCTGCGCGATACGCTTAACGAATGCCCGTTGAGCCGTGACGCTGCTGAGTCTCGTAGCCTCCTCTGGATGAACTTCTGTCTCGCCTACCTGCAAACCTGCGGGACTGAGGTAGAACGGCTTCACTGCCATGACCGGCCCCGTAGTTTTCACGTTGAGCACGGCCGGTCCGGCATCGGCGCGACAATAGGCGTTCACCGTACCTCGATAGACGAGACTAATCTCCGCTGCCAGACTGTTCGGCACGACTGTGAGTAGCGTCGAGCCGATCGTGGTTGCTGTTCCCCGAACATGCAATGTTCTGGGCCGTCTGAGAATTCCAGTGGGCGGCGAGGTTTCTGTCGATGAAATCTTAACCGACTCTTTCACTTCCATCTCAAAGACAGATAAGAGTCGGTGTGCCAGTTCAGAAGTAAGGACTATCTGGATGTTTGGGAGTGAAAGTAGTGATCTGGTCTGGGCCGTTTCCTCGGCGAGCTGTCCGGTTCGCTCGAACCAGCCCAACGTACGGCCCAGGGCTAACGCATCGGTGAGCGAGGCATCTTCAGCGAGCGCCAGGCAATGTTGACGTGCCAAGACAACCTTTTCATCGAAAGTCGTCTGCAAGTTGTCATGCGAAAATGTAAAGACGGCGTCCAGATACGCGTCCATGCGCTGGCGAAGCTGTGCAAATAGGGGATCCTCCAGACCTTTGCGATTCGAGTACATCCAACGTCGAACGACTTCCAATTCCTTTAGATTGACACTTCGTGAGTGCAAATTGGTTTCTAAGAGATGCCAGCGGAGATGAGACTTCCAAGCCTCTGCGTATTCGGAGCCTCCGGCTTCCAGTGTGTGGCCCACGCGCTCTACTTCTTCACGCAGTGATGTCTGCGTCGTGTCGAACCACTCGTCAGAGGGCTGTTGAAACCATTGCTCGGCACCGTCAAACAACGCGTGCGCCTGTGCACAGCGGTCGTCAAACGAACCTTCAGGATTCGCGATCCCAGGCTTAGCCATGCCGAGCATCGCCAGCATCGCAAAGATTCGCAGAAAAAAGGCCGACATATCGGGAGATTTCGTTGGCTAGAGCTAGAGTTGGTTCTCCACCGAATTACTATAAGAAAGGGTGGGTTACTCTGCGGACCAGGCAATGGAATTCCAGCAGTTATGCGGATTGCTCCTGAAACGGCGCGATCAGTCGTGAGAATTAGGGCGATTATTGGGCAATGTTGAGCGATTCCAGACTATTTCGAGGATTGGTGGTAGCGTTCCTATCGACCTTTCTTAGCGAATCGATTTGGGCGGCCAGCCCTGTGCTGACAGGTCGCTGGGGTGACACCTGTATGCCCCAGCAACTCGTCTACGACTATCCGTCCAAGAAGAATCAGGCGTTGGTCGTCGTGACGTTCTCCACGTTATGCCCGCTCGCGCGGCGAATCGTGCCGCACCTCAATGAGTTGCAGAAGAAATATGATCCGCATGGAATTCAATTCATCGCGCTGTTTCCCAATGGAATGGATAATCTCAGCGAGATTGCCGAGTACGCGGTCGATAGTCAGCTCTCATTTCCGGTCTATAAAGACGACTCGGAAAACCCCTGGCATGAACAGCTGGGGCTCAAGACCACGCCCGAGGTGGCAGTCCTCGATACCCGGAGCAGGCTGGAACCTTCACGCTTGGTTTATCGTGGCACGGTCAACGGTCAGTGGTTCGGAGGAGGCACGACGAAACGGAAGCAGGAATACTTGGTTGACGCCTTGGATAGTCTCCTGCGGGATGAGGAGCCGTCCATTTCCGAAACTGCCGCCTCGGGATGTGACATCGCCAGGCAGGCCCACTACGATCTCGCTCCTTACCAGCAGTCCACCTACCACAAGGATATTTCTCGGTTGCTACAACGTCGATGCCTCAGTTGTCATCGCCAGGGTGAGCCGGGTGCGGAACTGTTTGCTGCTTTCGATTCCTATGAAACCGTCGCTTCGCTGAGCAAGGTCATGCTCAGTCGCATCGACAATCGGCTCATGCCCCCCTGGCATGGAACGACCGATCCCAACAATGGATTGGGCGGTTTCCAGAATGACATACGATTGACGGACGAGGAAATCAACCTGTTTCGGGCCTGGGTCAGAAACGGTTGCCTAGCGGGTGACGTTCAAAATGCGCCGCAGAGAATAGCCTGGGAGGATTCAGAAAACTGGCAAATCGGGAAGCCAGACTTGGTGTTTGAAATGCCCGAGCCGTACCACGTGCCCATGTTCCGCCTGGATGAGTATCAATACTATCGTGTCGGAGCAAGTTTCCCCGAGGACCGCTATATCCAAGCGATCGAAACGAAGCCGGGGAACAAAGCCGTCGTGCACCATATCGGTGTCATCGTGGGTCCGGCCTCAGCAAGGTCACTCACGGCAAGCCAGGCAATGCTGCAGCTGTATGGCCTGACGGGAGACAAAGTCAAGAAAGTAGGCGATTACGTTGCTGGAGATCCCTTCAATGCTCGCAGCTATCCTACAGGCTATGCCATCAAACTCCCGGCAGAGCATGATCTGTTTTTTGAAGTGCACTACACACCTACCGGCAACGAAGAAGAACCGGACGTCTCCAAGATGGGACTCATCTGGGCACAAGAGAAACCTGAGCATGTCATTCGGACCAAGGTGTTCAATCGCAAGGACATCCGCCTACGGCCACACGACATGCACTACGAGAAGACAAGTTACCATCAATTCTCTACGGACGTACTCATCCATGCGCTTGCGCCGCACATGCACTTTCGAGGCAAGGATTTCACACTCTACAAGATCGAGAGTCCGGGCTCAGAACAGGCAACTCGCCAGCTGATTCTGAAAGTTGCTGCCTATGATTTTAACTGGCAGCGGACCTACGAATTTGTCCATCCTGTTCGGCTCAAAGCGGGCGACGCCCTTTATTCCGTGACGCACTTTGACAATTCCCACTACAATCCCAATAATCCAGACCCCGAAGCGTCCATACGATTTGGGCTCAAATCGGAACAAGAAATGCTGAACTTGCGAACTAAGTTTGAACGTGTCGATTTCGGTGATTCGGAGTAATCGTATTCTGGTGTGGGTAGGTTTTCTACTGAGGTGACGAGTCCTCTTTACATCTGCGATTTGGGCAGAGAATAAGCGACTATCACAAGATCACGCTGATCTCGCGCCTTCATTACGCCGCCATGCGAAACCGTTTGGCCACCGGCGTGTCTGGCGCCGTGGGTGGTGCCGCGTGCAGCGACTCGCCATTGAGAACGCGCTCGTAGAGCTGCAGATATTTATCCGTCATGGCGGAAGCCGAGAAGCGGTCGCAGGCGTATTCATGGCACACACGACGATCGAAATGTTCGACATCGGCTAATCGTTCGATCAATTCGCTACGGCTATTGGATAACACGCCGACTTCTGGAATGACGATCTCCGGCAGTGAACCCCACTCGGTTGCATAGACAGGACACCCAAAATACAGGGCCTCGACAATAGCAATACCGAAAGGTTCATGCCAGATCACAGGAAAGAGCAAGGCCGAGGCGTCGTTAATGATGCGGTTCTTTCTTTCTCCTCCGACCATCCCGCGGAATCGAACGTTGGGATCGAGCGTTATTCGGGGCCCCATGTTCAGATTGAAACGATAGCCGCCGGCAACGACTAGTCGTCGCCTGGCCTGGCGAGCAATCTGGATCGCGCCGCGGACGTTTTTCACCTTCCATGCCGCTTTGGCCAAGAAGAGCAGGTACTTTCTTCTCGAATGGAGATCAGGTTTGCCGTACTCATCAGGGTCGATCCCGTTATGCACGTACACCGACCCGCCATGACGCTCCGCTTGGTTCCTGGAGATAAACACTGTGTTCACGTCAAACTTCATTCCGGGCGGGCCGTTGCATTGAAAGGTCAGTAGGCACGGCTTGCTGAAGGGGCCTACCTCTCCGCCTTGGATGTGCACGATGTCGACGTCGGTGGGGAACTGCTCCGTCAGTGGACGGCGCGGATCAGCAATGATGACTCGAGCAAAGGAACAGTGAGAACCCGGAGATGCCAGGAGCGTGACCTCGTGCCCCCGGGCTGAGAGCTCTTTGGCCAACCACCAGACGATTCGCTCGATGCCGCCATACTTGGCAGCGGGCACCATCCCGTTTACCGCAAGAGCAATACGCATTGTCTCATCCCTTACAAATTCTCTTGGAGCAAGCGAAAGGTCAGGCGCATGGGTAGAAACGGCTGCTGGACGTGCCGAGCCAGCGGAATGGATCGGCCGTTCTTAGAAGTGAATCTGGCAGAAGCAACCATCAGCATAGCCCATAGGGACTCTTGTTAGTTTAGGCATCTATCTCTATGGCATTGGACTGAATGTCGGCATAAATGCCGTGTCGAGTTTCGTGACTCTGATAGCAGTTTTTGATGGATCAGGAGCCTCCACGGTGAAGCTTAACAACTGAGCTAGAAACGGGTAAGAGCGGATTCTGCGCCTCGAAAGCACAGGGAGCAGAAGACGGTCTAGGCTGATGATGGCCAACTCGCCGGGCGCAGAGAGCGAAGCAAGCAGCTTGAACGATCCGATCCATCGCCCTGGCGGCCCATCGTGCTGACTCTGCCTTGTTTTGAGGCAAAGCTTGCCCTGGAAGAATGCAGCGCCGCGGCGGAAACCGCCGGTATGCGAAGACCGATGATCCGCGCTAATGCGTATCTGCCTTGATTAACGGTATGACGCCGACCTCTTGTCTTTCTAGACCGGCGTCGAACTTGCACGGCACGCGAATTGCTTAGTATCAACAGGACAGCGTTGCCAGGGGCGGTCTATACGTAAGAAACCCCAGAGCGACGTGCCCGGGAGAGTCCCGGATCGCAATTCAATTCCCTCAAAGAACCCACCGAACAGACAGCGAAGCGGAGAGCCAGCAATAGCTGCCATTCCGCTTACTGTTTAACGCGACTTACCCATCGCTACGTCAACTGATTGCTGCCGTTGCGAGGAAAGTTGCCTCTCAAGAATCAATCAGAATTATCTCAATTAGGTGTCGCAGAGTCGACTGCGGAAACTTGAAGGCATCAAGGACTTTGTCAGCAGGTCAAGGTTTTCAACTCTAGGCGGACACAGATCTCAAGCGAAAAGGAAAGTTGTGTGATGAATAATTGGTTGACCACCATGATGACGTTGCTGTTGTTGAGTTTCTGCTGGGTTCTTGTTGGAGCCCAACCGGTTTGGGCTCAAGACGGGTCCGCAGGCTTGATTGAACCTCCGGTAGCGACAGTAAGCGATTCGACCGAGGAAGCAGCCAGTGACGATGAAGATTCGTTGGAGGCACTCCGGCTCGATACGGACATCCTCTGGACCTGCGTTGCCGCCTTCCTGGTTTTCTTCATGCAGGCTGGTTTTGCCCTAGTCGAAGCGGGATTCACTCGCGCGAAGAACACAATCAATATCCTGATGAAAAACCTGATGGACTTTTCCATCGGCTCGATCGCATTCTGGGCCGTCGGGTTTGGGCTGATGTTTGGAGCCACGACGAACGGGTATTTCGGCACCAGTTACTTCTTCGTATCAGGATTGGAGGAAGGCGGCTTCGATCAGTGGACGGCCGCGTTCTGGCTGTTCCAAGTAGTCTTCTGCGCTACCGCCGCGACGATTGTATCAGGCGGAATGGCCGAACGAACTAAGTTTGTCGGATACCTGTGTTACTCTGTCGTCCTTAGCGCGTTGATCTATCCCGTTTTTGGATCTTGGGCGTGGGGCAGCCTCTTTAAAGGGGATGGCTGGTTAGAAAACCTTGGATTCATCGATTTTGCGGGGTCAACGGTCGTTCATTCGGTCGGTGGTTGGGCCGCGCTGGCCGGGGCGATTGTTGTTGGGCCACGCATCGGCAAATATGGCAAGGACGGCAGTATTCGCGCAATCCCTGGACACTCAATGCCGCTGGCAGCGCTGGGAGTCTTCATCCTCTGGTTGGGTTGGTTCGGCTTTAATCCCGGCTCGACAACGTCGGTAGGCGGCGGCGGATTCGCTCGCATCGCCGTCACGACCAACCTGGCGGCGGCAGCCGGCGCTTTGAGTGCGATGTTTACAACTTGGCTGATGACGAGCACGAAAAAGCCCGACCTGGGAATGTCGCTCAACGGAGCACTGGCCGGCTTGGTGGCGATCACCTGCCCGTGCGCTACGGTGACGTTTGGCGGTTCGATCCTCATCGGTCTCATTGCCGGAGCACTTGTTTATTGTTCTGTGATGTTTTTCGACAAAATCAGAGTTGACGATCCAGTGGGTGCCATCTCGGTACACGGCGTGTGTGGAGCATGGGGAACGTTGGCGGCAGGTCTGTTCGGTGCGGAGCAGATCCTCGGCGACGGCGACGCCAATACGGGTCTTTTTTATGGCGGCGGCACCGAACAAATCGTTATCCAGCTGGCGGGAATCGGAGCCTGCTTTGTCTGGGTCATGACGACGTGCTTGTTGCTCTTCTTCGTCTTGAAGAGTATGGGCCTTCTCCGAGTCTCTCCCGAAGAGGAATCCGAAGGGCTCGATCTCACCGAGCACGCCTCGACCGCCTACCATCTTTCCGAGATCAGATCCTAGCATTCACCTCTATCGGAGCAATCCACCATGAAAAAGATCGAAGCCATTGTCAGGATCCACAAATTGGACGACATCAAAGAGAGTCTCACCGAAAGTGGCGTCCACGGAATGACGATCACTGAAGTCCGCGGTTTCGGCCGGCAGAAGGGCCATACGGAGGTGTACCGGGGCACCGAGTATGCCGTCAGCTTTGTTCCTAAAATAAAGATCGAAGTTGTTGTGTCCGAAGACAAAGCGCAACAGGTCGTCGACAAGATCGTGGAAGTCGGCAAAACGGGCCAGGTCGGTGATGGCAAGATCTTTATCTCGGACCTTTCCGAAGCAATCCGCATCCGCACCGGCGAAACAGGCGACGCGACACTGTAGCGGTCCGTCTACCGCGATGTACTTCTATGTGAACCAAGTATTGAAGTCTGTCGAATCGTTGTCCATTGAAAAAGCCGCTGAATGCGAAGAAGCACAGGCGCTCGCTGAGTAATCAGCAAATGGGACAGTTTGAGGCTGATGCCTGAATAGACTGTTCAAGACTTTTCTTGACCCGTCCACCGCGTCGCCTGGCCATCTTGCTCCAGCCACACGGTCGTGCTGATCTCGTTCGTTTTGAAACCCAACGCCTTCGGTCGGGCCGCGCCCGGGAGCACGACGACGTCGTACAATTCTTCGACGACCCCTTCCAACTGCATCCAATGCTCGATGTCGCCTGATCGCAGGTCGATGATGTACAGACCGCACTTCGCTTCGCCCTTTCGCTTATTCAATTGGTCGTCGAGCGGCAAGCCGGAGAACGTTCGCTCCTGGCGACATTTAGACAGACCGACTACAGCGTAGTCGCCCGCGAACGCCAATCCCCTGGCATAACCGGGACAGAAAACGACCTGCTCAAACTTGCCGCTGGCGCGATCGACATAGCCCAGGAAGCCCGTGCCCGAATCCAAGAGCCACAATTTGTCTCGGTACAACCGCGGAGAGTGCGGCATGGAGAGACCTTCGCAGATCACTTCGCCAGACGGCACGTCGATCACGCAGCCGCCGCCTGCGCGGTGATCGCGCCAGCCATCGACAACATCCGACTGACTGCAAGCCGTCACATAGCGCGGCCGACCCTCTTCCATCGCCAGTCCGTTCAGGTGACACCGATCCTCCGCCGACAGCTTGCTCAAGAACGGCGGTCGCCAGAGCGGCTCGAAGCTATAGCGATCACTCACCGTAGCCAGACAGCCAAACAGAGTGTTAACAAAAACAACACGCCCATCAGCATCGACCGACACATCGTGGACGTCCACGTCGCCTGTAGTGTAGCCAACCTGCGGTACATACAATCGGTCGTAACCGTTGTCGTCTTGCCCGGTCGTCAGCACGTTTTCCAATCGCCACAGCTGATAGAGCGAACTGAGCCACATCGTCTGACCGTCGCTCCAAAGTCCCAAGCAGCGCTGGAACGTCCGCTCAAACGCGGACAACGCTCCATCAGGTTTAAGGCCCACCAAAAACAGCTTGCCTGCCTGATAGGTCGTGAACGACAAACTGCACTGCTGTTGAGCAAGCCACGAGGTGAAATTCCGCGAGGCTTGGATCTCTAACGGGGGCGGGGATGTATGCGATGCTTGCACGGCACTCAAATCTCCTTTCCAGGGCGACGAATCAGAATCTATCGTAGTCCCGAATGAGTTTTTCCGCTAACCGACTTTCAGGTGTTTTCAATTTTCCGGAGCGAAATCTGCCACGTAGTATCATCTGTGGTACGGGGCCGTCACAACCTGGTGCCAAGAGCGCTATAATACCCTAATCATTCCCGATCTGCGTGGCGTAGTGCAATTATGGCTCCACCTTTCTGGAGCGATCAAGACAGCTATCCTGGTGATGAAGCGAGCGGCCGGCAACAAGGGCTCAAGCAGTTCGCAATCGCTCCCCCGACGCGTTGCCCTGAGCAGTTCGTTCGACGCTGTTGTACTGGGCAGCTAAGAAACACACACCTTGATGAGCTTGGGATTATCGTGCGTTAACTTTCATGTGTGCACACCTGTCCGTGCACACGCTCAACTGCCCTTGGAAAGAACCCTGTTTAGTGCGGAATTTCCGGGGCCTTGAAGTACTTTCTGTAAACGGCACCGAGGCGCCTTACATCACTGGCGAAGTTGAACTCGGTGTGTCGATGGGGGCGAGCTGAGTGTGCTAGCCCGTGCCAGGGGTAGGGATGTCTTGTTGATCACCAGGCAGTGATAACACGGAAACAGGGGCTACTCGGAATCTGAAGTTCCCCGAAAGGTCTGCGCACAACAAGCGTCGGTGCTCGACCAAGAAGCTGAAAGGTCGTGACTGCTGTGATAGGAACCCAGAATAAGGGCCTCAGCCAAGAAAGTAAGGGAAATACCGGTGCGCCAGACACGTGCAATGGGCGCACTTGCTGTTATAATAGGAAACATTCTGATTCTAGGGTCGGTCTCAGGTATATCCAAATGGGAAATCCCGGGTTGGA
>Ga0315336_1006830_pt1 | contig 11396 bp, 9 predicted proteins | sample ASW5metaG_FD_204512 | JGI IMG/M metagenome (GOLD analysis project Ga0315336, IMG submission 204512) | Ammonia-oxidizing marine archaeal communities from Monterey Bay, California, United States - ASW #5 | ecosystem: Environmental > Aquatic > Marine > Intertidal zone | place: USA: California...
TGGGGGGCACCCGTCACGGGAAGGCACGCCGGTACATCAACCTGATGCTCACCATGCTGCTGGGCGGGCTCTGGCACGGCGCAAGCTGGTCGTTTGTCCTCTGGGGCGGGCTGCACGGCCTATACCTGATGATCAATCATGCCTGGCGAAGCCTTATGGGTAACAACAGCGACCACCCGCTTGCACGTTGGGCCGCGCGATTACTGACCTTCGTCGTCGTTCTCATTGCATGGGTCCCCTTCCGCGCAGATGGACTACCACAGGTCCAACGCTTTTACACCGCCATGTTCGGGCTGCAAGGCCTGGACCTGTCGCTTGGCGATATCGACGGCAACAAACCCACGATCATCCTCGCCTGCCTGCTGCTGGTTTGGCTGTTTCCAAACGTCCCCACCGTCATGCGTCGCTACCGCCCCACCACAGGCCCGCGTCTGACCTGGGACGGCTGGAAACCGTTGGCTGGCTGGGTCTGGCGGCCCGAGCCTTTCTGGGCCATTGTGACCTCGCTACTCACCGCCGCCTGCCTGATGCAGATGTCACGGGCCGGGGAGTTTATCTACTACCGTTTCTAGGACACCCACTTTGCGTCGCCACACTCGAAAATTCGTCCGCACCTACATGACGCTCACCGTCGCGTTGCTCGGCGGGCTCATCGTGTTCAACGCACTGGCAGATCCGTACAACGTCTACCCCGCCGTCCACATTAAGGCGCTGCTCCCACACAAACCCAACAACGACCACCGCCGCGCCAAGGCCGGCATCGTCCGCCAGCAACAAGGCTGGCACACCGTGATCATGGGGAGCTCCTACGCCGTCGTCGGCATGGACGCATCTCACCCCGCGCTCACGCAGCCCGCCTTCAACCTCGGGCTCAACGGCGGCAAACTCGAAGAACAACTCGGCGCACTGCATTACGCCTCACGCTTCGATCATGAAATCAAACACGTCATCCTGATCTACGACAACCAATGGCTTATCCAGTCAGCGACACCCAGCGTCGATTACCTGGAAAGCCCATTCAATACCCGCTACTCCTACATCGAGTACCAGGGAAGCAATCTCCTGGGGATGCAGTCCACCGAACACGCCTGGCATGCAGTCCGTCAATGGGCACGCAACGGACCCGCCACGGATGATCCCTTCGGCCGAAGGCTCACCCCGTTGATCCCGCAAGGCAAGTCCCAACGCCTGATCTTCGACGACTTCCTCGCCTCGCCGGACCTGGCAAGACCGGTAGATGGTGACGCGAAAAACCTTGACCTCTTCCAACAGTTCGGCAGCTTCTGCCTCGAACGTGATATCAAACTCACCGTCCTGATCGCCCCGAGCCACATCAGCCTGCTCGAGCACTTCGAAAATGTTGGCTACTGGGAGACCTGGGAGGACGGCAAGCGACACCTGGTCACGTTAGCAGACGAATTAAACCAAACGTACCCAGACGCTCCCGGTATCTCGGTCTGGGACTTCAACGGCCTCACGCCCTACACCACCGAACCGATCCCCACGCTCGAAGACACCGCCACCCGTATGACCTACTTCTGGGACCCGGGCCACTTCCGCAAGGAACTCGGCGACCTCATGCTTCAGCGCATACATGCGCCCGATGATCAAGCGGTCCGTCCATTTGGCATACAACTCAACCAAGACAACATCGAGCCTTACCTCATAGACCTGCGCCGTGACTTCTCCAGCCGACCAAGCCCATGAATGAAAACGGCCCGGCGAGCCTGGAAGCTCGTCGGGCCGTTCATCATCAACGCTCTCGCGCTGGAGGAATAGCTTCATCGGTCACGACTTAACGGCGACGCAGCATCGCGACACCACCAAGGCCCAGCAGCGCGAGGCTGGCAGGCTCGGGGATGGTCGCATTACCCGGAGGGGGTAGCGTGCCGTTATTCCAGGTACCCAGGACCAGGTTCAGGTCATCGATGCCGACAAACCCGTCGCCGTTGATGTCGCCCGCGAGGTCTACCGGATTGAACCCACCGGGCATGTTGTTTGGTAGCGCCGTCGCGTTGGCGGTCGCCATATCCGGGAAGGCCTCGAGTGTAACACCATCGATGAACAAACGGGCATCGTTGTTGGCATCATCAGGGAAACCGGTGACGAATACGCCTCGGATCTCCTCCAGAGAGGCGAAATCAACTTCGAAGTCGGTGATCGGGATAGTCATGCTGGTCTGCGTCCAGCCGGTATCCGTAACCGAACCGATGGCGTCGGGCAGGCCGTGACCCATGCCGAACTCGCTCTCATTGGTCATGTCGATCGAACCACCGGCACCCAGCGCGGTGTTGAAGAACTCCATCTTCCAACCCTGGAAATCACTGGAGGTCCATAAGGGATCAGACACAAACCAGCCACTCAGGCGCAGCGCCATCCCATCCACCAGTGGTTGAACCGCAATCACATCCGCGATATCGACGTGGAAGGATCCACCACCGCCGCCGCCCGCACTATTCTTATTAAGGATCGCGAACTGGTTGCCGTCATTAGGGTCCGACGTGTTTTCCCAAACCTGTGGGCCCCATTGCCAAAACTCGCTGGCGCCCAGGTTGGCGCCACCATCAAGCATATCATTGTCTTGCCACGCGACCGCCGCACCGGCCTGCTGGGTGGTCAGAACCAGACCGCCTACCGCAATCATTGAAACCAGAGTCTTGCTATTAAACATAATTATCCTCCAAAGCGTTTGTGTTATGGGCGAAACATGCACCCGTCTTGCTACCGTTTCTTTCGTTACACGAACACCGTGTGACGACTTTTCTAATCCGTCCGCCCACCGCGAAGTGGGCGGACGGTGCTTACACGTGGAATTTTCTTAAATCAACGCCTCCGACGCCCGGCTACCATCAACCCGCCCAAGCCCATCAGAGCCATCGAAGCGGGTTCGGGAACAACGCTGAGATCAGCGTTATCGAAACGGAGGGTGCCGCCACCATTGCCATAGTGATCCGGATTGCCAGGATCGGTGCCTGAACCATCAGTCGAGCCGCCAAGGACAGCGTTAATAGACGCGGTGCCGGCAGGTGCGACAGCGATTACACTGCGAGGTGACCAAGGCTGCCCCACAGCAGCGTCAAAACCGTTGGCAATGAATAGCGTTTCCTGGGAGCCGATGATTGCAGCGCCGGCATCCAGGAACTCGATCTTCAGGAAACCCGTCGGGCTCCACCATTCGTCCATCGCCGCATCGACGGTCAACTCGTACGTAGCGCCATCATCCGGCACGACAACGTTCTGGAAGACACCGTTGTTAATAGCGCCGGCGTTGCCGATAGCGTAGTGGAAGTTCAGGGGGTCGCCGTAGGTCCCGTTAGCGCTTTGCTCACGGTTGACCCAGCCGCCGTTGTTGTATTCGGTCCAGTCGGCGGCATTCAATGCGTCGACGCCGTCATCCAGGGTGAAATCGCCGTTGGTCAGCAGATTCGCCTGTGCAACGCCGGCCATCGCCAGAATTGCCGGTAAAACCAGTAATTTTTTCATTCTTCCGTCCTCCTAAATAGTATTAAAAACCCGGGCGACTTTGCCCACAAATCAATCTTGAACACCATCGTGACACATACGCCGTGCCAATTTTTATCTATCCGCGCACCCACCGTTACACGAGCGAACGGTTAATAAATCCGTATCTCAAGTGAAACTTCATAGCCTCCCCCATTCGTTCGGCAGGAAGTCCGGTGTCCCGGGGCTGATCGTCTTAGGCCTGCCGGGCCGCCTGACAAGGTTTGAGTCGCCGATCGACTGGATATTCCCACTGGGTGCCTTCGCGTACCATGTCTTGGCCCTGGGATACTTGCCGTCCACATCGGTGACATTGGTCAGCGACGCGGTGCTGCCGTCTACCGCCGCGAGGTTCCCTTGATCCCCGTTATGCCAACTGCCAATACGGTCGTCATTCCCGTGGGAGGCATCTGGAAAATCATTATTCATAAACTCGCTGGGGTCTTCTTCCATCAACAAGGGCGTGAGGACTTGGGTTTCCTCGGCAGGGCCCGTGATAATCCGGGTCTGACTCGGTATCTGGTTCAGGTCGGCGGCGTTCCAGGCACCGAACATCGAGTAGTCGTACTTGCCGTTGCTACCCTCGCCGGAATTAAACGTGCCCTCCTCAAGGGAAGGACACCGATACAACTCGGGGGATTCACCCACATAGACAAAGATCGAGCCGTTATCTGGGGCGCGCTTGAACTGTAAGAATGGGGAGGGCGCTTCACTGAGCCAGGTCTGCGTCCGGTTGCTATTAGCGGAATCGCCATTCAACGGCAGGTGATCGCGTGAGTCGGTCGCGTAGGCGGTAAAAGCGATACCGAACTGACGCAACTGACTCTTACACTGAACGTCCTTGGCGGCACGCCGTGCAGCGCCCAGCGCGGGTAGCAATATCCCAACCAGCAGCGCGATAATCGAAATCACGACCAGCAATTCGATCAGCGTAAAACCTTTTCTTGACATAGGATCGATCCTTCTATTCATGATGAACTCCTAAGCCGTGGTCCACATTCCGTTGACATCATCCACCTGGATTTAGCTGCGGTGATCGTGAATTCGCCAAGTCAATGCGAATCTCATAACTAGAAAATAGCATCGCAACAATACATGTCAACAGAATGCAACATGTTGCGATAATTATTTTTATTCTTCCCAATTTTTCTTGATTTCTATTAATATATGGGGTAATATGATGTAATGTTGCATTGCTTGTTGCGTATTACTACCCCGGGAATGCCGTCATGGTGACCGTTCGACAAATCGCATCCAGCCTCGGAGTCTCCGCAGCCACGGTCTCCCGATCGCTTAACGGCTCGCCTCAGATCAGCGAGGAAGTCAAGGCACGGGTCCTTCGGGAAGCGCGACGAGTCGGCTATGGTCGGAACCGATCGCGTACAAAAAACCCGCTCACGCACACGCTGGGGATCGCATTTCTCAATGAAGATGCTTGGCCTCAGTACGGCGGGTACGACACACTTATATGGACCGGCTTCTGCAACGGCGCGCAATCCAGACGGTCGGGCGTTACCCTCGTAGACCTCAATCAGCGCGGACAAAGCGAGTCCTACCGCGCCCTGCTTACCCGCCTGGGTGTGCACGGCCTGGTCCTGCGTGTCGATGACAACTCACACGCTACCGCGAACGAAATCGCCGCAGACGGGGTCGATCTTGTGGTCGTGGCTGACCGCTACGATGAACCCGAAGTCAACTACGTCTACTGTGAGTCAAAAGACTCTTCGCGCGAAGCCGTGGAGCATCTGATTCAACTGGGCCACAAGCGCATCGGCTTCTGCTGCAACAACATCATGGACCGCGACCATATCGATCGTTACGAGGGCTATCGGGAAGCTTTGAAACGAGCGGGCCTGGAAACCGAACCCAGCCTGCAACTCAAGGGCCCGGCTAACGTCGAGGGCGGCGTCACGGCAGTTAACCGCTTCCTCTCCCTGACCGACCCACCGACCGCGTTGTTCTTCGCGGACCCGGACATGAGCATCGGAGCGCTGCGTCGTGCCCAGGAGATGTCTGTACGCGTGCCCGATGAGCTTTCCATCGTGGGTTTTGACGACGAGATGAGCCGACGGATGACCTACCCCATTTACACTTCCGTCTGCCAGAACGCGACCGAACTGGGCTACCAGGCCGCCCGCTGGCTGGCGCGCCCGCTTAACGATAATCCTTCACAACGGGACGCCCTGCGGTTGGCGCTGCACGCCTTCGTCGAAGTCAACCACTCCACCGCCCCGCCGCCACCGACCCCCGTACGTGTGTCACCTAATGGCATCCGTGTGGACCTGTAAATTCCCATCTCGGAAAGCTTGTGTTCAATTAAAAAGCCGGACGTCGCTATGCAGCGGGGGCCGGCGTATTCCATATCGAGAGGATAAATGACCGGGCTGGGACTCGAACCCAGGACCCGCGGCTTAAAAGGCCGATGCTCTACCAACTGAGCTACCCGGTCGGGGGTTGCATCAATCCTATCCAAAATGGCTGGTTCGGGCGAAAAACACAGGCATCCGGGCGGGTTCAACGCGGTTGTGGGGTCAAACGGTATCGTCGCTGTCGTATCGGGTCAAACCTGACCGATAACTGGGCTATGGGAGACTCCAAACCGCTATTCGAATCAGCCACCGAAAGCTGCCCGGCCCGGGTTCTTATCGTCGCCGAGATCGGGGTGAATCACGACGGTCGGCTGGACCGTGGTCTTGAGCTGATCCGGGCCGCCGCCGACGCGGGGGCCGACGCGGTGAAGTTTCAGTGGTTCCATCCGGATCGGCTGCTGTCCAAACAGGCATTGTTGGCGGACTATCAAGCGGGCAAGGCAGACGACGCCAAGGACCTGCTTAAGAAGCTAGCACTGGATCGAGACTTACTCGGTCGGTTCGCTGAAGCCACACGTCAGGCCGGGCTGGGATTGATCGTCACGCCCTTCAGCCCTGCGGATGTACAGGATCTGGATGATCTGGATATTGATGCGGTTAAGATCGCCTCGCCTGATGCGGTGAATACCCCCCTGCTTGAGGCTGTGAAGACGCTGAACAAGCCGATTTTTATCTCGACCGGGACGTGCGATCTAGAAGAACTGGCCCCGGCGGCGGAGCTGTTATCCAGGCATACGCCGGGGGGTTGCCTGTTGCAGTGTGTTTCCAGCTACCCCACGCCAACGGAAGTTTCGGGGTTAGGTGGGATGATCGCGCTTTGGCAGCGGTATCAACTGCCGGTGGGCTATTCCGATCATACTCAGGAGAACCTCACGGGAGCCTTGGCGGTCGCCTCCGGCGCCGTGGTCATCGAGAAACACCTGACCCACGACCGCAGCGCCCCGGGGCCGGACCACGCCGCCAGCGCGGACTCCGGACGGTTCGCCGAGTATGTCAGGCTGATCCGGCAAGCCCAGACTATGCTTGGTCCGACTAAGAAGAGTATCCAGTCTGTCGAGGCCGATGTTAGGCTGGTCGCCCGGCAGAGTGTCTGCCTGACACGCGATCTGCCCGCAGGCCATAAGCTGGCTGCCGAAGACCTGACCGTGATGCGCCCCGGCACGGGCATCCCCGCCTGTGAATTAAAAAACCTGATCGGTCAAACACTTAAACGACATGCTCGGGCTCGAAACCTGCTGGATACCGCCGATCTGGTGCCGCCGATTAACCCGGCACGGGCGTCACGGTCCGCCTGAAAACTGGCTGTACAACGCGGGCCTGACCGATCTAATCAGTGGATCAATCAACGGATCAGGGGAGAAGGTTTGGAGCGACTTCTATGAATGTCCTGCTCGGAATCCTGGCCGTTTACGTCGCCGTCTGCTGGCTATGGGGGATGTATATGGCGGTCCGCCTGTACTCGGGCCGACGTGCCTCCCGGCTGCTACGCGGTCGAGGTGTCCGCAGTCGAATCACGCGTGCCACCTTCCAGGACAACCGCACGCGCACCAAGCGCGTACCCGGCACGCCACAGATCGCCAGCGAGACCCTCGCCAAAGCCGAAGCCGCCGCCGCAAAGTCACGCGCGGCATGATCTAACCACAACCGTTACATAACACCTAATTCAAATGAAAAGACCCATGCATTAACAGCATGGGTCTTGTTTGTTGCATATGAATTATGTCGTAGACGATCACGCCGGGCTGGGCATCACGCCGGGGGGTTCGTCGCCCAAGTCGTTGCTGGGCGCAGATTCGGGCTTCTTCTCTTCCGCGGCGGCCTTGTCCTTCTCAGCTTGCAGCAGGTCGCTGACGGTGGCCTTGGTCAACTGCTCGCCGCGCATGATCCGATCGACCTCGTCTCGGTTCAGCGTTTCGTACTTCAGAAGCGCCTGCGCTAAGGCTTCGAGTTGTTCGCGGTGCTTCTCAATCAGGTCCTTGGTCTCGCTGTAAGTCCGGTCGATGAGGCCCTTGATTTCCTGGTCGATCAGTTGTGCGGTATCGTCGCTGATGAGCTTATCCGGCTGCTCCCAGGGCTGCCGCGACTCATCGACGCCATACAGCTGGAATCCCAGCTTATCACTCATACCAAGCTCGGTGATCATCGCGCGGGCGATCGATGAGGCCTGGCGGATGTCTTGCGAGGCACCGCTTGAGATGTCGCCGCAGAACATGTCCTCGGCGATCCGTCCGCCGTAGGTCACGCGTAGCTGCGCGAGCAGTTGTTTCTTGGTGTGGATATGCCGGTCCTTCTCGGGCAGCATGAAGGTCACGCCCAGCGCCTGGCCGCGCGGGATGATCGTCACCTTGTGCAACGGCTCTGCGTGCTCATCGTAGTACATCACAATCGCGTGGCCCGCCTCGTGGTAGGCGATGACTTTGCGCTCTTCTTCCTCGATCTTATGGCTCTTGCGCGACCGGCCCCACTTGACCTTGTCACGGGCTTCTTCCAGGTCGTCCTGCTCGACGAAGTCTTTGCCTTGGAGCGTCGCGCCGATAGCGGCCTCGTTGATGATCGCCGCGAGGTCGGCACCGGAGAACATCGGGGTCCCGCGTGCCAACTTCTCGAGATCGACATCCGGGCTCATCTTGATCTTACGGCTGTGGACCTTGAGGATCTCGGCCCGGCCCTTGATGTCAGGCAATGACACGTGGATCTGCCGGTCGAAACGCCCCGGACGGGTCAATGCCGGGTCCAGCACGTCTGAACGGTTCGTCGCGGCGATGACGATCACCTGGTCGTTGGACTCAAAACCATCCATCTCCACGAGGATCGCGTTTAGGGTCTGCTCACGCTCGTCGTGTCCGCCCGAGGAGTAGCCGTTACCACGGCGACGCCCGACCGCATCGATCTCATCCAGGAAGATGATGCACGGTGACGAGTCCTTGGCTTGCTTGAAGAGGTCGCGCACACGCGACGCACCGACGCCTACGAACATCTCGACGAAGTCCGAACCGCTGATCGAGAAGAAAGGCACGTCCGCCTCGCCGGCAACCGCCTTGGCCAGCAACGTCTTGCCGCAGCCAGGCGAACCAATCAGCAGCACGCCTCTGGGTACACGCCCGCCAAGCCTTTGGAACTTCTTAGGATTCTTAAGGAATTCAATAATTTCCCCGATCTCGTCCTTCGCCTCTTCGATACCCGCAACATCCTGCAGTGTGACGGTCGAGTGTTCTTTGTTCACGACCTTGTGGCGTGAACGCCCGAAGCTGCCGAGCATCCCCGGGCCACCGCCGGCGTTACGCAGCGAACGGATAAAGAAGAAGTAGATCAAAAACGCGATGATGAACAGGGGTCCCCAGCTGATCAGCAGGTGGACCCATACACCGCTTGAGGTGTTGACTATGAAGCCCTGGCCCATGTCGATCAGCTCGGCTGTGAACAGGTCCTTGAGATCTGCGTCGATGGCGACCGACACGCGGTTGTTGCCGGGTGTCGCCTCTGCTTTCGAGCCGGCGACGCCTTCCTTCAACTCGCCGACGATCTGCGACGACTCGATGACCAGGTCTTCCTTGAAGTCCCCCTGCTCGATATGGTTCTTGAACTCGGTCCAGGTCAGCTCGGTCGGTTGCTGCTTCTGCGTCGCGAACATCAGAAACAACGCGACAACCAGACCGCCCATCAGCAGCCAGCTGACCATGCTCCGGGACATCCCGTTGGGGTTGCGCTGACCCTGTGGAGGCTTACCATCCCCACCGGAATTCCCCCCGGAACCGCCGGGGTCACGGGGGTCGCGATTGGAGCCGTTGTTGTTTGGGTCTTTCGGATCGGGCATTCGAGTCTCGCATCTATCTATAAGGGAGCCCGCCAGACAGCGTCGGCGGATTTCGTTCGGGGCAGCGTATTCTAGGCTTTAGATTACGCACCTGCTGGATTGTATCGGCTAAACCGCCCGATCCCCCCGGATTAACCCAAGGATTTCCCCATGATTGCCCCCGGATTAACCCCGGATTGCCCCCGGATTGCCCCGGCTTAAGTCCGGATATGTCACCAATCGGCCTGCATGGTGGACACGATATCCTGGGCCAGACGCTGCACCGCCTGGTGCTGCCCAAGCTCAAAAGGCTCGCCGACACCCGCGGTGGGGATATATCGGCCGACCGAGGTGAAACCACGCCGATCGCGGATAATCCCGCCTTTGCCGAGGTCTTTCCACACAAAATCGACGGTCACCGTCAATTCCACCTCCTGAGGCACGCCCCCAGGCCTACGCCGGCTGAGCTGACGCTGCTCGATGTGGGTGATTGTCCCGGCGAGTTGAGTCTGCGCAACCCCGGGGCTCACAACCTTATAGGGCGTCCGTGACTCGATCTGCTTGGTCAACGCCTCGGCCAACTCAAATTCCACGCCGCGGTAGAACGTCCGATTTTCAAAAATCGGGGCCGCCACCGTCCGGTATTCTGTCGGGAACAGTTCCTTGCTCGAATACCCGCAGCCGGTCAGCCCCAGGCATAGCAGCAAAGCCAGAACCCCAACCGAGCCGAACCGACCTGCCTTCACACATTCCATCACGGCTTCTCCGGTTGAGTATAAAGAGGGTCCATCGTTTCCAGGTCCGATTGCGGGTGTTCCAGTGCACTGTCCGGCTGCGTATCCTCGGGTTCGACCTCCGCAGGCTCTACAGACTCCGAATCGGTGTCTTCGGTTGCTTCAATCGCCTCGATCGCCTCGCCCACCAACGTCTCGACCTCCTGCACGGTGGGTTCGGTGATCGGTTCCGTGACTTGCGATGTTTCGATCGGCGGCGTCGGGGCTGGCGTTGAAGATTCCTGCACCTCCAGGACGGGGGCACCCATCTCGTTGAGTATCCGGATCGCGTCCTGCGCCGCGGCGGTCTGGGGGTAGTCCGTCACGACACGCTGGTATAGATAGATGGCGCTGAGCTCCTGCTTCCGCTTGACGTGCCAGCCGGCGGTGACCATATCGCGCATCGCAAGCGACTCATCGATCCGGATCAATAGCGCATCCACGCCGATGCGTTCGGCAGACGCGGGGTACTCCGCCCGGTAGGTCTTTAGCCGTTGGCCGGCGTCGATCAACCCGGTCGCGTCGAAGCGAGGCCCCTTGAAGCGTGCAAGATTCGCCTGGATCAGACGGAGCATCGCCCACTCGCGTTTCAGGCTGCGTGGGTAGTTAATCAGGAACAGGTCATACGCCTCGGCCGCGCTATCCATCTGAGGCTTGTCGAAGTAATAGTCCGCCAGCAGCATGCTCGCCATCTCGCCCAGGACGCTGCCTGGGTTGCGCTCCTGGATACGGACCATAATTTCTTCGGCCTCACCTGTCGCAGGCAGGATACGCATCCCCCAGAGCCGTCGGTTCATCCCTGCGGCAAACAGCTTGGCCAACTCGAACTCACGCTCCATCGCGGTGTGGAATTGCTCGGTCCCCGGGAATTCGCGGATCACGTATTCGTAATCATATAACGACTTGAAGAAGTGTTTTCGGGCCACGTTCGCGTCGCCACGAAGCAGGTAGGCCTCGACG
>Ga0315336_1006831_pt1 | contig 11396 bp, 9 predicted proteins | sample ASW5metaG_FD_204512 | JGI IMG/M metagenome (GOLD analysis project Ga0315336, IMG submission 204512) | Ammonia-oxidizing marine archaeal communities from Monterey Bay, California, United States - ASW #5 | ecosystem: Environmental > Aquatic > Marine > Intertidal zone | place: USA: California...
TGCGGTAGAACAATTCGAAGTCGAGCTACTGCCGGTATCCCCTACGTTTCTGAGCTTAGTTCTGCTCGATGGGGCTCATGAGCGCCATGATCTTTCCAGCCTTAAGACGGTGACGTATGGAACGGAACCGATGCCGGAGAGTACGCTGAGGCGTTTCGGTGAAGCATGTCCCCATGTAAACCTTCAACAAACATACGGCCTTTCCGAAGTGGGGATTTTGCGATCGCGATCGAAGGATTCTCAATCGCTTTGGATGAAAGTTGGCGGCAGCGGGTTTGAGACGCGGGTGGTCGACGACATCCTTCACATCAAGGCAGAGTCCGCGATGATGGGATACTTGAATGCGCCGAGCCCTTTCACTCCGGATGGTTGGATGAATACCGGCGATTCGGTCGAGGTGGATGGTCAGTACATCCGAGTGTTGGGCCGGCAGTCAGAATCAATTAATGTAGGCGGCGAGAAGGTGCACCCTGCCGAGGTGGAAAGCGTCATTCAGGAAATGACGAATGTCGCTGAAGTCACTGTGCATGGGGCGCCAAACGCGATTACGGGCAATATAGTGTGCGCGCGTGTTCGCCTTCGTGAACCCGAAGAGCGGAGCGTTTTTCGAGGGCGGCTAAAGCAATATTGCAAGGACCGCATGGCCGCGTTCAAGATTCCGGTTAAGGTCACGACGGACGACAAAGAACAGTTTAGCGCCCGCTTTAAAAAGAAAAGGGCGGAACCGTCGTGAGCATGGCATCGGTCGAAGCAAAAACCGGGAACTATTCGCTCGTCGAATTTAGCAAAGGAACCGACATACCGGTTGACGCGTTGGCGTTGTTGCACCAGACGTTGTTGGAGCAAAGCCCCATCGTGCTATTGGGGCCATCGTTCATTCGCGACTTTTACTATGGCGCGCTCGCTGAAGAAGGCCTCCTCTTTGGTGCCGTCGCGTATGTCGGGAACGAACCTGCCGGGTTCATCGTGGCCACCGAGGACTCGACCGGATTTTTGCGGAAAGGTATTCGCAGACAGTGGCGGCAACTTCTCCTTGCCGTTTCGAGATCGATCTTGTCGTCGCCTCGCCGCATCTTTTCCGTGATCGAGGCGCTGCGCATTATGCAGAGCCGCAAAGCGGAGCCGGACAGTGATACTTCCAGCGAATTGCTATCGTTCGGCGTATTACCCGCATTCCTCGTTTGTACTGATGAAGACGGGAATCGCTTATCCATTGGCCGCGATCTCTTGGATTCGGCGATGAACAGCGTACGGGAACGAGGAGCAACGAGAGCCATAGCGATCGTCGATGCCGACAATATCGCTGCGCAATTTTTCTTTAAGAGCGAGGGCTGGACACTGGCACGATCAGGTGTGCCGGGTTGGCGTGTACCTAGCGTCGAACTTGTTTGGGAAGCCGAACCGGACTAAGTCAAAATTGATCGCTGCAAGAAGTGCAGTTTGTCACGTTTGAATAACATTGGACCATCATCGCCGTTCATGATATACCGTCGATGGCTGTAAGTTATTGGATTATAAGGACTTGTTCATAGACTGCGGATCGGGTCGAAAATTGCTCTTAGGATCAGTGAAGTAATGCGAATGAGACGTGATATTCGATCGCGTAGACGCTGTATTTGCGCAAGGTGAATTACCCTTGGGGAGAATGGCCTCCAATGGCCGAGATTTTCAATAGCGATGGCCATCATCCGGCTGACGCCGGTGAGGGCGTCAGCACGTCCATCATAGTTCCGGTCTTCAATGAAGCGGAAGCGATCGTTCCGTTGCGAGACCGTTTGCTGCCCGTCGCTCGGTTGCTGACGAATCGTGGCGGCGTGGAAGTAATTTTCGTGGACGACGGCAGTACGGATGGTACGGGTGTATTGGTCGACGATGCATTTCGAAATGCGATGGACGTGGATGTCCGACTGGTCAAGCATCCAGAAAACCGTGGGGTGAGCGCTGCGATCGCGACGGGCTTTTCGAACGCGACCGGCGACATCGTGTGTGTCATCGATTCCGATTGTTCGTACGACCCGGAAGATCTGCCGAAACTCATCGACCTCTTAATTTCGCAAGAAGCGGACATCGTAACGACGTCGCCGTATCATCCGGAAGGCTGTGTGGTTGGATGTCCTGCATGGCGTATCGCACTGAGTAGGATGGCAAGCCTGGCCTACGGCGTCGTAAGCCCAACGCGTTTGTATTGTTACACCTCAATGTTCCGCGTATTCAGGCGAGCATGGGCGCGAACGGATTTATGCACGTCACCCGGTTTCGTTGGTGTCGCGGAACAATTGATCCAATCCGCGATTGCGGGTGCACGGATCGCCGAGTTTCCCACTACGTTACGATCCCGAATTCACGGCCAATCGAAAATGCGGACCGTGTCGGTGGCAACCCATCATCTACGCCTGATGGTCCGCTTGTTGTTTGAGCGAACATCGACCTCCGACAATGCGGAACTTGAATCTCAAAACAAAATCCAAGCGGATTTCGACGCCGGTCTGCGGACGGTCGGCGCGCCGGACGAACCGGCCGATTTGCAATCTAAGTAGCAGAATGAACCATGGAGAGGTCATGACTACCCAACAGAGCGGCCAAAGAGCGTTACCGAGCGACGCAGATAGTACCGGGCGAACATTTGGCGCGGAAGAGTCTGCGTTATTATCGCAAGTGATCGAGTCGGGAACGTTGAATTGTACGAAGGGCACCGTGGTGCGTGAACTTGAAGCCGAGTTCGCGCAACAATGTGGAATGCCTTTCGCGCGCGCAGTCAATTCAGGAACTGCGGCGGTCCATGCTGCTGTCGCGGCAATCGATCCGGAACCCGGTGACGAAATCATCACTACGGCGATTACGGACATGGGCGCGTTGACGCCGATTCTCTATCAAACGGCGATTCCTGTATTTGCGGATGTGGATCCAGCGACATTCAACATCACCGCGGAGACTATCGAACCCCGCATCACGGAACGGACACGCGCGATCATCGCGACGCACCTGTTCGGCTATCCTTGCGACATGGACCCGATTCTGGAATTGGCGGCATCGCGTAACATCCCGGTGATCGAAGATGCTGCGCAAGCGTTCGGCACGGAATACCATGGCCGGCGCGCGGGCACAATGGGCGCGATAGGTTGTTTTAGTTTTCAGCAGGGCAAGCACATGACGTCTGGTGAAGGCGGACTGGTGGTGTCGAAGGATGACGCGTATTCGCGGCGGATGAACTTGTTCGTGGACAAGGCGTGGGGCTACGGCGATCCCAATCCCGATCATTATTTCTTGGCACTAAACTATCGATTGTCGGAATTGCAGGGCGCCGTTGCGCTGGCACAACTACGCAAACTTGAGGACTGTGTCGCAGCGCGCGTCGGAACGGCATCGTTGATGGATGGGCTGATCGACGGCGTGCCAGGCGTTCATAAACCCGCGACTTCGGGGGAGATGAAACACACGTACTGGAAATATTGTCTGCGCATCGATCCATCGGTCATCAACGGCGGCGTGGACGCGTTCAGTAAGCGGTTGAAAGAGTGCGGCGTTTGGTCTGCGCCTAGGTACATTCAAAAGCCGGCCTTCATGTGTGAGGTCTTTCGCGATCAGAACACGTTCGGAAAAAGCGGATTTCCATTCCGAGGTCCGCACCGGCAAGGGCTTCCGCCCGTGGAGTATCGGCCTGAAGAGTATCCTGGCATCGACGAAGCCCTTAGCCGGATCTGCGTGTTACCTTGGAATGAGAAGTATACCGAAGATGATGTCCGGTTTGTCGCCGATGCCATCATTCAAACCGCTGAAGAATTGAGCTGACGATATGACAACAACGAGCAAGAAACTTAGAATTGGTGTCATTGGTTGTGGCCGTATTTCGCAGGCGCACATCGATGCGCTAGCCGCAAGTGATGACGCGGTTGTCGCAGGCGTATTGGATACACGTGAAGACGCGGCCAAAGCGTTGGCGGAAGTTGCGGAGTGCGACGGCTACACAGACCTGCAACAGTTCATTCGTGAGACCAACATCGACGGCGCAATCGTGTGTGCGCCGCCCGCATTTCATCGCGACATTACGATCGAGTTATTGAAAAACGGTGTGGACGTACTCTGCGAGAAACCGTTGGCCACGCGGCCTATCGATGCACTCGCAATGGTGGCTATGGCGGAGGAAACGAACCAGACGCTCATGATGGCGTCCAAGTTTCGATATGTGCCGGATGTCGCGCGAGCGAAAGCGCTGATCGCTTCTGGGCAATTGGGTGAGATTAAGTACTACGAGAATTGTTTCTGTGCACAAGTCCACATGGAAGACCGTTGGAATATCGATCCTGCCATCGCGGGCGGCGGCGTGATTATCGACAACGGAACGCATTCGGTCGACATTGCCCGTTATTTACTCGGAACGATCGACCGAGTCAGTGTCTCCGGCCCCAAGACTGATGCGGCGGTTGAAGATACCGCGATGCTACAATTCTCCGCAGAACAAGCGGATCTCGGCGCGATTCATTTGTCCTGGAGTTTCAATTTCGACCGTAGCACGTATGTCGAGATATACGGAACGGCGGGCGCCCTGCGGCTGGGTTGGCAAGGGTCTCAGCATAGGCGCAACGGCCACGGAGAGTGGGAATCGATTGGAGATGGCTACGATAAACACGAGGCGTTTTTGCGACAGACCGCGAACTTCCTCGGTGCTATGCGTGGGACTGAATCGCCGCTCATCACACATGAGGAAATGCTCGCGTCGGTAAACGTTATCGAGGCCGCATACCGATCGTTAGACACCCACAAGTGGGAAGCCGTGGAGGGCGAGGCATGGAAAGGCAAGCCTCAGTTACTGACGTAACCATTCATGACAGCGCCATCGTGGAAGATGGCGTAATCATTGGCGATCACTCCGCCATTTGGGACAATGTACACATTCGGCACGGCACGCGAATCGGTAGCCATACCACCGTGGGCGAAAAAACGTACATCGCGTATGATGTTCACGTTGGCGACTATGTCAAAATCAATGCCATGGTCTACATCTGTGCCGGTGTTACCATTGAAGAAATGTGCATGATTTCCGCCGGAGTAGTATTTACAAACGATCGGTATCCTCGCAGTATGAATCGGGATTTGACCGCATTAGAAACGTCGGATGTGACCGAGGAAACGTTGTCAACTTTTGTGAGAAAAGGGGCGACGATTGGCGCGAACGCAACGATCGGACCCGGAATCGAGTTGGGTTCGTTTTGCATGGTCGGCATGGGGGCCGTCGTCACGCGGGACGTGTCCGCACAAACGCTAGTGGTGGGAAACCCCGCACGTGCGATCGGCCACGTGTGTATTTGTGGACCTCGGTTAATCGATCTCGATTCGGCGCCACCCGCAAGCACGCCATTGACGTGTGAACGGTGCGGCCGACGCTATCAATGGGATGGTAATCAACTGTTGGACATTTCGGCATCATGAACGTAGCGGTCATCGGCGGCGGCATCATGGGGCTCACCATCGCGTTTCGGCTTGGACGCGCGGGTCATCAAGTGACGGTGTTCGAAGCAGGATCGCAATTGGGCGGACTGGCTACCTGGTACGACTACGGCGATTTTACGTGGGACAAGTACTATCACGTCATCACGTCAGCGGACGCGGAATTGACCGGCCTGCTAGAAGATCTCAGCGTGGACTCAAACCTCCAATGGGTGGACACGAAGGCCGGTTTCCTCTGGCGTGGTCGCCTTATTTCGATGAGTAACTACTGGGAATTCCTGACCTTTCCAGCACTGACCATGGTTCAAAAGGCACAACTGGCCCTGGGATTAATTCGGTGTCGGCTCATTCGTACGCCCGAGAAACTGGACGGTGTCGCAGCACCGGAGTGGCTTACGTCGATTTTCGGTGCGGGCGTATACGCCGCGGTTTGGGAGCCGTTGTTGGAGTGCAAATTTGGACCACTGAAACCGCGGGTGCCTGCCTCGCTCATGTGGGCGACGATTCAGCGCTACCAAAATACACGCAGCAACAGTCAGGGCAAGGAACGCATGGGCTACTTGCGCGGCGGCGGAACGCGCGTGATGATCAATGCTCTCGAAGACGCCATCGTTGCCGATGGCGGACGCATCCAATGCGGTGTAACGATCACTGGCGCGGACGAAGTTAACGGCGAGCTGATACGCCTGCACTCGTCCGACGGCGATTCCGAATTCGATCGCGTTGTTTCGACGTTACCATCTCATTTGGCCAAAAAAGTCTTCCCAAATCTTCCGGCATTGCATATTCAATCCAAAAAACCGTCGGAGCCGCTCGGCGTCATTTGTGCTACGCTCATTCTTCAGAAGGGATGCACACCGTTTTACCTGACGAATCCGATCGATCGCGGTCTGCCGTTCACCGGAATTGTCGAGTTATCCAATTTAATTGAACCGGAAGAACGATCGGATAAAACCGTCTTGATGTTACCGCGATACGACATTCCTACTTCGCCTTGGTTCGAGAAGAACGACGACGCAATCATTGAAGAATTCCTCGCGGCGCTACGCGAGATTTGGCCCGATATAGAAAACGACGTCGAACGAACTCACGTGAATCGAGAGCGCGTCGTCCAACAACTTTGGGTCAATGGGCCGCCACCCGAAGGCGATCCGGGCGTAACCGCGGACGGCCATATGTGGAGTGTGAACAACGAACTCGCTGGATTGGATACGCTGAACAACAACGCGGTTATTCGCGTGGCCAATCAATCGGTTGCGCACATGCTCTCGACCGAGTACTGGACAAACAACGAATCGCCGGTTGCTCAGACACTTTATCGGACAGGCTGACCTGAAATGCCGAGGAAACCAGTGGAATTGCCCGCAGCCAGTGTCTCGCTCGACCTCGACAATTTGTGGTCGTACATGAAGACACATGGCGAGGAGGAATGGCGCGAATATCCAACTTATCTCGATGTGCTGATTCCGCTGGTGTTGGATTTCTTGCGGGATCATGACGTCCATATTTCATTTCTCGTGGTAGGACAAGATGCAATTCGGCCGGAGAACCATGAGCCGCTGCGCATGATCGCGGAAGCGGGACACGAGGTAGGCAATCATTCGTTTAACCATGAGCCGTGGATGCAAGAGTACGACGCGGACGCGATCGCTTCTGAACTGAACGAAGCGCACGCGGCGATCACCAATGCGGCCGGGGTGGAGCCGGTCGGCTTTCGAGGCCCTGGGTTTTGTCACAGTGCTACGCTGATTCGAGAATTGATAGCGATGGGCTACCAGTGGGATGCCTCGCTGTTGCCTTCGTTCATCGGCCCATTGGCACGGTTGTACTATTTCCGCACGTCCAGTCTCGAACAGGAAGAACGGGAAACCCGCAGTGCGTTGTTCGGCACATTTCGAGATGGCCTACAACCGTTGAAACCGTTCGATTGGGCGAGCGAGTCCGGCAGCATCCTTGAAATTCCGGTGACAACGATACCCTTCGTACGCGCACCGTTTCATATGAGTTACCTGCTGTGGTTGTCCCGCTATTCAGAAAGCCTCGCACTCGCCTATTTCGATATCGCGCTCACGATGTGCCGCCTACGCGGCGTCGAACCGTCGTTCCTGTTGCACCCGCTTGATTTTCTAGGCAAAGACGACGAGTCCCGTTTGGCGTTTTTCCCCGGCATGGACATGACGCGCGACCAAAAGATTGCGTTCGCAGCGAAAGTCATGAACAGGCTCAAGCGGAATTTCCACGTCGTATCCCTTTCCGATCATGCCAAACGCATCCGTACACGAAACCCAGAGTCGAAAAGTGTTCCGCTGAACGAAGGTGTACCAACGTGACAAACGTCCCTGCCGGCGGTTCACGATTTGTCGTGCCAGCAATCATCGCCGCGCACGCTCTCCTCGCAATAGCATTGAGCGCAATCCTTTCGATATGGACGGACGAGGGCTACTCCTTGGCAGCGACAAGCGGCACATTTCCCGAGACGCTGCATCAGGCGAGGCATTTCGAAGGTCAACCACCGGTGTATTTTTCGCTCCTGTGGGTGTGGCGATGCGTCAATGAATCCGCATTTTGGGGCCGAATGCTTTCGGTGTTGTTCAGCGTATTGGCCCTATTCGTAAGTGCTGGGGTTGCGAAGCGCGTATTGCCTGGCATTCATCCCGGGTGGATCATTCTGCCTATCGCCTTTCATCCGCTAACGGTGTATGCCTCATGCGAACTGCGCGTAAGTGCACTGCTTCTGTTGTTCTCCAGCCTTCTAACGCTGTCGTTTGTCGAGGGGTTCGCGATCAAGACCCCGTCGCGATCCACTGCGATCGCGTATGGCGTACTCAGCGTCGTAGCGCTCTACACCTTCCAATACCTTGGTTTCATTCTCGTCGCAAATGCCGCTGCACTACTCGCCCTCCGACGGTGGCGACCGCTCGCCATTTACTTGTCGACGATGGTTGTTGTTGGCCTATGCTATATCCCTGAAGCCGTTGCGGTATTGAATCAAGTGCGAATGCACACAGCAGATCTATCGTCACCCAATTCGTGGGCAGACAGCGTGAAGTACATGGTGCAGCGCGTTATGCGATACGCTTGGCCCGTCCAAGGCGTGCCCTTTGTCGAAATGACGCCTACTCGAAAGCTAATTATTCCCATCATACTGGTTGCGCCGATAGCGGCCATCGTCATCAAATGCCGTCATGCAATAACTCCGTTACATATCGCAATAAGCGTGTCCGCGAGTTTTCTATTCACTGTCTTTGTCGTTGTTGCACATACCATGACGCCGTCCGCGGCGCTTCCTCACCATACATCCGCGCTTTTCTTACTCGTTCAATTGTCCGTGTTCGGTGTCATTCACTTGATGACCGGTCGCCCCAGATGGTGGGCTGTTGCCGCATGGACCTGCATCGCCACAAGTTCCGCGTGCATGGCGTTGATCGACCTATACAAACCCTTGGCAAAGCCCGGGGATTGGCAACGGGTCGCACGGCATATTGAGTCGCACGAAGAAATAGGCCAGCCCATTTTGATTTTCACGGCGGAAACCGCGTTGCCTATCGCCTATTACTACACCGGCCAGAACGTCTTGGTGCCCCTCCCGCAGGCCGAAGATTTTGTGGCCTACGACATGAACGATCAAGTACTCCACGACGAGTCCGATATAGAGGAGGCGCTATCCGAAACGCCTCCTCTGAACGGCACCATCTGGGTCATTACGGGTCATGGTCCCGGATCACAAAATTGGCTGGGCATCGATTTTCGGGCTGAAATCCTTGAGGAGTATTTGCGGAAGCGCTACACGCTCGAAACCGATTCGCCATTCTACAAATCGCGCGTGCGGCGCTATAAGTCGAAAGACGTAAATTAGGTGGCGCGCCAAGCAGCGAAGAATTCCCCACTACGTGTGTTCCTAGCCATCGAGGAAACAACGCACTTTCACCCCGAATTCGTTGAAGGCATTGTGCGGAACACGACCGACATCATCGTCGGCGCCGCATTGGTCGTCTGGACGCCTCCACAAGCGGATTTGAATCGATACCTGTTGCGCCACTGGTATCAACTGCGCCCGCTTGAAGCCATTCAGTTGGTGTGGAGAACGTACACCTCGAAGCGAAACCCAAACACACCTGACGTTCGAAATGTGCTTGAGAAATACGAGATACCAATATTTGAAGTAACCGAAGATATCAATTCCCCCCACTATATCGATCGCATTCGGGAACTCCAACCGGACGTAATCCTGAGTTCCCAAGCCCACATTTTCGGTACTGATCTAATCGCCGTTCCCCGACTGTGTTGTCTCAATCGCCACGCGTCCCTGCTGCCTGCGTACGGCGGCCTTTGGGCTCCGTTTCACGCATACTGTTGCGGCGAATCTGAAACGGGCGTCACCATTCACACCACCACGACTGAACTTGATCAAGGTATTCCACTGGTGCAACGCGCGGTGCCTTGCCTGGATACCGACACACTTTTAAGCCTCTATACAAAATGCTTTCAAGAGAGCATCGGCGCAGTAACTGAGGCGCTGGATAAAGTCCGTAACGGCGATTTCAGCCCCTGCCCGATTAACCGCCCCGCGAGCTACTTTTCATATCCCACGCGTGCCCAATGGCGATCGTTTCGATCGCGCGGCGGACGTTTAATCTAGGTACTGTTGCAGGTGAGATAGCAGATGATTTACGATGACAATGCGCGGATCATGACGTTTGAAATCTTGAAAAGCGCAGTATTTGAATGAAATTCTCAATCGATGTCGCGAACAAGTTCAAGCGGGATTTCCCGGCTTGACGTTACAAATAGGAAGCAAATGATGAAGACGAAAGCTGTATTTTCGATGTTTGTGATTTTGATGAGTAGCGCAACGGCCTTCGCATCAGATTCGCCACATTTTCGCGGGCTAAACCGAGATGGTGTCTACCCGGAATCGGGCCTATTGAAGAGTTGGCCTGACGACGGCCCGGCGGTAGCTTGGTCCGCAAAAGGAATTGGTGAGGGTTATTCTTCACCGTCCATCGTGGGCGATACCATTTACGTGTCAGGTCAAAGGGAAGACGGCCAAGGCGTGCTCAACTTGCTCAATCTGGACGGTACGCCGAAGGGTGCGATTCCCTACGGCCCCGAAACGAAGGAGAGACAGGCCACCGGCCCACGGTCGACACCGACGATTGACGGCGATCGAGCGTATGTAATGTCGGGCTTCGGCGTTGTCACTTGTTTCGACCTCAAGAAAGGCGAAGTGTCATGGCAGATCGACGTCATGAAACGATTTGGTTCAGAAGTTGTGAAATGGAGCATGGCCGAATCGCTGTACGTGGACGACAAATTGGTTTACTGCTCACCGGGCGCAGAGGATGCAAGTATTGTTGCACTCGACAAGTCGACGGGCGATACGGTGTGGACGAGCAAAGGGCTCAGCGATCAAAACGGATATTGCACACCGGATATCATTGAACACAACGGTCGAAAAATTCTTCTTTCCATGACGGCGTTTAACGTCGTAGGCATCGATCCTGAAAACGGAACGCTGCTCTGGCAACATCCCCACCCCACGGACTACGACATCCACGCGGTAACACCGGTATACGCGGACGGCATGATTTACTATGTGGGCGGATACGAATCCGGTGGCGGCATGTTGGAATTGTCCGAGGACGGTTCCTCGATCACGCCGAAGTGGACGGACCTCACGCTCGAAAGCCTGCATCACGGCGTGGTACTTATTGATGGCTATATATACGGTGCAGCACATTCGCACGGGCTGATGGTCTGTCTGGAACTAAAGACCGGCAAGGTGATGTGGAAAACAGAAGAAATTCAAGAGGCTGCAGTCGTTGCTGCGGACGGAATGATCTACCTTTACGAAGGGCCGAAAAAAGGCGTAGTGAATCTCGTTGAGGCGACGCCCGAAGGTTTCAATCGAACAGGCCAATTCGAATTCACCGAAGGGGGGGGCAAGCATT
>Ga0315336_1006833_pt1 | contig 11389 bp, 8 predicted proteins | sample ASW5metaG_FD_204512 | JGI IMG/M metagenome (GOLD analysis project Ga0315336, IMG submission 204512) | Ammonia-oxidizing marine archaeal communities from Monterey Bay, California, United States - ASW #5 | ecosystem: Environmental > Aquatic > Marine > Intertidal zone | place: USA: California...
TTCACCAGGGTCGAACCCTGATGACGTACACCAAACGGTCCGGTACCCCACCGCTGGGGCTGCGGGCTGTCTTGAGCACAGACGGAGGCGACACTTTTGACTTCCAGAACGACGTGTTGATTCTTGACGAAAACACTCAGCCAGGTTGGCCCTCTGGCGGTGGCTTTGGAAACACGGTCCAGTTGCCCGACGGTTCGCTGATTTCCTGCTATTCGTACGCGACCTCGCCACAAACTGATCCACATACCGAAGTAGTCCGCTGGCGACTGCCGTGACTGTTGATGCCCCGGGTGCAGTGATTGGGGATCCCGCGACAAGTAGCCGATGGATACCTGTTCGGTTGCAGGAAACATCACGATGGCGTTCGCCGGAACGATCGCTTTGGCAGAATGTCCGGTCAACCATGGAAGCGCGTGCCTGGCATCCTGCCTGTCACCCCATAGTTTGAAGCGTAGTACCCCTGTCGCCTTGGAACTGCAATTCTCCTGGTCTCCTGCGCCGTGCAGAATCAAAGCACCAGATCACTGGGTGGCGATGCGCGTATCGACCTGGCAATGGGGCACACGTTCAACATACCGTGCATTGGCCGAGTCCAATTCGGCGGTCAGTTCGAGAACGTACAGACCACTGAAACTTTGGGTGCTTGTGACGATTGGCCGGGGAGATTAGACTTCCTTTCTGTACCTGGGAGGACCGTTGGTGTCGCCTCGGTCAGGTTTCTTGATGTTGATTGCAGCCGGATGCAACGGTGTGTGAGGACGTATTGATGATTCAACCAGACCGCCTTTTGGATCTGTTTATTACGATCGCCGGTATCGACAGTTACTATCCTGGCGAGGATCAGGTCTCAGATTTTCTAAGGCTACGGCTCGAGCGGATCGGGATTCAAATGGTTCCGGACGAACATCGTAATCTGCTTGGGTACTGGCCCGGCACGGGTGCGCTGGCCGATCACGATCCGATCTTGTTGTGCGCTCACATGGACACGGTGATCTCGACCGAGGGCATGCAGCCGGTGGTCCGTGACGGAGCGGTTCATTCGGACGGGTCGAGTGTGCTGGGTGCCGATGACAAGGCGGCGGTGGCCGCGATCGTCGAGGCAGCCGAGGCCATTGCAGCTGCCGAACTACCCCATCTCCCGGTCGAAGTCTTGTTTACCGTCGGAGAAGACGTCGGGCATATCGGTTCCAAAGCATTCGACGTGGCACCCGTGCGATCGTCGATGGCCTTTGTCCCCGACATCGGAGGCCCGGTTGGCCTTATCTCGTTGGCAGCACCCTGGTCGCGGACCGTCAGGGTTACGTTTTGTGGTCGAGCGGCCCATGCGGGCTTGGAACCGGAAGAGGGGCGAAGTGCTATTAGCATGGCAGCTGCCGCAGTTCACGCCATGCCGCTGGGGCGCGTCGACGAAGAGACGACCGCCAACGTGGGGCTGATTTCAGGCGGCGAAGCTACAAACATCATCCCACCCCGGGCGGAACTGACGATGCAGGCCCGTAGCCTCGACCGCGAAAAGCAGCAGCAGGCTTTAGAATTCATGCTCGACTGTTGCCGTCAGGCTGCCGCTGAGCGAGGCGGAAAGATAGAGCAAGAAACCTTGATCAGCATAAATGGTTTTCGTTTTGAGCCAACCGACGCTATCGTACGACGGGGAGAATCGGCGATCGAAGCTGCCGGCCGTGTGCCGCAACACACGGTTACCTGTGGCGGTAGCGATGCCAACGAACTCAATGCCAAAGGACTGCCTACGCTCGTGATCTCGGTAGGCTACAAGGACATTCACACCAATGAAGAGTCGATGCCAATCGAAGAACTGAACTGCCTGGCCGAAGTTTGCGCAGCCTTGATGCTGGCAAAGTGATCGTGGGTCACTTGGAATTTGGTGCCGCCACTTCCGCTGGAGAAGCCTGCCTGAGGGGTTCTTAATCTTCTGTGCACTTTAAAAGGTCAACCAATGCCGAGCATTGAAGTGATTAGTGACCATGTCGTGTACGAGAATCCCGAGCCGCAGCTGCGGGCCAGGCACGCTTACTTTCCAGGCCTGGTCCTGTTGCCGTCGGGAGACTTGTTGGCATTCTTTGTGCTGGGTGAGGCTATGAATGCCACGAATGCAACAACCATGGTGAGTCGTTCCACCGATGGTGGCCAGACCTGGAAGCTCGAAGGGCCCCTGCACGAGAAGTTGCCTGGGCAAGAACACTATTGCGATTCCTTCAAGCCTACACTTTTGGATGACGGTACCTTGATCGCCACGGGGTATCGCTTCCACCGAACCGATCCAGATCAACGCCTGGCGAATGCGCAAACGGATGGTCTGCGCGATGGGGATGACCTTGTGAGCTTCTCTCGCGACGAGGGGCACACCTGGACTCCGTTGGAGGTGATCCCCAGAAGTTGGCCAGAGCTCATCGAAGCTTCTGGCCCGAGCATTCAGTTGCATGAGGGCACTCTCCTGGTCGCCGGTTCGCTATTCCCGCTTTGGGATGGTTCGCACCCGTCAAGCAACGTGGCCGTTCTGTTGCGAAGCACTGACCGAGGGCAAACCTGGAATGATGAGACCGTTTTCTTTCGTGATCCCAAAGGAGGCTACACGGCCGCAGAACCACGACTGTGCGAGATGCAGCCGGGCCGCGTAGTGTGCCTGTTTTGGACGATGGACCATGTCACTGGGACCAATCTTCACAACCACATCGCGGTTTCGCACGATGGCGGCCAAAGCTGGTCTGCAGCGATCGACACGGGGATTCCTGCCCAGGCTCCGAACCTCACCTACCTTGGCGGCGATATGCTCCTGACGATCCATTGCCACCGTGAAGGCGAAACGGGCCTCTTTGTGCGGATTGTCGATTTCGCAAATGACCGTTGGAAGACGATCGAGGAATTGGACATCTGGTCCAAGGCACCGTCTTCACAAGTTGCCAGCTACAAGGACATGGCTGTGAACCTCAAATTCGGCCAGGCGTCCTTGTTGCCCATGGGAGACGACGAGTATTTGGCCACACACTGGTGTATCGAAGAGGGTCAGGGAAAGATTTTAACGCATCGCTTGCGCGTGAAAACTTAAACAGTGTCTGGAGCCAACAAGTTGGCCCCCAATTGCAAGACAAGTTTTTGCGGGGGCACGCCGATTCTCGCACATGGACTGGTACTAACAGCAGGGCAAGGTCCGTGTAGAAGAGGATGCCGGTTGCTCGGACCGGTGTAGTTCGAGACGATTTGCAATATACTGGTTGGTTACGATGCCATGCACTACAAAATGTCCGCGAGTGTCGCAGGCAGCCGGCGGGGCCCCGCTGATGCGGGGCTTGTGAATCTGCAGGAGATCTAACGTCTTTGTTCAATTTGATTTGGGACGGAAAAAACGGGTTGCAATGATACACTTATGTTCTTATGGAATTGTGAAACAATCAGCCGGGAATAAGAACAATGAGCACACAGGTACCTATCAGGACTGAACAATTGCGCCGCTTCTGTATCGAAGCCATGCAGCGGTGTGGCATGCGCGAACTCGACGCGCGCACGACTGCCGATGTTCTAGTCACCACCGATGCCTGGGGTGTTCATTCTCACGGGACCCTCGCACTTCGAAAATATATGGATCGTGTGAGGGCTGGCGGCGTCGATGCCCAGGCCGACCCTGAAGTCGTAACCGAGTCGGAGGCCTGGGCGATTGTCGATGGGCACGATGCACTCGGTATGGTCACTGCCTGTCGGGCGATGCAAGTGGCGATCGAAAAGGCCCGTAATGCTGGCATTGCCTACGTGGGGGTGCGAGGTAGTACGCACTTCGGCGCTGCAGGCTACTACGCGAATCTGGCAGCCGAACAGCAGATGATCGGACTCTCCATGACCAACACCAACCCGGTGATGGCCGGCGTGGGTTCGCGGGGACGCATCATGGGCAACAACCCGCTGGCGTTTGCGGCGCCGGTCGGCGATGGACATCCCGTCGTGCTGGACATCGCGATGAGCACCGTGGCAGGAGGCGTCGTGGCTGCGGCCATGGCCGAGGGGCGGGTGATTCCCGATCATTGGATGCTCGACACCGATGGCCAGCCCACTACCGACCCGTCCTGGTTCGGTCGCGAAGGTCCACTGCAACCGGTCGGGGCGCACAAAGGCTACGGGCTGGCAGTGATGGTCGAAATCCTCGTGGCCGTGCTCACCGGTAGCGGCATGACCGACCAGATCGTGCCGTGGTCGCGGCGTCCGGAATCGCCAACGAACACCGGTCACGCATTTGTGGCCATTGACATCAACTCGATCATGCCGCTCGAACAGTTCTTCGACCGCATCACCCACCTGTGTGGAAACTTGTGCGGTGCTGATCTGGCCGACGGTGCCCAGCAAATCCTGATGCCTGGACAGATCGAATGGGATCGCTACGATCAGGCAATGGCCCACGGAATGGTGCTTCCGCAACGTGCTATCGAAAGTCTCGAGGGACTGGCCGATGATGTGGAGATGGATTTTGCACAGTACGTAAACTCTTCTCAAACTGGTCAATGATAGCGATATGCCAAACGTAAAAATCTATGGGGCGGGGTCGATCGGTAACCATCTGTCCCACGCGGCGCGGTCGCTCGGGTGGTCGGTTACGGTTTGTGATGTGAGCGAAGAGGCCCTTGAGCGTATGAAATCGGATATTTATCCGAGCCGATACGGCCAGTGGGACGACACCATTCGACTCTACCGGAATCAGGATGTGCCTCGAGACGATTTTGATCTGATTCTGGTGGGTACGCCGCCGGAGCATCACATTCCGCTCGCACGGGAGGCGATTGAAGAGTCGCCCAAGGGCATTCTGATCGAGAAACCGCTCTGTCCGCCCACGCTCGAAGGCGCCGATGCGTTGGCCCGTGCCTGGGAGGCGTCCAACGTCAAAATTTACGTTGGATACGAATATGCGTTGAGCCCGGCAGCCCGAAAGGTGGAACAGTACCTCGAGGAAAACGCGATTGGGACAGTAGAAACGGTCGACGTAGAATATCGCGAGCACTGGGGAGGGATCTTCGGTGCGCACCCCTGGCTCAATGGCCCCGAAGACACGTACTTGGGCTACTCGGATCGCGGCGGGGGCGCCAGCGGCGAGCACTCCCATGCGGTGAACCTCTGGCAGCATTTTGCACATGTTGTCGGCGCCGGCCGCGTGCAGCGCGTGGGTGCATCAATCAACTATGTAGAAGAAGGCCGGGCACGATATGACAATCTCTGCTTCCTGAATCTGGTTACAGAACATGGTCTCCGTGGGCGTGTCGTGCAGGACCTCGTCACCCTCCCGGCTAACAAGCAGGTGCTCCTGCAAGGACGCGACGGTCGGATTGAATGGTCCTGGGGCGTGGAACCGGGGGTGGAAACGGTGACGTTGATTCGAACAGGCGAGGATCCAGAGGTGGTGCGGATCGAAAAAACTCGACCGGATGATTTCATTGAAGAATTGAAAGCCATTCAAGCCCACCTGTCCGGTAAGACCGATTCGCTTGGGATCACTCTGGACCGGGGTCTGGATTCGATACGGGTGATCGCAGCCGCTCATCGGTCCGCCCAGGCCCAGCGGGAAATGGTCATCGACTTTGATCTGGGCTACTCGCCAGACAGCATCCGACCGAGCCTTTCATGAAAGTATGAGAAGTTGGCCTCATCGCTTCATTGGAGTCGCCCAAGACTTGTCATAGGTTTTTCTGGTTCCCAATGGCCCGCAGGAGCTCGTTTTCATTCACCCTCACCCGCAGTGGCCGGGGCCCCTGCCAACCCTTCTGAAAGGCAAATCCCGCAATGACCCACAGCTCGCCGGGAGAGTGCTCAAAAACGTACGGATAGCTCAGCTGGCCGTCCTTCTGCCGAGCAATGACGATTGGCTTCGTCCAGCTCTTGGCGTCGTCCTCTGAAAAAGCGACGAGCAGTTCCTCGCGGCCTGACTTGCCGTTCGAAACGAGAACCAGCCGTCCGCTGTGCAACTTCAGCAGGTAGCCCGGCGAACTGCTGGATTCGATTGGACTCGGCCGGACCGTGCGCCAAGAAAGACCATCGTCTTCGGAGAATGCTTCCCAGAAGCGGCCCCAATGGGTGCGAATCATCATCATCAGTCGGCCGTCGCTTAGCTCCGCTACCGTGGGCTCCATCGCTCCAGAGTGGTGTCCATGCCCTCCCAAGTCAATCAAGTTACTTCGTTTCCAAGTTTTTCCGTCGTCATCCGAGATGAGAGAACAGGCTGCATACCGGCCTGGGTTACGAACTATGTGGGGCACCGTGGCAACCAGCCTGCCGCTTCGGGTCTGGATGAAGCCGAAGAAATTGGGATTATAGCCGTCCAGGAGTCTCTGCCGGTCGGTCCAGGTTACCCCGCCATCCAGGCTGCGGATCGCCCACACCTCCAGCCGACAATCGTCTTTCGGCTGATTAATAGTCTTGTCCCAACTGAAGTTGTACGTGGTGGAGTCCAGGTAGACCGCCACCAACGCGCCGCCTTGCGTCCGCACGATGTAAACGGTAGCAGGCTCGTGGCCTTCTCGTAGGCCTCCTATTCCTTCACAAACAGGGTGTGATTTGGACCAGGTCTTTCCATCATCCTCGCTGATGCGCACTCCCGGAGTGTCCACGGTCATCAAGCTCCTATCCGCCAGCTCAACAAAAGGCCCGTTCCTATCTATCGGCAGCTGCTGACAGAGCGGATGCACCCAGCGCGGATCGTCCTCACCCGCGCCGCAGAGTGTACAGCAGCCAATCATCATCGATGTGAAGGTCGTCAGCATGACCTGCTCGACAAAGAAGACTGCAAAATATCGCTTCTCAAAGCAGCCATAGTTTCCCTGCATGAATCAGCCCTCCGTTCTTGGTAATTCAGACTCAGTAGTTCCAAGTTTAACGAATCGTGAGGAAAAGTAAAAACAGGTGATTGGAAATCCCCTGTCGAAAATGACTTGTTTCAAGCAAATCATTGCCGTGGGGCACCGTTCACGCCATCGTGCCAACGCCGGCAGAAAAGCGATAGGTCCTCCGGGTCTACAAATACTCCGGCTCAAGTACCAATTGCATTTCGCGCGGCTGGGCCTGACCGTGGCGGTGACCGGGCCGTGGGAATGCTTCCCGTAAGGCGTGACTGGCGTGACCTTCACGTTGCCGGTGACGGGTTCACAGGAGGCGGATCTCCAGTCTCTGAACTGAAGGCGACCGTGCGACGTGGGAACCCGAACTTGATACCTGCATCGGCGAACCGGCGCACGATCTCAAGGTTGATCTGCTGGGCCGCGATGCGTGATTTGTGCCAGTCCGCTGGTGAGTACCAGTAGCTGAACCGGATGACGAAGGCGAACTCCCCGAAGTCGACAAAGTACGCCTGTGGTTCCGGATCTTCGGCAACACCCTCCTGGCTGACCAGGATCTCATGCACGATCTGGAGGGCTTCTTCCAGCTTTTGGGGTGACGTCTCGTAGGTGAGTCGAAGTTCCCCGTTACTGCGAATGGAGGGCCGTTGGCTGACGTTCTCGATCTGCGAGCGGACCAGTTGCTCGTTCGGCACGGTTACGAGTGTTCCATCGAACAGCCTGATTCGCGTTGAGCGGATGCCGATGTCCTCGATGAAGCCCTTCGTATTCTGGCCATCCGGCATCGTGACGACATCCGCGAGTTGGAATGGTCGCTCCGTCAGCAGCACGATGCTCGCAAAGAAGTTCTTGATCGTGTCCTGGGCCGCAAGTGCCAGCGCGATTCCCGTGATACCTGCACCGGTGAGCAGCGCCGCGGGTGAGAACCCGATCTCGGCGGCATGCATCAAGAAGATGGCCGACGCGACGAAAATGGCGACGGTCTTGCATGAGATCCGGATCATCGCCGCATCGATGCTGCGCGTCTTGATGCGGGGGGTATTGATAATCGCCGCCGAGATAACAGTGCCCAGGGAAATGACGATCGCCATCGCCGCGAAGATCCTGATGAAGGAGAAGACGACTGTCGTGATCCAGAGCACTTCCCCTGTCAGGTAGACGTGTTCATCGAGGAAATGATCGAGGAACAGGTCGACAACGATGATCGCCAGCATCGGGATCATCCGCAGGAGCCGCCCACTGACAACGTCCATTTCCTCGGTTATGCGGCGGAAGTAGGAGAAGATGTAAGAGAGCACGATGATGCTGATTCCGACCGATCCCAGGAACAGGGTCCACTGCCAGATCGTCTGCTCGAAAAAGTGATAACCGGCCCATTCAGGAAGTTGTTTGACGATCGTTCCCGGAAGCATCCAGCCTGGTGTGAAGTGATAGAGCCTCGTGAACTCCTGGCGGTAGTCTGGTTGATAGGGAAGCACCTTGACCAGGTTGTAGTAATCAAGCATCTCCTGCCTGGTGTAATCCGAGACAAGCCACCTGCCCTTGTTGTGCCCCTCGGTGATGTGAATGATCTCGATCGGCGTGTCGCCAAGACGCCAGAACGTCGGACGATCATCCGGTGAAAGCGATCGGAGAAACTCCTTGTCGGGAATATCCTCGATCGGGGGCAGGCTGACCCTGGCAATGACCTCGTACACACGCACCGCCATCGACATGCCGAGATCCCGTTTCAGGGCCGGGGCGACCTGCTGAAGATCGAGGCACGCAAGAACACGGTCCTCGAGCCAGAGCAACAATGCTGAGTTATCCTTGGTACGACCCTCCGTCGAGAGGACGTCATGGAACTGCTCCATCGACTCGAGCAGGCTTTCGATGGTGTCCCTGGGACTCTCGGTACTCGTATTGCGAAGCGCCTCGGAATTGACAAGCTGCTGGGCAGGATCTGCTGAAGGCTCCTCGACCATGTCCCGGCCCTCCTGGGCGAGGCATGGCATCGCCATCACAAGGATGATGCCCACGAGCGGGAACAGGGATCTCATCGATTTATCCTTCCAAATCTACCGGGAGCAGGAAGGGTTTCCGGGTTGGAGCTTGGCGAAAACCACGCTGAGCGGTTGCTGACAGGAATTTTAATCTCCTCTTGAGTCCGGAGTTTAGACTTCAGAATTCGTGGTCGTCAAGTTTTTGCTGGCTTTTGCCTAAATCCTGCCACCAAAGAAAAATCCGCTCGACGGAGTCCTTGCCATACTCACCCATTTCGGACACATGGGTTAAATCTTCCCACAATGAGCTGGAATTGATAGTCCAATATGGACTCGGTTTGAACGGCTCTGGTGAAAGGTTGCGGTTGATCTTCAATCGCTGATGAACCAGCGCATTGCATAACACTCTGAGTCCCGGCGGAACTTCAGGGTATACGGATCACACAACCAGCGAGCCACGTGGCCATCGGTGCGTGGCATCAACCAACCGAAATCCCAGGCGTGGGGTGCGTAGCCCAGGGGAATCGATGGTTTTGTGCGGACCACAGGGTTTGCGGACCCGATCAGCAGCTGTTGTTGAGTGTAGTAAAAACAAGCCCCCAAGTGGATAAAGACTTCGTGGTCTATCAATGCGGTTGAGTCGACCGACAGGTCATCACAAAGTCCGCGGACGGCAATTTTGACCTCGGCACCAGCCTTAACCGCCTCTGCCAGTTCGCAAACATTGCCGCTGATTACGTTACCGTTGGTATCATGGGCTAACACCTCGGTCCAATTTGAGCGGACCATGAAGTTATAGTATTCAAAGTCGTAAATAAAATTGATACTGGGTGCGTTGGTCGCTGCGTCGAAATTGTCAAGTTCATGGTACTTGGGCATTAGAGGGGCCTCTTGCCATGACTCGTCAGGCCGATCCGACACACTACGGCCGTCCAGAAATGGTCGGGCAATGGCCTGGCAGGCATTCTGATTGTACAAGAAGAAGGACATCGACTCGCGAGGCCCAAAACCGTTGGGGATTTCAATGGGGACTCGTAAATTTTCAACGCCCGCCACCCAGCGGTCTTCCAAAAGATAAGTGATCCGAAAATCAGTGGCCTCTTCGACGATTTCGTCGCTGTCGGAGGCCAGATCGACATGTTCGTTGTGCAGGAAGGCGGTGCCGATTCGCAAATCTGCCCCGGCACGAATAGCATTTGCCAGGTTGGTTTCGTCACCACCTGTGACTTCACGCTTGGAATCGAGTTGCAATACGGTTTGCCAACTGGACATAAGAAATAGACTTTCGGAAAGGTTTTGGATGTTGACTTGTGGAGATTCTAATTCGCCGAGGCCGGTCCAACAATATCCCGGCAGGAGGGGCTCGTGTTGTGGCTGCTCTTGACTTGAAAGCGGAACGGTTAACCCCAGGATTGTCACTGTGGGGAAGCAGTGGTAGCGCAAACGCGAGGCGGCTATTTATGGCATGGGAAACTCGAGTTGCCCGGATGATTTTTTTGGATCTGTTTGGTACGATGAAGGGCAAAGATCGTTGTTCTTTTCGGGAATAGGATAATTAATCATGAAACTTCAGTACCTCGTCACGTGTTTTTGGCTTTTTGCGTGTGTGGCCCTGGCGAAAAAACCTCAACTGGAACACGTCAACGTTTATACGGCGGGAGAGGATGGATACAAAATTTACCGTATTCCTGCGCTTGAGATTGCCCCAGACGGGACCTTGTTGGCGTTTGCCGAGGGGCGTAAACAAAGTGGCAGGGACCCCGGGGACGACAAAGAACAGGATGTCGAACTGGTCTTGAAAAGAAGTACCGACGATGGAAAGACCTGGTCGGCTATGGAGATCATCGAGGATCCTGGCCACTACTGGTCGGCAGCCAACGTATCGACGGTGGTGGACCGCGACACGGGTAAAATTTGGGTTGTGTACCTTCGCTGTGGACCTGGCCTAAGCATGAGAGTATCACGTCCTGGTACCAACGACACGCAAACAATCGCCCGCTCCAGCGATGACAATGGCTTGACCTGGTCAGAGCCGATTGACCTTACAGCCGTGGCCAGGGACATGCAGGACAACAACTGGACCGCCAGCGCCACAGGGGTTGGTGGAGGAATTCAGACAACCGGCGGCCGGCTGCTTGTGCCCTGTTTCAAGCATCCGTTTAGCGTTTTTGTGATCTACAGCGATGACCATGGACAAAGCTGGAGTCGAGGTGACCTGGTACCCGGTAGCAACGTTGCCAACGAAAGCCAATTGATTGAGCTGGCCGACGGACGGATCATGCTCGACATGCGGCAAGAGAAAAGGCCCTGGCGCGGCAGGTCCATCAGTACCGATGGAGGCGAGACCTGGTCCGAGTTGGTCGGAAGCCAAAAAGTTTCTCGCTGCGCGTGTGCCATTGAGCGGCTGACATTAAAGTCGGCCGGGGACGACCGGAATCGCATTCTGTGGACAGGACCCAGGGGACCGGGCCGTGTTACGCTTGTGGCCCGCCTCAGCTATGACGAGGGTGAGAGCTATCCGGTCGAAACGGTTCTTTATCATCCACCAGCGGCCTACTCGGACCTGATAACACTGAAAGACGG
>Ga0315336_1006834_pt1 | contig 11389 bp, 7 predicted proteins | sample ASW5metaG_FD_204512 | JGI IMG/M metagenome (GOLD analysis project Ga0315336, IMG submission 204512) | Ammonia-oxidizing marine archaeal communities from Monterey Bay, California, United States - ASW #5 | ecosystem: Environmental > Aquatic > Marine > Intertidal zone | place: USA: California...
GGCCATCCCAATCGAAGGACTTAATATTTCCGAGCCTCTCGAGGGTTATCAACAGCAAGAATTTTATAAGGACCTCTACAAACAGCTAGGTGCCGGCAATTTTTTGCCCACCATCGATAAAAATGAACGCGATTCCTACGGCGAAGTAAAATTTGAGCAGGCGTACGATACGCCATTTGACTTGGAATTCGACCTGGTCCGCAATGGCACTACAGCCAATTATCGGAGAATCCATTTACAGCGATTGGCCAACCCACTGAAGGTCTGGAACGAGACAACCAATCCGTACCTGACCGTAGACTCGATGAGTGTTGACCTCACCGCGTTCAATGGCATGAGCGACCAAGAAGAAGAGCTCCCAAACCAGAACCTGCCAGCTACCGTACTTGCTTTAATACCGCCCGAACCCCTACTTCAAAGCGATTTTTACACTCCTGTATCCATCGACGAACTTGCCGCCCAACCTGATGATGACCAAGCCAAACACCCTAAACATATAATCAACGAACTCCTTAGCAGACGGTACCCAGAAAGGCCACAGGCACGCATACAGAACCCGCTCATCAACGAGCAGCATTTAGTATGGATGAGAACAAACGTGGGAAATGGCATCCCCTTTGCTGCTGAAGATCTCGGAGCCTATAACAAACTTCACGAGCCAACTTATGGAAACCAAACGATCAACAAGAATGACAACAACCCCGTCCCCCCTCTAACAAATATGCCGGGGGCATGGGGTTGGCATCGCCTTAAGCGGCTGCTACCGGACAAAGAAATCACCTTCGGTGGTCGCCAGGGCGATTTCCAGCAGCGGATGCATTTGAAGTCGCTCGAACGGGGCTCCCACCACCGTCATGTGTATAAAACAGCGCAAGCTAATGCCGGCTGGTGTTACGACCCAGCATGGGAACCACGCCTGCTATGGAAGCAGGAGCCACCTAACAGGACGATTGTATTTGGACGAAAAAAATACTCCGGCCTGACAAATGTCCTGGACGGCAACTTGTTGAGAAACCCCGACTCAAACAACAACGAACTCACCGTGGCAGAAGTTCAACGGAACCAAAAGATTGTTAGGGATCCAGACCTTGATCCGAAAGTTGGGAACAGAAAACCCTTCTTCGATTTTGTGATGGAGCACACACTCGGTTTTATGAACGAATCGTTCGCAGCCGACATGAATACAAAGGTCAACACAAATGGCGGTGAAACTCAGGCGATGAGTTTTGTTCCAACGATGCCCAGCTACAATGAAGCTTTCGTGCACGGCGTGCGACCAGTCCGTAACCCAACAGATGAAGAAAAAAGTGATACCTTTCGTATAACGGCTTTAAACCAGGATCCCGTTAATCCATCCGCGGGGGGGTTTGAGATTGCGCCAAGAGTAGCACGGGACAATGTTACTGTGAACGGTGATCAAAGATCATTGAGTATGCGGTACCGGCCCGCCTATGACGAAGGGAGAGGGAAAAGTTTTCTAACGGGTTTCCCACTGGAATCGACCGACCTCCCGAGCGACCAGCAGGTCAACCAGCAGGTCAACCAAAAACGCAAAGAGCAACCTATCACACCTGAGAACGAGGGATTACGACTCAAAAACATGCTGGACTCAACGTTCCCTGCTTTCCCATGGAATAACCGGCCGTTTGTCAGCCAGATGGAACTCTTGCAAGTGCCGGCTAGTTCGTCTTCGATGTTGCTGCGGGACTACTCGGTGATGAATGACGATAGCCCCAACCCTTACAGCCCGGACCCTGACGCCAGCCAGGGCAGCGACCTGAATGATGAAATGCCACTAAAGCTGGCGCGACGGAGGCTGGCCCGGCAGCGGTCACCCTACGGCCACCTCTTAAACTTTTTGCAAACGACACCCTCAGTCAGAAGAAACAATCAGGGTACGCTCGAAAGCGGCACACCTGGACCCAACTATCACCGTTTACTCGAATTCGTGCACGTTCCCTCCCGTTTTATCAATACCGAAACGTTTTTGAACCCCGTCCAGCCACCGTACACCTACATTTCGCATTATCGTGAGCCGGGACGTGTGAACCTCAACACCGTAAGTAGCCGGCGTACTCCAGGGGTGTACACAGCTGTGGGACAGCAGCAGTGGGAAATCAAGCAGGAGCTGCGAATTTGGTCAGATGTTTACGATGGAATCACGCATCGCTTGCGCGATGAGGACTCAACTTTTGCCTACGGCTCTGGTAGCCATTTCGGACCTGCCTGGCGGGATGTAGCACTTAGCCGCCGGGGATATGCCACCAATTTTGATCGGGATGTCGTACACCAACCTGATATAGTCAATCAGGTATTGAACCCTTACTTTCCTACCTTCTTCGCCAATCCGTTTCGGGCACCCGATGCGGGCGACCTGGTCCCTCTGCAAAATATGGTTCAGCCGGGGGTTAATGCAGGTCTCTTACGGGCGCACCCGCTCAATCAAGGTACGGATCGAACCTGGGGAAATCCGAATTGGAGGTTGGGACGGAGCTATGCAGCAGGGGCCGGAATTGGTGCCGACCAAAACGAAGATGGTCTCCTTAACAATTCAGACTATATCGAAGGTTGGTCTTTAACCGACGACGATAAGCGGAGCGGGCAACCAGAGCTGAAACCAGACGGCCCATCTAAAAGGGACCTAAATGACAACCCGATCGAAGGCCTAGCCATACGTCAATCTGGTAGCGTGAAACTGGATGTTTCTCGGTCCATCCCTGATGTCTTCGGTTTTGTAGAAAATCAGAACCCAACAAACCCTGTCATCGATTCAACCCGCCAAAGCAGTATCCCACTGTTCAGCGAGTCGTTTTCCGCCCCGCATGTCGATGCCCAGCGGAACCCACACTTCTTTTATCAGCCGCTCACGCGGCTGGGCAACCTCACGACCACCCGCTCGGGAGTCTTTGCGGTGTGGATTACGGTCGCCTATTTTGAAGTTGAACCGGCACCGGCCTGGAATGACCCGGATACTGGAACTGCAACTCGGGCCAATTTTGGCAATGACCGCGCGCTCTATGACCAGGTCTATCCCGAAGGTTACCAGCTGGGACAGGAAGTTGGCATTGAAACAGGCGACATGCGCCGCCACCGCGGGTTCTATATTGTTGACCGAACCTTGCCGGTTGGCTTCAAGCCGGGTGAAGACCTGAATGTGGAGAACATGATTCGCCTCCGCCGACGGATTGAGTGAGCGGCCGATTGAATGAGCAGCCGATTGAGTGAGCCCAGCACAAACTGCCAACGGCTCGCCTTCAGCCAAGTGGCAGCCTGGGGGCCCGGTGGTACAAAAGCCGGTTTCTAGAGTGCCCACCACAACAACTGCCGGCCAAACTTTGGCGTAGGAATTGGCCTCTGCTTCTGGTAGCGTGCAGCTATCGGCATTGTTTTTTCGGTGCTATGTTAGCGAGGCAAATCAAAGTTAGCGAGGCAAATCAAACCGGTCTCTTCTAGGGGAGGGCCATCTTCATGGGCAGGCACTCCCCAAAGAGACATACCAGCTCGGCTACCAGTTTCCAAGCCACGGGCGCTTCGGTGGGACGACGACCAATGCATTTACGAATCCTGGCATCGCCCCGTTTTCGCCGGGGAAAAACTTCCGGTCCGTCGTTGTGGATTCTGCTGGCGCTGGTTCTGCTGGGTGTGCTCGTGGCCCGTCGGTTTTTCAATTCGGGTGACTCGGCTTCGGCGGTGTCGGGTGACCGAATGCCAGAGCTCAAAGTTGCCGGCTGGCTGAATACCGACCAGCCACCCACCCGCAAGTCGCTCCTTGGAAACGTGGTACTGATCGATTGCTGGGCCACCTGGTGCGGACCCTGCCTGAAGAAAATGCCAGCCCTGATCCAGCTCCGCGATCGCTTCCGTGACCAGGGGGTTGTCGTGTTGGGTTTAACTTCTGAAGACCGCAGTGAACTGCCAGCGGTAAAATCGTATCTCGACACAATGCCTCAACTCAACTGGCCCATTGGCTATGGGGCTCAAACCATGTTTGAAAAATTTGGTGTTCGAGGGATACCGACGCTGATCGTGCTGGATCGGCATGGCACGATTGTTTCGAAAGGGCACGACCTTGAAGAAGCCGAAAATGCGCTGATCGAGACTTTAGCGCGAGGCTGATCCCGCGTTAGCCAGGGCACTTTGCGACCATCGGTTCTGGTATCGCAGAGGGTTCTGGCACCGCAGGCCGCCAGCGGTGACCGGCTTCAGGTCGATGCCAGCGGCGAATTTCGCGTCCCAGCTCATCAATTCGCGGCCCAGCTAGTTATAAAGCTGTTCGCGAATGTACTGCACCTTGGGGGTACGCCCGCCGGGCGTTGGCACACCGATGAGATAATCGGACGCGTAACGGAGCCATTCTTTGGGGCGCTCGGGGACTCGAAACTTATCCCCTTTTTGCAGCACAATTCGCGCAAGTGGCATCTCGCCAAAGGCCCTCGAGCCGGCCGACTCGCACGGATACCAGCTCCCCTCTTTGTCGTTGTGAAGCAGGTAAAACTCGGGGAAGCAATGCCCATCGACCCAGACCATGCGGGCAGGAATTTTGCTTGATCGGCAAAGGGCAATAAACAGCGCGCTGCGACCCTGGCAATCGCCAAAGCCATCGCGCAGGGTATCGACAGCGCTTTTATCAGGCCCCTCGACATAACGGGCTGTTTCCAGAACATGGTCGTAGAGGGCCTCGATGCGTTGCCAATCGGTGGCGTCCTCAGGCACCGCATCAAGGACTTCCTTAGCCAAAGACCGAATCTGACGGTGGCGGACCTCAATGTAGGGACTGCCATTGGTAAACCGGCGCAAATTTCCGGTAACGCGTGCAGGGATCTTGAGCCCGGAGGTTGACTCGGGGGGTAGAATGGGACGGGTCTTGACTTCGAAAGTCACGATGGCACGTGCCGTGGCCCCGTCGGGCAGGAAAGGAATCTCGATCAGCATTTGGCGCGCCCCGCCCTGAAGGATTCGATACGAGACACTGTCGACGTGGCTGGAAAAATCTTCTTCCAGAATGTTCACGTCTTGCTCGGGGCACTCAAACGGCACGGCAACCATCGCCTTGATGTTGCGACAGGCCCCGCCTCGGGAGGTGACTTCGGCACCCACACGGTAGCCAATCGGATCGGGCTCACCGTAGCGAACGCCAAACTCAGATGCCTCTTCTTCAGCGATCTGACCTTGCGCCAAAGCCACAAGTGCCAACAGAAAAACAACGGTAAGCGGGGGGTTATAGCGCATGGCGACAAACAATTCGGAAAAAAAGGGCCTCAATTCATTGTAGCTCGTATTTCCCGACCGGTGGGGAAATCCAAGCCCCAGGCGCAAGCCCATAGTTCCAAGCGGAGGCCCATAGTTGACGACCACCTTGAAGGACCCGCTTGTGGTGGGGGACCTTCGATTCGTTGGACCACAACGGGCGAACAGCGCAACGACGAACCCCGCACGACGGCGTCAGGATAGCACAGCCGTGCGGGGCGGAGTCGTCAAGGTTGACCAAACACAAGGCCAACCTTGGTTGGCACGCTTTGGCTGCCCGAATCGGGGGAGGGCGATTTTTTTCGCGCAGCGCGGTAAGCGTACCCGTGGGGTGTTACTGGTAAATCGTTACTCGTCGGTAGGGGTGGGATCAAGTTGGTTCGTTGCAGGCGGGGTGACAGGTGATCCTTCATAGACCGTATCAACTTCTGACCCTTCATAGACCGTACCAACTTCGTTATTGGCAAATCCTGACTGGCAACCGCATCCGACCGAAGATCCGGAATCGTAAATCATGTTGGGACCACAACCGCCGGGACCACAACCGCCGGGACCACAACCGCCGGGACCACAACCGCAGGGATCACAACCATAGCACGGGGGACAACAACTACTGGGGTAGCAGGTTTGACAATCACGGATCACATACGGTACGCACTGCTGGGGTATGCACTGCTGGGGTATGCACTGCTGGGGTATGCACTGCTGGGGTATGCACTGCTGGGGTATGCACTGCTGGGGTATCATCATCTGTTGCGGCATCACGACTTGTTGAGGAACCATTGCAGGTGGAGCAGCAACCATTGGAGCCGGGGCGGCAATGGCTTGCGGAGGACCTGCAGCATAGGTTGCCGCCGGCGGGGCATAGACCGGTGCGGCCACCGCAGCCATGTTCTGGTTGCAATAAGCACCTCGAAAACACCAGTCACGTAGTCTCTTGCAACAATTGCAGGTCGCAAAATTGGCACATTCCGTACAGCTGGTGCATCCCGACGTACTAGTCGCCAGTATCGTTACGGCCAATAAAACCAGCAATTTCTTCATCGTTTTGTCTCCACTGGAGGGGACCGCAGCGCGTTAGGCGACTGTTTCGTTGGAGGGGACTGCTTAGTTGGCGGGATCTGCTTCGTTGGAGGGATCCGAGCATCGCTCAGACAATCAGGTAGGTTCGTTTGCGCGCCTCATAGGGGACAGAGCGGCGGGCCAGCAAACTCTACCCCACCTCTCGCGATGTGCAAATTCAACACGATAATTTTTTTCAACATCAAGTCGTCTCGGACGTTGAAAAGGTGCTAAATTTTCAATACGAGCGTTTAGCGTAACCAACGTATCGCTTGGAAACTGCACGATCCCGCCAATTCAACGGTCATCCAGCCCCCATTCGCTGGTCAAACCGTCCCTTCCCACAAGCGTCCCCCTCAAACATGAGACTTTGAGCCATGACGATCCGCATAGTTCTGCCGGACGACCCCTATCCCTACAATTCGTACCAGAAAACGAATTGGAAAAATCGAATTTTGCAACAGCCGGTTCGTTGGATAGCAATGTTGCTTCTACTGCTTTCGAGCGGCCCGCTGCTGGCCAGACCGTTTGAACTGGCCGATCCGGAACTCGTGCCGCTCGTTCCCAATTCGGCCCGGACCGCCGGAGATGGCCTTGGGCGGATTGCCCTCAGGGTTTCCCAACCTGTTTCGATAAGCCACACCGCCCTGGCAGCTGCTGTTTCGCAAAGCAAAGAAGTGGTGCCCCCACTAGCGGCAGACCCGGCCCCGGTCAAAGCTACTGTTTGCGGCGTTCGCGTTGACGACGAAGTTGTGCTGATCAGTTCCCGACCCGTAGGGTGCTCATGCAACCCGCACACGTTGATGTCAGGTCTACGGTGCCAACGTTACGTGGCCTCCGAAGACAATTGCCGGCGCCATTGGCAAGACGTGGATCTGCTTGAAGTCCTTCACCAAAAAAATCCCTCGGTTCCGACGGTTGTTTTCGTACATGGCAACCAAATTTCAGTGGGACAAGACAAGCGACAAGGCTTGGTTGTCTATCGCCGCATGATGCGTTGTGCGGATCAAAACCACCCGATTCGGTTCATCGTATTTTCCTGGCCTTCGGGAAAAATCAGAGGCCCCTTGCGGGATATCCGCGTGAAAGCTGCACGAACCCGCCCGGTCGGTTGCCAGATGGCGTGGGTTTTGGATCAAATTCCTGGCGACGTGCGGCTGGGGCTGATCGGCTATAGCTACGGTGCCCGCGTGATCACCGGAGCACTTCACCTGCTGGGTGGTGGCAACTTGAGCGGACTCGGTTTGAAAGAACGAGCTCATCCAAACCGTGCCCCGGTGAGAGCCGTGCTGATCGCAGCGGCGAGCAATGCAAACTGGCTGGGCCCAGGACGGTACCACGGCCAGGCAATGACTCAAGTCGACGAAATGCTGTCGATCAACAACCAATGCGACATCGCGATGCGTTGGTACGGCCTTTCGACCCGTTGTGGGAACCCTCAAGCTATGGGACTTTGTGGTCCCACCCGACTTGGTCCCCAGCGGTATAAAGTGCACAATCGCGACGTCAGCCGTTATGTCGGGTCCAATCACGACGAGTACTGTTACCTGTCCGTACCTGGTGTCGCATGTCAATTGTGGGACTACACAACCTGGGCTGAGTAAACTCGCAGCTGGATGTCCCATTCGGGCCGGAAGAAGTAACCCTTTCGGTCCCCCTCGGCAGCCACCCGGGCACGACGGATGAATGCCCACTGGCAGACGGATAATTGCCCACTGGCAGAGGTCGAGCGGTCATCGCATACTGACAGGATGAATACAGAAGTCGCGTATCTGAATGGTGCCTGGGTCCCACGGGATAAACTAACCCTCCCCATTGACGACCTTGGATTTACGCTGGGCACAACCGTTGTCGAGCGGCTCCGTACGTTTCACGGCAAGCCTTTTCGTCAACAGGAACATCTGAAAAGGATGCGACAATCGCTGGAGATTGTCGGGATTGAAGCCTCTCGGGTGATCAACGACTTGGAGGAACTCATTCCCAAATGTGCACAACACAATACCGCCAGTTTAGACCCGGCTGATGACCTGGCGATCGTCGCATTTGCCACACCTTCGCCACTTGACAATCAACCTGCATCGGTCTGTGTGTATGCTGAGCCGTTACAATTTGGTGCTTGGGCAGACGCTTTCTCCACAGGTGTGTCGACATGGGTTAGCGACGTGCGTCAGGTTCCCTCAAATTGCTGGCCTGCCGAATTAAAATGCCGCAGCCGAATGCACTACTTTCTTGCCGATCTGGCTGTCCGAAAGCAAGCCCCTGGCGATCGGGCCATCTTGCTCGATCAAGAGGGCTACGTCGGGGAGTCAACAAACGCCAACATTCTGATTTACAACCCACTCGAAGGATTGATCTCTCCGCCACGTGACCGGATTCTTCAAGGGGTAACCCTGACGGTGATTGAGGAGCTGGCAGCAGAGCAAGGTATTCCCCTTCGCCAGCAGCTCATTACGACAGACGCATTACGCGAGGCTGCCGAAGTATTACTTTTAAGCACATCCATTTGCCTCCTGCCGGTGACCCGCTGCGACGATCAACCTATCGGGACAGGGGCCCCGGGCGAGGTGTATCACCAGTTGCTGGCCGCCTGGAATGACATGGTCGGCATGGACATTGCTACTCAGGCGCAACGCTTCGCCGCGCGACCGGCTGCTTTAAGCTAGTGGTATGGCAGCAGTACCGGGCCCACCGCACCGGCTGTGGTCCCGCTCGGGCTGATATCATCCAAACGTGTATTTGGTTTGGTTCTCGAGTTTACCGACAAGGGGCGCGCCGACTCAAGTTTTCGGGTAAAATGAGTCTCTTCTGCGTGTGGAACTTCGATTTCTGCAATCGCAAGATTAAGCAACCGTATCGGCGAAAGTCTAAAAACTGGTCTGGCCATCACCAGACGCGCGACCTACGCTGGCGACGTGCGGTGGGCCTGCTTTCGCGAGTTGTTCAAAGTTGTTCAAAACAGAGGATCCGTTAACAGCCGTTGCCATGATCGGTAATTTGCGACGTGCCGTTGGTCTCAACCTGAAACGACTGGCCAGGCCAAACGCACAACATTCCCCAGCCCAAAACTGCGATCCGCTTTCGGCAGCAGCGCCAGACGCGAAACGTGATGGCACGCACAAACCTGATCGGGAACCGACCGTGTGGTACCGATCAACATTCTTCTTGGGTATCGCTGGCAGTTTGCTGTTATGGCTATCATTTCCACCCGTTGCCTGGGGATGGCTTGGTTGGCTTGCACCTGGTCCGTGGCTGATCGTGATTCGCCGTCAATCACCTGGCAAGAGACCTTACAGTGCACTCTATGTTGCGGGACTGCTGTTTTGGTTGGCGGCGGTTCAATGGTTGCGCCTGCCGCATCCGGCAACCTGCATTGGCTGGTTTGCCTTGTCGGCCTATCTGGCTTGCTATCTTCCTGCTTTTGCATGGCTGACACGGGTGGGAGTTCACTTTATCCAACTGCCACTCTGGATTGCCGCACCAGTCGTGTGGACAGGATTGGAACTACTGCGAGCGCACTTGTTGACTGGTTTTTTAATGGCTGCTTTGGGGCATACGCAGGTGCAATGGCCAGCGGTTTTACAGATCAGCGATACGTTTGGCGGTTATGGTGTGAGTTTTCTGATGATGCTTGTCGCCGCGGCGATCACGACCATCATTCCGCAAAGCTGGTGCGAACGCACGCGACCGGTGACCTCGTCAACCGAAACGTTCCGGGTGGGCGCTCAATCCACCAGATAATTACGGTGGTGTCGGAATGGTCTCCTATTACCGCTATCCCCAAAGAGGCTCATCGTTATCTTTTATGTCTCACTCTGCGGCAGGCATGATGGGCAATAGAGACAAGGAACTCTGGGTTATACCGCAATCCTCAGACTTCGCTGGTCACATTCGCGATTCTCTTGCTCAAGTCCGATTAGTCAGAAATGAGTTCTATTATCTGCTGGCTGCCGGAGCAAAAGGGATGATCTATTTTCACTACCCCATGATGCCAGGGACAGATGCCTGGGAGGAGTTCAAGAATTTATCCAACACTGGAACAAAATTTGGTCCTCTTGTTCTGAAATTAAAGAAAGCCCCCGGGAAAGTCGCTGTCCTCGCCTCCTATTGTAACGCTTCCTACCATTGGGCCGAAGACGGAGGAGGAGGTTTGCCAACGGACTTGTATCATTCTCTCCTGAAATCCCATCTACCAGTGGACATGGTTGCTGATGAAGAAGTGCTTGAAGATATTCTGGAAAATTATAAGGTCTTAATCTTGTCCAACGTTGATTATTTGACGGGATCAGTTCACCAGAAAATTGTCAGCTTTATTGCGGATGGAGGAACTGTTCTTGCAGATAAATCGTGCGAAATTCAGATTCCCGGCTCTGAAACCATGGAGAAGACACAGGGTGAGATTACGGTATCCTCTGCAGAAAGGATTAAAAAGATAATCGGTCCTTTCGTGGAGATAAACACGCCGCATCTAATTGTCAGTGAGTTTATTGGCAATCAGGCGAAATATCTGATGCTGGTTAATTATTCCACCGACAAGGCCACCAGTGGTGAAGTTACCTTAAAGGGAATGACAAATTATTATCTCTACGATATTTTCGCCGGTAAAGAGATAACAGATCACGCAGGAACATTCAACGTAACTGTTGAACCTGCCGGCGGGAGATTAATAGGAATCTATCCGGCTGGTATTGCGACCGTTTCTGTGAACGGATCTAGCACAAGTTGCCGGGGCTGCGATTCTTCTTTCAAGATCCGAATAAAAGGAACACACGGGAAACCTATAGACGCCCTTTTTCCGGTCAGGGTGAGTATTAAGACTCCAGCTGGTAAAGAATCTGAATACTCAGACTACCATGTGGCAGAGAACGGAAGACTGGATATATCCTTTGTTCCAGCGGTCAATGATATGGCGGGAAAGTGGGAAATAGAGGCGAAAGAACTTTCCAGCGGGAAAAACAGCAAAGAGTATTTTTTACTTGAGTAACAGCGACAAAGCTCATATCTTCAACACGACTGCTCGGAATTTGGTCGCACACCGGGCGGTCAAGGTTCCAATGGTCGGGGACACCACAATTTCGGCTTC
>Ga0315336_1006835_pt1 | contig 11387 bp, 7 predicted proteins | sample ASW5metaG_FD_204512 | JGI IMG/M metagenome (GOLD analysis project Ga0315336, IMG submission 204512) | Ammonia-oxidizing marine archaeal communities from Monterey Bay, California, United States - ASW #5 | ecosystem: Environmental > Aquatic > Marine > Intertidal zone | place: USA: California...
GCGGGCAGATTCCGCTTGTTTCTGAACACAAAGTAGTGTTCATTATGGTGTGTTTGGGAGACAAAGAGTCACCCTTTCGTGTTCGGTGATTTGCAGGCCGCTAGTGAAAATACTTTCGCGATCCCTGCGCATCAATGATTCGTTTAAATGCCTAAGACGTCTGCTCAGCGGACCATCCGCCAATTGCCTCGGGCACAATTTTCTGAAATTCACTTCGAAGCGTCGATAAAATTCGACGATCCGAATCGAGCGATCCAATTTTCCGGGCTAATCGCTCACAATCCTTTACATTGACCTTTCGAATGACCTGCTTAATTGCAGGAATCTGGGATGGAACCAAAGAGAGGCTCCGTAAACCAAGGCCAATGAGTAGCATAGTATATACCGGATCGCCCGCGATCTCTCCACATAGGCTCGTTTCTACCTTACCACGCCTTGCAGCCCTGATAACGGACTTTATTAGCTTTATGACTGCTGGATTTGATGCGGTATACAAGCTAGCTACTCTTTCATTCCCTCGGTCAACTGCGACTGTATATTGAATCAAATCATTCGTTCCGATCGAGAAAAAGTCAACTTCACGGGTAAATGTAGCTGCCATAAGGGCAGCGCTGGGCACTTCGACCATCATTCCTACGGGTATATTTGGCGAAAGATTAACACCCTCTTCTTCGCACTCCTCAATAACCTCATTAAAAATCAGTTTTGCTTGTCGTAACTCATTCATCGATGTAATCAAAGGAAACATCACTCGAAGTGGCCCAACTGCAGAAGCGCGAACGATTGCTCTCAACTGAGTTCTGAACAATTCCTGATTTTGAAGGCAGTACCGAATTGAGCGTAAACCAAGAAATGGGTTACGTTCTGGTTCCATTGCTTGTGCTTGCGTGTATTTATCTGCACCAAGGTCTAAAGTCCTAAGAGTTAACATCCTGCCTTCAAGTTGCCTTATCGCAGTTGAATACTCCTCGAACAATTCGTCTTCTGAGGGTAATGTTGAACTTGTAAGATATTGAAATTCGGTTCTATACAATCCAACACCTTCGCCACCCTTTTCAATGACCTGTTGAATTTCATGCGCAAACTCAATGTTCCCATAAAGATGAATATCAATACCACATGTAGTCACTGACTTTTGTCTTGAAATTTCTTTTGTTTGTGCTTTAAAGGATTCAAGACGTTCAATATTCTGACGAATCTTTGAAATGGTTTCTTCATCGGGCGCAATAATTACCGTGCCCGATTTGCCATCGAGGATAAGCATGTCCCCGTCACTAACTTCTTCAGCTACTGATTTACAACCAACAACAACAGGAACTCCAATTGCTGCTGCAACAATCGAACTATGGTCTGTTCGACCGCCAACATCAGTTGCGATTCCGAGCACATTTTTATGGTTAAATGTTGCTGCGTCTGCTGGAGTTACTTGGTGGCAGATAACAATTACAGGTTCAGTGACGGACGCCAAACGGTCCTTTGAACCTCCAGTCAGTTGATTCATAAGTCGGCGTTCAAGATCAAAAACATCATTGGCCTTGTCACGAAAAACTCGGTTGTCCATTGTCCTGAACTTATCTGCGAGTTCTCCGAATGCTTCCACAACTGCGAAAGCAGCATTTACACCTTCAGTAGTAATCCTCTCTCGAATTGGATTGATAAGGGATTCATCACTGAGCAAACCCAAGTGGAAATCAAATATTTTTGCGGGTTCAACTCCAAGCGTGACTGCAACTTGGTCACGGTCCTTTGCAACCTCCGCCTGTGACCTTTCAACTGCATCATTAAAACGCTTGAGTTCCGTTGGAATCTCTTCTTTATCCAGTATGAGAAAGGGAACGCGGTGAAGCGATTTTTCTAAGACCATTGCACGCCCAATGACGACGCCTGGACTAACTGGAATGCCTTGTAATAGTTTCATAACTACCGTAGCGCCCGAAAGTTGACTAAAGAAGTGCCGAGGGCTACATGGGTATTATAACGAGCCCTCGTCATTGCTACCCCAGAGGTAATGAGCCGTTGATTTAAAGTCTTCGCCAATGACAAGTAAAGCGGGTAATAGCAAGAGGATAAGTACCGTCGCGCTCATTAATCCGAAGGAGATTGACAGTGCCATGGGAATTAGAAACTTCGCTTGCATCGATTGTTCAAGCATGAGTGGAGTGAGCCCTAACACCGTTGTGATAGTGGTAAGAAATATGGGTCGGAGCCTTGCCGCGCCAGCGCCAATGAGAGCAGCCCGCATCGAATCGCCGCCTGCCCTTCTCGTATTATAAAACTCGACGAAGATTAGAGAGTCATTCACAACCACTCCACTTAATGCAACAAAGCCAATCATACTCAAGAAGGAGATTGATACCCCTGCAAAATAATGCCCCCAAATCACACCAATCATTGCAAACGGAATCCCTAACATGATGATAAGTGGCTGAAAATAACTTCCAAAAAGCCATGCAAGAATGACGTAGATCATCAAACATGCAGCGGCGAATCCTAAGGGCAATGAAGCGAACGCTTCGGCTTGCTGTTCTTGACGCCCACCCTTCGAAAACTGAATGGACGGGTACTCTTTTTGCCATTTTTCAAAAGGAAGTTGCGCTGCAATCGATTCCGGACTCTCGATATCTAACACTTCTGCCGTTACTGTCACTGTTCGCTTACGGTCTAATCGATTAATCGCCAAGTACCCACGTTTTTCAGAAATATGGGCGACTTCAACTAGTGGTACAGAAACACCACTTTGAGTTGTTACCCAAAGTTGTTCTAGTTCTCCTATATTTTGACGGATATCCTCGCCCATTTTGACGCGTATATCTACTTCTTCACCATCATTCGCGAAAACATGTGCATCAATTCCGTATACCGCTCCCCGAACTTGCATTGCCAATTCTGCTAGCGTAATACCGGTAGCAGAAGCACCCTGTCTGAGTTCAAGATGAAGTTCACGTTGACCAGAAGATGCGCTATCTGCAATGTCTTGCACTGCGGCATATTTGCGCAAATCTTCGCGGATGACCTCTATAGCTGTTTCTAACTTGCGCTCATCTTCCCCATGTAACTTGATGGTGATATCTGCACCTCCCGGAGCACCCGACATCATCTCATACCCAATACTATCGGCTACCCTCGCTTTGTCGCCAAGGGTCTCTCTGATATTGTCTATCACCTCACTAGCATTCAATATGCGATCTTCCGCTGGAGTTAACTCTATAAAAAGTTGGCCAAGATTTGAGGCTAAGCCACCCGAGGAACTTTCTGTTCCTTGTTGCACGCCAACCGTTGTACTGATATGGCGAACTTGCTTTTGGCTTCTTGCTGCATCTTCGATGTGTTCAAGCATTGACAACGATTGACTGTACGGAGTACCTTCTGGCATACGCACATTAATCGCAATCGTTTCCGCGTCAGGAATGGTCATGAATTCGTACCCCACTCGGCCGCCTGCAACTAGACCAAAAGAGATAACCAATGTAGATACAGCAACTGAGAGTCCAATATATCGATACCGAATTGTGAGTGATAGAAGCCAAAGGTAACTCGGAACAATCCGTTTAAATATAATTCGATCTCGAAACAATTCAAAAGCAAGGACGGCTTTTCCAAATTGAGTTCTCGGAGAGCGTTCAGTTTTTTCAAGACTATGTCCTAAGTGTGCAGGCAGAATCAGCAATGCTTCAAATATACTCATAGCGAGTGCGCAAGCAACCACTATTGGTAATGCTCCAAGCAAATCACCCATATTTCCTTTTATAAAAGTGAGGGGTAAAAACGCAACAATAGAGGTTAGGACTGTTGCTATCACTGGCCATAGGACTTGAGAAGCACCCTTCACTGCAGCTTCCATTGCCGGAACACCTAATTCATGTTGCGCCTTAATATTTTCGGCGACAACAATAGCGTCATCAACAAGGAGCCCTAAAACAAGAATCAATGCAAACATAGTAAGCATATTGAGCGTGATGCCCATGACTGTCATGATGAACAATGTGCCGCCAAGAGCTGTAATCAAACCTATTCCAACCCAAAGTGCAATCCGCCAATTTAACGCGAGCAACAACAAAATGAAAACTAATGCCCCGCCATACAACGCGTTTTCAGTGAGCAAGTTCATTCGTCCTTCAACAAAACGAGCAAGGTCTATAAATGTAGATAAAGATGTGTTTGTCGGAAGTGGGTCTGCGTCTACACCAAGTTGCCAAGCCTTTTGCTTGGTCGTATTTCCGCTGAGTAAAGTCTCTTTCCAACTCTGCTCAAAAGGTTCTCTCATACGACCTGCAACATAGGCACGAACTATCTCTGCAATTTGAACAATATCTTGATCCCCCGATTTAGTGATAAACAAATTCATTGCAGGATTAGAGTTAAACCGAATCGCCATTGGTATATCAACTAATGTTGTTTGAACTGTTGCAATATCACCGAGACGTAGTGTTTCACCCTCATGTGTTGACCGAATGACGATTTCTTCAACCTCAAGTGAGGATTCCTCTGGGTTGTCAGTACGGATAACAATGTCACCACCAGAGCTTCTCAACGTTCCCCCAGGTACTTGACTCATCCATAATGTAATTCGGTTTGCAACTTCAGCAATACTTATCCCATGTTCAATCAAACTATCTTGATCAACTTCTACAGTAAGTTCATTCGTGAGGTCCCCCCCAACATTTATAGCGCCCATTTCATTGAAAGTTCGAAGGTCGTCGCGAATGTCATGAATCGCTTTTTTCATGACGTGTTGGTCGACATCACCCCAGAGTTGCACCATAATGACGGGCATTTGAGCTTCAAGACGTGTCACTATGGGGCGTTCTACATCAGAGGGTAAATCTTGCAAAGATTCAACTGACCTCCGCACTTCATCGATTACTTCATCAAGATTATTGGTCCCTTCTTTAAACGAAATGAAGAGCGACGCATTCCCTTCAACACATGTTGTTCGAATTTCGTCAACTTCATCAATCTCAAAAATTGAATTTTCAAGGCGCATCGCAATTGCAGATTCCACATCTTCGGGCGATGCGCCAGGAAACGACATCGAAACTACAACTTTGTCAAATTCCATGTCTGGGAAAAATTGCCTGCGTAATGTAAACGAAGAGTAAATTCCAGCAAGAATCAAACCAGCCATCAGCAGGTTTATTGGAACTGGATTCCGAACGCCAAAGCGAGGGAGATTCATTCCAATGCAACCTCTGAAGCCAAGATTGAACGAACACTCATGCCATCTCGCAAACTGCCTCCAGGATCAACGACTACTAAATCACCGACTGCTAATGGCGTTTCGAGAATTGCCCAATCTAAATCGGGCAAACCAAATTCGGGTATCTCTCCAGTCATCGAGTAGTCAATAACAACTGGAACACTCTGTAATATTGAATCTCGCACTACTAGTATCCTGTCATCACGTAGCGCTCTTCGAGGAACGACCCAGCGGGGTGTCATTGATTTTGTATTGGCCACTACGCCACGTAGGAACAATCCTGGTGGAATCCTCGTTGAACTGATCGGATTTTGTTCAACGTCGATATAAATGATCATTGTTCTTGACTGCGAATCATCTTCAGGAGCAATTCGAGTCACATGTGCATTCCAATATCGTTTTCCAAAACCAGCTGACCGTAATTGTACAGAGTCTAACAAATTTACATGTGGCCTGGCGTACGATGGCAAGCGCAATGGAATTTCCATACTCCCACTGTTTACAATTCTCGCAATTCGTTTTCCAATAGTGACATGCTCTCCAACACGCACATCGAGGTTTTGTATCACTCCATCGATTGGACTAACAACTTTGCATCGCCGTAAATTTTCTTCCGCTAACGTTAGCTCCGCTAACTTTGTTGAGACAGTAGAGGAAGCTTGCTCTTCACGCGCTGGAAATCTGTTTGCTGATTCAGTGGCATTGACAGCTGTGGAAGAAGTCGCGATAGTTTTTTGAGTCGCCAAATCCACTTCACGCTGTTTCGCTGCACCACGCGTAAATGCATCCTTGACTCGCTGTAATTCTGCCTCAGATAGTTCTTTGTCTTTTAATGCGAGAAGAGCCCTTTCTTCAGCGGCCCCTCTCTCCACTTCTAAAATTGATTGTTCGGACTTTGCAGCGCTGAGCGCAAGTTCTGCCCGAATCACTTGTTGTGCAAAATCGACATTGTCAAGTTCAACAAGCAAATCACCTTTCTGTACGACTTGGCCTATTCTTGTAGTTGCAGGAACTGTAATCACTGTGGATGAAACTTGAGCAGGAACATCAGCATGTTGAAGAGCATCAGCCGTTCCATACCCAACAGTTCGCCTTGAAATTGGAATCTGGGCAACTTCCATAACCACCACAGCGGGAAGCGATCGCTCACCACTTACGACATCAAGAGCTGGCCTCGTTTGCACTAATAGCGCAAGAACAGCAAATGCAACCACAAGACATAAAATTGAAACCAAAGCGCGAGTTAAAAAGGAAATGTGCCGACTTGTTGCCATAGATCGATAGGATACCTGATGGGAATCTGATACGCTTCCTATTATGAATCAGACAGAACCAGAATCAACATTAAGTGATGATGCTGTACGCCATGTTGCCTCATTAGCACGTCTTGCAATTACAAATGAAGATGTCACAAATGCTAAAAAAGACCTTACTGCAATCTTTGCTCACATCGATTGCTTGAAAGCGGTCGATACAAGCAAGGTTGAGCCCCTTGATCACCCAACCGAACTCATCAATCACATCAGAGATGATGAGCCAGGAAATGCGTTTTCACAAGAACAAGTCTTTTCCAATGCCCCTTCTGTGAAAGATATCTATTTTGATGTCCCGAAAATCCTTGGTGGTTCAGAATGAATTCTATTCAAGAGCTTGATGTCTTCAATGCATTTCACGAAGTATGGGACAATTGCTCTTCAGAGAGCGGTTCATTAGAAGGAATGACCATAGCGATTAAGGACAATATCGTGACTACAAAGGGAACCACTACATGTGGCTCCAAGATGCTCGATGGATACAAAAGCCCTTTCAATGCAACAGTCATTAACCGTCTTGAAAGTGAGGGTGCCGTACTAGTCGGAAAAACTAATTGCGATGAGTTTGCGATGGGCTCATCGACTGAACATTGTGCTTGGGGAGCCGTACTCAACCCTTGGGACATAACACGCGTCCCGGGAGGGTCTTCCGGAGGAAGTGCTGTCGCCGTTTCAGCAGGCTTATGCGATGCTGCCCTAGGTTCAGATACTGGTGGTTCAATTCGACAGCCAGCGGCATTGTGTGGAGTTGTAGGTTTCAAACCAACGTATGGAACTGTGAGTCGTTATGGACTTGTCGCTTTCGCTTCAAGTTTGGATCAAATCGGTACGTTTTCACATACAATTGAAGATACGGCCAGAATCATGCAAGTAATTGCTGGATACGACGAACGCGATTCAACTTCTAATCCTGATTCCCCACCAACCTTTTTGAAAGATTTGCATTCTCCATTTAAAAAACTGAGAATAGGAGTTCCTTCACAATACCGTGGGGAGAATAACGAATCTGCAATTAATGATGCTGTTACAGATGCTATCAAAACGTATGAAGAATTAGGCGCGACGATTGTAGATATTGAACTGCCACTCACAGATGTAGGTATTTCAACCTACTATGTTCTAGCGCCTGCAGAAGCGTCAAGTAACCTTGCTCGGTATGACGGCATTCGCTATGGGCATCGCACAAGCGAACCCTGCAATGATTTGTTTGATCTTAATGCAAAGAGTAGAGCTGAGGGTTTCGGCTCCGAAGTAAAACGAAGAATCATGCTTGGCACGTATGTTTTAAGCAGTGGCTATTACGATGCGTATTACAACAACGCATTAAAAATCAGACGATTGATTGTCGAGGAGTACAAAGAGGCGTTCAAAGTATGTGATGTTATTCTTGGGCCAACTACGCCAACAGTTGCATTCAAGATTGGAGAGAAATCCGACCCCGTCTCAATGTATTTGAATGATGTTTATACAGCGAATACAAATATTGCTGGAATTTGTGGCATTTCCATTCCCTGTGGATTCTCAAAAGAATATGGCTCTCCCTTGCCAGTCGGATTACATCTACAGGCAGCATGGCACGATGACGCCAAACTACTCCAAATTGCACAGATGTTTGAAAGTACAACCGAATTTCACTCTGCAAAACCGGATTCCTATTCATGATTGGTGTTGATATCGGTGGCACGAATTTGCTCGTTGGTCGAATCGAAGATGGCAAAGTTATTGAACGGTCACACGAACCCATCGTCGCAAAGGGGGATTTCAATAAAGTAGCTTCCCAAACCTGTGATGCTATTCGGACCTTAGCCGGCGAGAATATTTCCTCGGTTGGCATTTCCGTTGCCGGCAGCGTTGATGTAAAGAATGGAATCGTGTTAAGGGCACAGAATTTAGATTGGGACCAGGCCCCCTTAGCGAAAACAGTTTCCACTGAACTCTCTTGCAAGGTTGTAATCGAGAACGATGTTACTGCAGCCGCTTGGGGCGAGTTCAACTACGGTGCTGGCAAAGGAACTGATTCGCTCTTTGCAGTTTGGATCGGAACTGGGATCGGTGGTGGACTCATTTTAGATAACCAAATATGGAGAGGACCACTTGGAACTGGTGGTGAGTTTGGAATGGGAATCAGTGAACAAAATCCAACTGCAAAGGTTCGAGTACTTGAATCATTTGCGAGTCGCTCTGGGTTTCAACAACTTCTAGGGAACCCTGAACTCGACACAAACGCAATTCGAAAACAGTATGGGAATGACCTCAACTTGACGCATTGTGTTAATGTAGGCACGCAACGCATTGGCACCGCTATCGCGAATGTCATTACATTGCTTTCACTAGACAGAGTTATTCTTGGGGGCGGACTTGTAGAAGCATTAGGTGAACCCTTTGTAGCTTCAATCAGAACGCAATTCGAAGCGGACGTTTTTCCTGCACATAACAAACAGTGCATATTTAAAACCACTGAACTTGGCCCAGATGCTGGTCTTCTTGGTGCCGCTGCTCTTGCTCATGAATGACCGCAGGATTATAGATTGATGGCAAAGAGAAAGGGCTCTTGCCGGCCAAGAGCCCAAATCTTTTGGGAAACTGAAGATGAACATCGCAACAGGACGTGGAAGCGTTTCTCTGTTGCACAACCTCTTTCTCAGGTCAGTTCATGTTCCCTTACAAACTTGGCAGCAACACGCTACCAATCCTAACACGCCGAATTCGTTACGGCCTGCCCGTCCCTTGACACGCCTTTGAATTCGGCAAATTCATGATTTTCACTCTCGCAAAAACAATGATTGGCTACCTACCTAAAAAAGGTAATTCACCAGCGTGATAAATATCCGGCTTACGGACTTCTATAATTTGTCCTATGCAGGCATGTATGTCAAGAACAAAGTCTATAAATTTGCTTTATTCTGCAAAAATCTGACTATTAGGTGATTTTTAGCATTTTGAAAGCCGCAATGAGCCTATCTATATCGTGAGGCTTAGAATACAACTGAGCACTCACCCGAAGCATGCCTTTCCCTTGGAACTCGAATATTGGTACTTCCAGAGTGCTTTTTGAAAAAATTTCATCACGAAGCGTTATGCAATCATCCATAGTTTGTGGACTTCCAGGAGGAAGCAGTACTGTGGCCATTGAACCGAAGAATGAACCATCTATGGGTAAAAGTGGCTGAACATCAAAGGCTGAAACAAGTGTTTCATGCATCCAAGTGGCCATTTCATGGTTATGTTGTCGAATCTTCGCCCAACCAATTTGTTCGCCAATCTTAATCGCATCGACCGCAGTGAGCCAAGAAGAAATATCCCTTGTACCTTGCCAATCGAATTCTTCAGTATACCCCTGATGCAACCAGTGACTTACTGTCATTGGATGTGTCAATAATCGCAAAGGTTCACTAGTCCACACAAAAGCCGCTCCAAGTGGAGCACAAACCCATTTATGCAAATTTCCAACATACCAGTCAGGTGCTAAAGCATCTATTTCTAAATCGATCATTCCAGGAGCATGCGCACCATCAACGAGGATTTGAATAGCTTTTTTCCTGCAAATTGCAACAATTTCCTTTATTGGAAAGAGAATTGCTGAGGCAGAGGAAACATGATCAACAATGAATAACTTAGTCTTAGTGGTAAGCCCTTCCTCAATACATTGGAGAATGTCTTCGGGTGCGGTCAATGGCACTGGTATATCAATTTCTCCATACAACAAGTTGTTTTCAATACAATAATGCGAGGCAAGTTGGCGTACGCCGTTATAAACATGATTTGTCGTGAGAATTTCATCGCCTTCCTCAAGATTAAGTGATTGAATGACACATCCGATGCCAGTCGTAGCATTTTCAACAAATCCAAAGCCCGCGGGGCTAGCGCCTACAAATTCCGCAACGATATGTCGAGCATTGGTAAGAAGGTCTCCCTGTCTATCAAGGAAATCTACTGGTGATCTCTCGAATTGACGTTTATAACGCTGTTGGGCCTCAAATACTTCAGTAGTTCTTGCACCAAAACTCCCATGGTTTAAATATGTGATTGCTGGGTCAAGCATCCAAGGACCAGATTTAATCTGCGGAGGAACATCGTTCATAGGTAAATAATAGCCATTTAACGGAAACTTGACATTTGGTTAATGTTTGCCTAACATAATCCGTACAGAATTGACGATACTCTCCTTAGCAAACAATAGGAACTGTAACAGGAGCAGATGAAGACATGGAATTACCACTCGTACAACTCGGACCAAGCCCAGAATATGGAACGTCTTATTATTATTCAGATTCACAGAATGGGTCACGGATTATTGCCGTTACGGGAAGCACAAAGACCACCAAGCTCCCTAAGCGACTACCAAAAAGAACAAGCACCTTTCTTGATCGACTGTTCAAGATCGATCACGTTCACTTTTCCCCTTCCCTTGCAGCGGAGGAAATGTTTGATTCATTGCCCAACTGCGAAACACCTAGAAGAAAGCCAAGGCGAAGTAGATTCACTTCCATCATTACAACTCTGCACAAAACCATAGATCAAATTCATACTAAAATCAGTCAACTCACACTTTTTGGACAAAGAACACCATCAAAAAAGGATCATGACCATGAACCTCACTCCAAAACAACTGGAAGTCGTCGAACTTATTCGAGAATCTCGAATGATCAACGGATACTCCCCGACAATGCAAGAACTTGCAGAACAACTCGGGGTCAGCAAAGTTACGGTATTCGAACGTATCGAAGCATTGATTCGCAAAGGGGCGCTCACTCGAGAACCAAACAGGGCACGCTCTTTATCGATAGCGTCTGAATTTGAACATACTGATGAAGCAACAATGCGTTTCCCGTTGATGGGACGCATCGCTGCGGGCATGCCAATTGAACGATGCGAAG
>Ga0315336_1006836_pt1 | contig 11387 bp, 8 predicted proteins | sample ASW5metaG_FD_204512 | JGI IMG/M metagenome (GOLD analysis project Ga0315336, IMG submission 204512) | Ammonia-oxidizing marine archaeal communities from Monterey Bay, California, United States - ASW #5 | ecosystem: Environmental > Aquatic > Marine > Intertidal zone | place: USA: California...
GGAATGCGCGTAGGCGTTCAGGAATGTCGTGCCGCCAGCAGCCAGCTCGTCAAGGCGCGGCGACGTGGGCTTGGGATAGCCGTAGACCCCGAGGTGATCGGCACGCAGCGTATCGATCGAGATGAGCACCACGTTCGGTTTCGGAGCAGGCGTGGGCTTGGAGCAGGCGCTGGCGAAAGTGCTCAGCACAAGGACCGTCGCGGCGCCGAAACACGCGCCAGATCGAGCGTGCCGATACCCGAGAAAACTCACCTCGACGCTTTCCTTGTGCTCATTGCTCGCGTCGCCCGACCCTCGACCAATTCCATGTCAAGAAGTGCATTGCATCGAGTCGGATCCCAGGTTCCATGGCGCAACCAGCAGCGGTGTGGGTCAGCGCCTGAAGCCTATCGTCAGCGCGGCCGAGATCCAACGGGGGACACTAGCAGGAGCGCAAGAAAGCTCGGAGCGCTAATAACGGAACGCTCCGATTTCGGCTCGCCGCGAGCCATATTGCACGATCGACCTTTGCACTGGCAGTGGGAATGATGAACCATGCGTCGACGATCTCCTTGAGCACCTCCAACGTACGCCACACGTTCTGTTCAGGACCATTACATTGGGGCGAGGCGAGCAATGAACGTCGAGCAGCGTGTCGAGCGACGGGAGCTGGCGAACAGGCAAACCTGTCTCGAGGACAGGAAGTGAGCCGTCACGCGACGTTGACTCAAGGCGCGCTCCGCATGATGAGCTTGGCGCTATTGACGACGATTGGCTGCGGCACCTCCGATCCTGTGGCGTTCGACTTCGCCGCCAACGTCGAGCTTGCCACCGTCCATCCGGAGACGCGGATCGTCAACCTCGGGCTTCCCTCGGCCCGCCTTCACCTGTTGGAAGGGTGGAGCAAAGATGAAAAGTGGGGGGGCAACTGGGCATTCGCATGGGGCTACTGGCCCGAGTCGACGCTCGAGTTCTATACCTTCGAGCCGCGCAGCACGGTGATCAGATTCCGGTGCCGCCCATCGGATGCGATGGCACGGGCTCACGCTCGAGTCGAGTTGGTGGTCAACGGTCACAACATTGCCACGGTTCCGCTTCGCGCCGGCTTTAATGACTATCATGTTCGGGTCCCGGGCCGGCGGCTGCGTGCGGGGCGAAACGTGATGCGCCTCCGCTACGGCCATGGCGGCGATGACTTCCCGCAGTCGGGCGATCGGCACCGGCCAACAGCGACTGTCGCGTGGCAGCGAATTCGTATCGGCCCCGAGTTCTCCTTTGGATCGGTCCGCACCGACGGCCAGTCCCTCGAGATTCCGTTCCATACCCGAGTCGACTACTTCATCGACGCTCCGCCCGGGGCGACGCTGCGGTGGGATCGGATCGTACCGTGGGGTGTTGCTTCCGGAAGATCGGCACACACCTTGCGCGTCGAAGTGCTCTACGAGGACAGTAGCGCGCCATCAAGCGTCACCACATTGACCGGTGCGGAGCTGGTGGCGCCGTTCGACGCGGCACTGGACGGCCACGGCGTAGCGCGTGTGTCCTTTCTCGCCTTGCCAGCCCCGGGGACGCCGGAGCACGCCTCTGGATTTCGGATCCTTCGACCCACATTGACTGCCCCTGCCGAGACCGGGCCGCCAACACCGAGCGTAGTGGAGGCTGGGGCCGATGCCCGGCCGGCCGGCGAGGCCCTGCGCCAGACCTCCGGCAAACAAGCCAGTCTGCCAGCCGGCCTCAAAGCCGCGATGCGAGCAAGCTTGTCGGCAGAGCGTCCACCCAACGTCATCGTTTATCTGGTAGATACGCTACGCGCAGACCATCTCAGCACGTACGGGTACGCGCGCCCAACGAGTCCCTCGCTGGACGCCATGAGCACCGAGAGCGTCGTCTTCGACCATGCCATGGCGCAGTCGGGATGGACGCGGAGCTCAGTGGCTTCGATCCTCACCGGTCTTGGGCCACGCGCCCATGCCGTGCTCGACCGCGACGACACCCTTTCTGTCGAAGCCGTCACGCTACAGCAGCTGCTCAAACAGCACGGCTACCAGACCCACGCTGTGATCACCAACGGCAACCTATCGTCCCGGTTCGGCTTCGACAACGGATTCGACAGCTTTGTCTACTTTGGGCGCCAAGGAGCTGGGAACACCGTCCACCACTTGTCGAACAAGGTAAACGAGGCCTTCTTCGAGTGGCTCGACCAACGCCAACCGGACAGGCCCTTCTTCGCCTATTTGCATGCCATGGACCCTCACGGCCCGTATACTCCGCCCGAGCCGTTTCGCTCACGCTTCGTTCGTGATGCGCAGCTGGCACCTGTCTTGGGCGGCGTGAAGTCGTTGTTTTCTAGGCATCAGCGGTTGCCAGATCTTTCAATGACCGACGTGGTGGCCGGAACGGTGGATCTCTACGACGCCGAGATTGCCCACAACGATGCGCAATTCGGTCTGATGCTCGATCGCTTGCGTGCATCGGGCATCTACGATTCAACCGTCATCCTGTTTGTTTCCGACCACGGTGAAGAGTTTCTTGACCACGGTGGATCGGGGCACGGTCGCACGCTCTACTCCGAGATGATCTTCGTCCCGCTGGTCATCAAGTTCCCTGGCAGCTGGGCTGCCGGTACCCGCGTCAACTCACCCGTCCAGCACATCGACATCCTGCCAACAATCCTCGACGTCGTGGGCCTGCCGCCCGCATCGGTGTCCCCTGGCGATAACCTAGTGCCCTTGATCGTTACTGCGGAGGAAGGCGCCGAGGACTCGCGCTTCACGCAGCGACGCCTGTTGGCGCACCTCGATCTCGACGGGCGTCGAATCGACAGCCTATTGACGGGCGCCCACCACCTCATGAAGTGGTATCGGGGCGTACCTGAGGTAGGTGCGGCGATACAGATGTACCGTTGGCGGACCGATGCGGCTGAGCTGACGGACCTTTCCGGTCGGGCGCCCGTGTCGACCGGCTATCTCCGGCTCGTCCTGCAGGCCATGGCCTCTTCGCAGTCGCCCCTTCTCGACTCGGAGGACGCTGTGATCGACGGCGAGCTCGCCCGTACGCTCCGCGCTCTCGGCTACCTCCAATAGAGTGCTAGGTACCACGTATAATCGCTGGCCATGGCGCGCTACGAAGTGGAGCTCAACGACGACACCATCATCGAGGCGGACGATGCGCGCTTCCTCTGCGATGGCAAGTTCGTGGAGTTGCTGCCGCGCAAGGCCGCCACGATCGAGGGCGAGCCGGCAACAATCGTGATCAACAGCTCGCAGGTCGTTGCGATCGAGCACAAGAAGATCGGCTTCAGCGGCGGGTACCGATTTAGCGGCGACAAGGACTCCTCGTTCGCCAGAACGGTGGGTTCGATCTGAAGCTACGCCAGCCAACCTGGGCGACAGTACCCCGCTCCCCGCCGACGTCGGCAAGCAGCGTTCGGTATCAGCGCTGGCCGACGAACCGCACTTCGAACAGTCGTGGCCAGAGCTTGCCGGTCACGAACGTCCGGCCGCTGGCCGCATCGTAGGCAATACCGTTGAGCACCGCCTCGGGGTCGTGGATCAGCGCTGCGTCGATGATGCCCGACATGTCGATTCTTCCGAGCACCTCGCCAGTGCGCGGCGAAATCCGCAGGATGTCATCGCTATGCCAGACATTTGCGTAAATCTCACCGTCGATGTACTCGAGCTCGTTGATCTGCGCTACCGAGCGCCCCTGATCGCGCACCTCGATCTGACGCACCACCGCAACCGTCTCTGGATCGAGGAAGTAGATCCGCGAGCTACCGTCGCTGAGGATTAGCTGCGCGCCATCATGGGTAAGTCCCCAGCCCTCGGTGAACTGCCGAAACTGCCCCACCACGCCGAAGCTCTCGAGGTCGTAGACGAAACCCGTCCCCGACTGCCATGTGAGCTGGTAGACACGCTGACCTAGGATGGCGATCCCCTCACCGAAGAACATCGGCAGCAGATCAACTGATTCCAGCACCCGGCCGCTCTCCAACTCGACCTTGCGAAGAGTCGACTCGCCGCGGCGTCCGGTGCCCTCATAGAGATAGCCGTCGTGAAACACCAGGCCCTGAGTAAACGCCGCCGGGTCGTGGGGATAGCTGCGCACCACCTCATAGGTCTGGGTGTGCACGGTACTATCGAGTTGAGTGCTCGTCGCGGCAATGGAATCGACGTTGGCCGACGGCTGAGAGCTGACCGTCGGTGTCGGCGAATCGACGCGCGTCAGCGTCTGCTGATCACCGCCGTCCAGTGCGCTCGAACAGCCCCAGATGCAAGCGCTGATCGCTAGCGCACATGCCCAGGCTGGACGTTGCGGGCCGAGTGTGCGGGTATCAGCGCTTGAGAGCATGCCACCTAGTATGCGCGCCCGAGGGATCAATTGCCTCACCGGACAAGAGACCATACCTATGCGGCACGCTCCAGCCGCACCCAAAGGTGCTTCTCGAGACCGCACGTCCGGGCACGAAGGCGAACGGCAATCCAGCTTAGCGTCAGCGGGCAGGCTTCGGTGTACATGGCGCGGAACATCCACCGGGACAATAACAGGCATCTGCCGACGAACTGCTCGCGGAACTCCTCATCGCGGTGCAACCGTGGACCCGCCGCCTCGATCTCGACGCGTGCCTCATCGAGGATGGTCGCTACTGCGAGTTAGCAGCGGTCGACCTCATCCTGCGCCGGCGCCGGGATGATCCCCGAACTGGCGTCTCGCTCTAGACAGATGCGGCACTGCTCAATGTGCCGACGGGCGCTGGCGAACGAGCTCACTGCAGGTTACCTCCTAGTGTTCATACGGCCTTACAGACGGCCGTCAAGCGCTCATACCGGGCCTGACAAGCCATCTACAAGAGATGAGACGGGACTTTCTGCTTGATTTCGCTGGGCGGCAGGCGAGAATTGGGGTGAATGGGTACCCGCAGCCCAAGTACCGACAGCCAAGGTGTCCCGCAGCAGCGGGCGCTCGGAGGAGTCTCATGCCCAATCGACCGGCCGCAGCAGTAAAGACCCCGATCGCCACGCGGCCCAACCAGATCGTCACGATCGAGCGACACATTCTTGATCGCCAGGCTCAGCATCCCAGCGCCAGCGGCGACTTGTCGCGACTCCTCTACGACATCGCTCTAACCGGCAAGCTCATCGCGCGCGAGGTCAACAAGGCAGGTCTGGTAGACATCGTTGGCGAAACCGGGACCACGAATATCCAGGGCGAGAGGGTGCAGAAGCTCGATGAGTTCGCCAACGAGTGCTTCATCAAGAACTTCGATCACGGCGGCATCCTCTGTCTGATGGGCTCGGAGGAGGCCAACGACCCCATCGCCATCCCCGACAAGTTCTCCACTGGCGACTATGTGCTGCTATTCGATCCCTTGGACGGATCATCCAACATCGACGCCAACGTATCGATCGGCTCGATCTGGTCGATCTACCGGCGCGTTACAGAACCGGGACATGGCAGCTTGGTAGATCTATTGCGCAAGGGGTCCGAGCAAGTGGCCGCGGGGTACATCCTCTACGGCTCGAGCACCATGTTGGTTTACACGGCCGGCGGCGACAGCGTCTGCGGCTTCACGCTGGACCCGAGCATCGGCGAGTTCCTGCTCTCGCATCCACGTATCGAGATCCCTAAGAAGGGCAAGATCTACAGTGCGAATGAGGGCTATCGGAACGTGTTTTTCGAAAGCACGCGGCGATTCCTCGACTATCTCCAGGAGGATGACGAGCCTACCGGGCGGCCGTACTCGGGTCGCTACATCGGCTCGATGGTCGCCGACGTGCATCGCACGCTGCTCTACGGCGGGCTCTTCATGTACCCGGCCACGCGTAAGACGCCAGGCGGCAAGCTACGCCTGATGTACGAGGCCAATCCCATGGGGATGGTCATTGAGCGGGCCGGCGGCATGGCGTCGACAGGAACCGAGCGCATTCTCGATGTACAAGCCACCGAGTTACATCAGCGCGTGCCGCTGTACATGGGGTCAGAGGAAGACGTGAAGCTTGCGGTGGAATTCGAGACCGGAGTGCGCTAGCAGTCCGTGGCGGAAGTGTGGCCTGTCGGCAGGCCGCCTATTGACACGGGGTCGCCAAGGGTAGGACCCTCCCGTCCATACTTTCTACTTTTTCGACCCCTCCATTCATCCGCGTCATGTTCTCATTCCGCGCGGTAACCAACCGGGGGCTGCTCGTGCGTCTTCGGTTACAGGCCCGACATGAAGCCGGATCTCTGCATCGGCTACGTGGGCTTCGGTGCCTACGTGCCTCCCACTGTCCTGACCAACCACGACCTCGAACGCATCGTCGACACTAGCGACGAATGGATCCAACGACGCACAGGGATCCGTGAGCGCCACATTCTGGCCGAGGACGAGACGATCCTCGATATGGCGGTGGCGGCAGCTCGACAGGCGCTCGACGATGCCGGGGTCACCCCAGAGCAGATCGGCGACATCCGCATCGGCGTAAATACCTGGGCGCGCTTCCCTAGTCTCGCCACCCAGGTGCAGGCGGCCATCGGCGCCTTCAACGCATCTGCCGCCGACGTATCCGCTGGCTGCGCTGGCTTCATATACGCGGTCGAAGAAGCCTACAACAAGATCTACGTTTCGAAGGTGCGCGACGGCGACGACCTGATCTCGTTGGTGATCGGTGTGGATGGCCTTTCGCACATCACCAACTGGACGGACCGCGAAACCTGCGTATTGCTCGGCGACGGTGCCGGCGCCGTAGTCCTCCGCCAAGTGGATCGTGGCGGAATCCTGGCGATTCACACTCATGCCGATGGACGCTACGGCGACTATCTCTACTCCGACCCGGTGCTCGGGACACAGTGGGACCCTGGTGCGCCCGAGTCGTTTTCAAACAAGCAGAGCGGCATCCGTCCCTACCTGCACATGAGCGGCCGCAAAGTGTACGGCGTGGCAGTGCGTACGATGGTGAACGACATCCACACCGTCGTGGAGAAATACAACCGCGACAATCCCGACCCGGTGAGCCTCGACGACGTCAGCTTCGTCTATCCGCATCAGGCCAATCTACGCATTATCGAAAGCGTTGCCAGCAAGCTCGGAATGCCACTCGAGCGTGTATACACGAACGGGATCGTGCACTTTGGCAACACGTCGACCGCTTCGATCCCGCTCGGATACCTCGATCCTGACGCGCGAACGAACGGAACACCGCGACAGGGAATCGAGATCGACGTCGCGTTCGGCGCCGGATTTGCCTCTGGGGCGATACTCCGATCCGGAGCGTAGGGGCTCGTGCAGACTCAGCACCCGGAATCTACAGGACCTCGACGGTCGCCAGATTCTCGTCGGAAGCTAGTGCTGCGCCCCACAAATAATGGTACGCCTGCAACAGAGAGCAGGACTCAGCTCAACCCGAACGCGTAGAGCGTGCCGCGAGTGCGTACGTAGATCCGGCCGTCGGCGATCGCCGGCGTCGCATAGCAGAGGTCGTCGAGATCCGACACGGTGATCGGCTCGAGGCCGCCGTCCGGCTCGAGCACCGATAGCATGCCCAGCTCCGACAGCATGAAGACCTTGCCGTCGCCGGCAACGGGCGACGCGTAGTACTGATCCACCGCGCCCTTCAGGCGTCCCTGCTCGATTACTTTGCCGGTCTGCGGATCAAACGACGTGACGATACCGCCGTCGTTCACCATGTACAGAACGTTGTTGTAGATGAGCGGCGATGGCAATTGCGGGACAGAGCGGTTGTACTCCCAGATCAAGTTCTCGTCGGTCATGTCACCATGACCGCCCAGGCGAATCGCCAGCATGCCGTTGCGGCTCTCCAGCGCTGCCCGCAGATAGGCCCACTCCTCCGCATCGAGCATCTCGTCAACGTGCAGATCGGCGAGATAGAACCAGTTCCGAGCACGGTTCTGAGGCATCTCATCGACGCTAATGAAGCCGTCCCCGTCGGCGTCGCGCTCCGATACAGCCTCGGCGAATGAAGGCAGGAAGACCTGATTCCCAGGCTGGTTGATCGGCGCTCCATAGCCGTTGATGTAGGCGATTCCGTCGAGGATGACCGGCGTAGATTTGATTTCGAACGAGAGACCACGCACCCACCAGATCTTCTCGCCGGTATCTGGATCGTAGGAATCCAGCAGAAAAGAGCCCGGCAAGATCAGCTGCGTATCGCCCTCAGGCGGCTCCCACACCACCGGCGTGGCGTGCCCGCTCTTGGCCTCGGGCCTCTCGACCTTCCAGAGGATCTCACCGGTGTCCTTGTGGACCGCGACCATGAACGATCCGACGTTCTGGTCGCAAACGAGAATCACCTTGTCGTCGACGACGACCGGTGACGCACCCATGCCGTAGATGTTGTTGAACGGACCGAGCGGCACGCGCCAGCGCTCTTCGCCATCGAACGTGTACGACACCATGCCGAAGTCGGGGAAAAAGACATAGAGGGAGCCGTCGTCCACAGCCGGGCTCGGCGAGGCCGCATTATTGCGATTGTCGAAGAAGTCTGCTCGAGGCCGCGGAGTCTCGCGCTCCCAAAGCACTTCGCCGCTCTCGCGATCGAGCGCTATCGTCAGCAGACGCTCATCATCCGTCGCCGTGAGAAAGATGCGGCGCTCCGACAGAACCGGCGACGAGTGGCCCTCTGCCAGCTCGGTCTTCCAGATAACGTTGGTGTCGGGGCCGAACGTCGTCGGCAAGGAGCCGGTCTCGACCACGCCCGAGCCGTTCGGACCACGAAACCGCGTCCACACCTCGTGTTTGTCCGACTGCGAGGTACTGGCGCCGGTGGCAAGTGGGAGGGCAGCCAACAACAGCAACGCTGCAAGGGTCTTGCGCATGGAGTCATCCGTCGTCGAAAGAGGCGTCGGCTACCTGGCGCGCCGAAGACACCAGCCGTTGCTGGGAGCAGGTTGACTGTATCATCGGGTGATGGATAGTCGCACGGGCGTATTCGTCGCAGTGGTGGTGCTGGTTGTCGGCCTGTTGGCGTTGATCGTGTACTCGAGCATAGGACTGGCGCTGGTCACGGGCGAAATCTGCTTCACATTCAATGGTCGTACGGAATGCCGCGAGGCCTCGGGCACAACGCGCCAAGAAGCCATCCGTACTGCCGCCGAAATGGCCTGCTCGGCCATGGCAACGGGGATGACGCAGCGCATCAACTGCACGCAGTCGGTGCCAACCCGCACCTCCTGGAGCAACGAGTAGCCCCCTAGCAGGCCGGCCACGTTTCCACCACGGCCTGCTAGCGCAGTTGCGCGCTGAGGTCGCGCCCGTCCAGCTCCGCTGCAGCCTCGATACCGAGTAGAGCCGCCAGCGTCGGGGCGAGATCCACCGTGGCGGCGCGCTCATCGTGCTGGCGAGCGGCGACGCCGGACCCAGCGACGATCAGCGGTACGTGGGAGTCGTAGTCGAACACCGTTCCGTGAGTCGTGCCCATCGATTGATCGTCCAGAAAGTAGTCGTGGTACTGGACAATCAGATCGGGGCTCCGACCCGGGAAGTAGTTGTTTCGATATCGTTGCGTCTGTAGATCGGGGGACGGCGTCTCGGCCATCAACTCGGTTGATGTCCAAACGCGATCGACCACCGAACAGGCGCCGAGAATTGCTGCCAGCTCAGCTTCCACGTCCGCCTTGTCGAGCTGTTGTTGGGCGATCACCGACTCGTCGAGGTAGTAGCCCGACTCGATCCACTCGTGATCGCCGAGCTTCTCGCGTAGCCGCTCGCCCGCTTGTTGGATGCAGAGGAGATCAGCGCCGTCGAGCCGCTTGCCCGCCAACCCTCGCGGCGCAACGTACTCGGGCATCACCTGAACACCGTGGTCGGCGCTCAGCGCCAACAGCACATGGTCAAGCCCGACGCGCTCGTCGATGAACTCCAGTAGCTCGGCGAGACGACGATCGAGCCGCACCAAGATGTCGAGAACCTCCGGGGCGTTGGGCCCGTACGTGTGCCCCACCCAGTCGAGCGAGGAGAACGACAGACCGAGAAAATCAACGCTGCCATCGGCCCCGAGATCCTCGTTGAGAATCAAGGCCTCCGCCAGCTCCGCCAGGTACCAGTCTCCCCATGGGCTGTTCGGAATCCGCTGGTAGAAGACTGCGCTCGGTGTGGGGTTCGACCCGCCGAGCACGTGTGGAAAACCGCGCGCAAAAGCCCCGGTGTCGAGATGCTCGACATCGACCTCGGACCAGCGGCTGTCGTCGGTCAGCGGCTCCCAGGCGGTGCCGTAGAAGCGGTCGAGCCGCTCCTCGCGATTGAAGGCGACGAGCCAGTCTGGCAGCGACCTCCCGTAGTAGCTACTGCTCGTCCAGGACCCGTAGCTGCCGTCGTACCAGAAAGCTCCGTCAGCACCGTGGCCGCCCAGCATGATCGCCGCGCGGTCCTTGATGCTGGCGGTGAACACCTTCGAGCGCGGATCCGCCGCCTTCATCCAGTCGCCGATCGCCGTTCCCTGCAGCAGCGCCGGCGAACGCCCTGCCGCCGGCCCACCCGAGTAGACATCGACGTTCTGTTGCCGGTCGTACCAGTTGTTCCCAACGATGCCCGAGCGCGCCGGTTCGAGACCTGTGGAAAGTGTCGCGTGCCCTGGTGCGGTTGCGGTCATCGAGTGGTTCTGATGCGCGTCGGTAAACACGGCACCGCTGTCAAGCAGGTGCGCGAGCCCGCCGTTGAACAGCGACCGGAATCGCACCAGATAGTCGTAGCGCAATTGGTCGACAGCGATGATTACTACCAGCGAGGGTCCGTCGCCGCGCGGCAGCGGCGTCAGTACAGGCGCCGAAGTTGACGCACAGCGCGCTACCGACAGCGGCAGCAGGCAAGCGAGAAGGCAGCGGAGAGCGACCGATTTTCGAGGCAATGAAACAGGTCCGCGAGTGTTGTTCGAGGCTCGATCTAGAAATCGAACGACCGCGTCATCTTGGCGATCACGGCCTGGTCCAGCTGGCCGTAGAACTCGGGATCGTAGCGCACCGTCGACTTGTAGACCAGAAACAGATCGTCGCCGGTCCGATGGATGAAGTTGAGTCGCGCGAAGATCGACAGCCGTTCGGCGATGCTGTTGTACTGCACCAGGGCGCTGGTCAGCCATCGTTCGCTGAAGCTGTAGGCCGCCCGCATGCTCGCCACGTGGGTGTCAAAGGCGTCGCTGGGCAGCTCAATGCGGTTGAAGTCGTAGCGCGGCGACAGCGACAGCTTCTCGTTGAATCGCATTGTCAGGCTGCCGCCGTAGGAATGCCGAGCGCCGTCGAAGAAACCCCCGCCGCCGGCCTCGACGCGAGCACTCAGCCGTCGTGCCCGATAGGACTCGAACGAGGCCCGCCACTCGTTGTTCGTGTAGTCGCCAACGCCGATCTCCGCCCGGTCCGATACTTCGAACGGCTCTCGTATGCGCTCGAAGCCTCGCTGCAACATGATGCTCGCCGAATCG
>Ga0315336_1006837_pt1 | contig 11384 bp, 9 predicted proteins | sample ASW5metaG_FD_204512 | JGI IMG/M metagenome (GOLD analysis project Ga0315336, IMG submission 204512) | Ammonia-oxidizing marine archaeal communities from Monterey Bay, California, United States - ASW #5 | ecosystem: Environmental > Aquatic > Marine > Intertidal zone | place: USA: California...
TCCCACTGCAACCCGACCAGCGGACAATCAAGAACGCCTGCAGCGCGGCCCTGCGTTCGGCAGCACGACGGGAATGGATGCCGCGGATTCCGGTCGCGGTTGGCCCACTTACCGGCATGATCCCAGCCGTAGCGGCCGCACCGAAGAATCTATTCCAGCAAGACTCCGCGAACGCTGGGCAACTTCCATCGCGGCCGATTCCCCATCCCGTGCTGCCGACGAATGGAGTTTAAGGCTCGGCAACCGGATTACTGCACCGGTCGTCGCGAATGGTCGGGTCTACGTCGGGTTTCCACACGCTCACCGGCTTGTCGCGTTGGACGCACAGACAGGTAGCGAGTCGTGGCGGTTCACCGCAGGAGGTCGCATCAATGCGCCCCCCACCATCACCGAAGGATTGTGCCTGTTCGGTGCGAATGACGGCTCGATTTATTGTTTACGTGCCGACGACGGTCGGCTCGTCTGGCGATACCGGGCGGCACCGGTCGATCGCAGAATGATTGCTTTCGGGCAGCTCGATTCGGTCGCTCCCGTCGCCGGCAGCGTGCTCGTCCAGAACGGGTTGGCTTACGTGGCAACAGGTCTCGCTCACGGAGTCGACACCGGCATTCACGTGCATGCTCTCGATCCGCGTACCGGTCGTGTCGCCTGGAGCAAACCGGTGGCGGACGACTTCTATGGTTTGTGTGATTTTCCCATTGGCGATGGGACCGATGTTTATCTTTCGAACCAGAAGTTCGATGGCAAGACCGGTCATCGGGAGACCACCGACGAAAGCGCAATTTACCTGCGGGGAGGCAAGGTTGGCTTGCTAGAATCCTCTTGGACGCGTATCCAACTGGCGCTGCGAAAGGAAATCCAGGATTGGTCGTTCCGAAACGCCTCCGGCCAACTGCTGGCCTTCTCACCGGCTGAGACATTCGGGTATCGGACGGATGGATCGGCCGGCAACTTGTTCTCAAAGGGAACCGTCAATTGGACGAACCAGGTTACCAATCCCGCGCAGACTGAAGCGATGCTCCTGACACACGACCATCTTTTTGCCGCCGGCCCGAACGACCACTCGAAGCCGGACGGTCGAGGCGGCTTCCTATGGGTCTTAGCCAAGAACGACGGCAAAAGGTTGGAACAACTCGAGCTCAACGCGGCACCGGTGTTTGACGGAATGGCAGCCGCTTACGGAAAGCTCTACGTTGCCACCCGCGACGGCCGACTGCGCTGCTACGAGGGGGAATAATTCCTCGGCGATCGATTTGGCCGCGCTCCCATCACTGCAGAGGGAGCGACCGAAGTATCAACCGTGTCGCCGATGCGCATCAGCCATCGGCTTCGCCGGTCTGTTCCGCAGTTTCTCTTGGGGTCTGTCGTGCGCGCTTCCAAACTCCTCCATCGCGGCCGCGACCAAACCAAAATGCGAAGAACCCGCCGGCACCGATAGTGACCAGCGTCTGTGATCTTAGGTCGCTCACATGAGTCACGAAATACCAAAGCCCTCCGTCATCCTTGAACGGAGCGAATCGCCATTCCGTGACGATTCCGAGTGTGAGAGCAAGCAAGCCACAGACGGCGCCCAGGCGATACGAACTTCCACCCGAAAGCGCCCCACAGCCCAGACCCAATAGTGCTCCCGGAAGAACTATCGCATAAAAACCCTGCTCGGCCATCCAGAAAAAGACGACGTAACCAACGGTACCCCCCACAACGGCACCGACTAAACCGAACTGCCAATTCGCCTTTGGGAAGCATGCAGCCATCACCGTGAGCCTCGACACCAAGAGTTGGACTACTTTTGAGCAATGCAGTAGAGATACTTCTCGCCGCGTAGAATCAACTCGCGCCCAATGATAACGGCCGATGCGCTAAAGCTGTCATCAAGCCGGTTGATCGCCAGCATCTCCGGTTCTTCACCATGGCTAATCACCATCGTGGTACCGCGTCGGTCGGTGATGTAAACACGGTCCGCCGCGCCCACCGGTGATGCATAGATATCGCGAAGTCCGCCAAGCCGAAACGGCCCCCCCTGCTTGTCGCCCGTCGTGGCATTCACGCGGGATAAGATTCCCTGATAGTGCCGCAGAAAGTACAACGAATTCCCGTACAACAACGGTGACGGAACGTAGGGCGTTCCCTGAATGCGGGTCCAGACAACCTGATCGGTGCCGGTGACATCCCCGTGGGAACCATCGAGCCGTATTGCCAGCAAGGCCCGCTTGTCGTAGCTGCTGCCGGCAAACACCAATCCGGCCCCATAGACCGGTGAGGCCACGATATTCGCGGACAGGCCCGAGCATTCCCAAACGACATCACCGGTGGCGAGGTCATAACCGCGGATGCGATCCGTTCCGCTGACGATCACCTGTGGCCGGCCGTCATGCTGAACGACAATTGGCGTTGCCCACGATGTGACCTCTTCCCGTAAAACCCGCCATCGCTGATCGCCCGATTTCTTGTCAAAGGCCACCACAAACGACTCGCCTTCGTGATCCCAGTTCACGACCAGCGTCTGTCCAAACAGCGCGGGCGATCCCCCTTCGCCATGCCCATGCAGCGATTGCATTTCTCCGAGATCCTTCTTCCACTGCAGCTCACCTTCCCTATTAAGACAATAGAGCCCACGCGAGCCGAAGAACGCAAATAGATGCTCACCGTCGGTCACTGGCGAATTCGATGCAAGACTGGCGGTGTAATGGCCCGCCTCGTGCGGTAGTTCCTTGTGCACCGTCCGTTCCCAAATGATCTTGCCGTCGCGACGACGGACGGCGAGTACCAAGAACTTGTGGTGGTGTGTCACCGGAAGATTGTCATGCGCGCCCGGGGCGTCGCTTTGTCTCGGGTCCAGTGCGTCGCCATACGGTGCCGCCACAGTGGCGAAAATGTGATCGCCCCAGACAATCGGCGTCGAATGCCCTTTGCCCGGCAGCGCGATCTTCCAGCGGATGTTCTTCTCCTCGCTCCATTCGATCGGAGGGTCGGCATCCAAGGCGACGCCCGTTCCCAGCGGCCCGCGCCACTGTGGCCAGTACCGAACGGCATCCCCAGCGCCGACTCTCTCATCTGCACCCGCCCAACCCACGAGCAGCCAGAACACAATGGGAGCGAAAAGCAGTTTGAGCATGGCGAAACGAACCTTTGTTCCGAGAAGAACCAGTGGCCCAGTTTGACAGCGCCCGAACCAAGCGCCCAGCATAGCCGATCGATTCGAATCTTCGCGGGTGGCTCAGTTCGCCCAATCGTTATGATCGCTAAAAAGCTCAAGTTCGGAGTGATCGGAATCCGATCTATAAAGAAACGTCTCGTGAGAACGGACGGGCCTGCGCCCTGCGATTGCGCGAATTTCGGATCGCGATCCGTTGTATCGAGACCCTCCGACAATAGGCAGGCTTCCACTGCATTTCCAGAAATAATCACGACTTACAGCAGCTCGCGGAGGCTGAGAACTCCTCCAAACGGCTATCGCAGACATTTGTCATCCCGCAAGCGTGACCTTTGTTTGCGTGTCAACTGACGACACATCATTCCGGGACGAAAGACCGCGAATTTGCGGGCATTGAAAAAATGTTCTGCCGTCCCCATTCGATGAGACGAGGTTTGGCAATGCAAAAACGAGTGTTCCGCCGGGCATGGAGACGGCGAGAGTTGCCGCCACGTTTGCCGGCATCAACACAGATCGTCGGGCAGCCGAGCGATCCGGCCGAGCCAGCCGAGCCTACAGAACAAAAGGTTGCCGAGGAACAAGACTTTTGGTCGAACGCAGGTGACCTCGGCGGGGGCGGACCTTCCCGTAGTGCCTGGTTTCGGCTGTCGGAGCAATCAATCAGTCTAGTTCGGCAGCTTGCGCTTCTCGTCAGCCGAGTCTCTTCAGTGAGGCCGGCTCCTAGGTTACCAGGTCGCCGAGTTCTTGGTGGGACGATTGGGACCGCGGGGCTGATAGTATTCTCAATCATCTGGCAATCACACACGGCCGACGAAACGACAATTGTGACAGACGATCTGACCGCGATGCCGGGTGGTTCAATTGTACTGGGACGCGAAGACGAAGACTCGAACGATCCCAACCCCTTCGCCGTCTTTCCCGAAACGCCAAGACGGATTGATTCGTCGACGGTTGAAAACAGCAACGCCGGCCCATTGTTGGCACCCGACATTGAACAGCCCGCATTGGTACCTTCCGTCGTGGCTAATCCAGTTGAAACAGGGAACGCTTCATCATCCGGTTTGGTGTGGCTGACAGGTACCATCGAAGACATTAGCGACGAGCAGCCAGCTAACAGGTCCGCGCGAGCCGACATCTGGCCCCGCTCCAGAAACTAAATTCGTGGGATCCCGACGAACAGTGTCACTGACGGAAACAAATGCACCAGAAACCTAGAGAGGCGCTCATCGCTCTCTGAAATTTCACTGCCGTTAGGAAACCATCGCTGATGTATACACAACACTGGGGGTTGGCCCGCCACCCCTTTGAAAACCGCACATCCGCGGAGTTCTTCTTTCGAAGCGGTACGCATCAGGCGAACCTGCTGAAGCTGCGGTACGTTGTCGAGAACGGCTTGGGAGCGGGCCTGCTCACCGGAGGCATCGGCTACGGGAAAACCTTTCTAGCCAACCAGCTCTGCCACGAACTACCGGATGAATTTGGACCCTGCGTGCAAGTTGTCTTTCCCCAGTTGACCGCTCCTGAACTCTTCGCCTACCTCGCCGTCGAGCTTGGGGCCGACGAAACGAGAATTGGCCGCGGCACCGGCGATTTCGATCGCACCATTCGCCAGATCGAGCAACGGCTGCAGTCTCTCAGCAGTGAAAGCAAGCATCCGATCATCGTCATCGACGAGGCACACCTGATCGACGATCCGCAGGTTCTGCAGACGCTCCAACTACTTTTGAATTTTCAGCAGCGGCCCAACGTGGCGTTCACGCTGCTACTGGTCGGTGAGCGGCCGCTCTTGGGACAAGTCGGGCGGATTGCCGCTCTTGATGCCCGAATCGGCGTCAAGGCGCTGCTGAAGCCGCTGTCGTACGACGAAACCATTGGCTACGTCAAACATCGCCTTGAAGTCGCCGGCGCCACCGACGAACTCTTCGACCAGTCCGCGTTGCATTCGCTGTTCGAACTTTCCGGCGGCGTACCACGGCGAATCAATCGGCTCTGCGACTTGTCGCTGTTGGTCGGTTACGCCGAGCGGCTGCAACGACTGACGGCCAATGAAGTCGCCGACGTCGACGCGGAACTGACCGCCCTGACGCCGAGCTAGACTCGATTCCATCGAGCGTACACGTCGTGGCCGATGCGAGCACACAGTACGAAACCGGTCGCAACCTCGGTGGTCAGCAGAGCGTTCCACCGAGGCGCTTCCGGTCGCACACAACTCAATGCATTGAGTAACGTTGGCCCGCCTGTACTTAACTGCCCGATCGAACTCCTGGCCGGAGCAGCCGGACCGGCACGAAACAAGCTCCTCGACAAACCGTTATGCTTCGGGCTCGGATTCGAATTCTTCCTCATCTGCCTCGTCGCTGACCTGTTTCGCCTCCTGCTCGGCAGCGACGGAGACAAGCTCTTCCAGCGAGGTGGCCACGTCTTGCTGTTGGAAATGGGATCCCGCGGTCGATGCGCGCGCGCTTGAGAATCCCTGGACCGAGTAGCTCTGATCGAGACTGCGGATCGCGAAGGCAAAGTCCTTGAACTCTTCGTTGACCGAGGTGGCGGCCATGTTCAAGCCAACCGTCGCGCCCAAGACACCCATCGTTCCCACCAGCACCAGCTCGCTGGACAAGATCAGCCCACACTCATCCGCCCACAACGCCTTGAATAGCAACATAATCGCATCTCCTAATGTCAACGGGACCGAGAAGCTCATAACGAACAGACACACTCCGCCAAGTGTTTCAGTGACCTCCTCGATCGCTCAGACCGTTGATCTCGGTCCGATTATGCCGATTGTAATGGCTGTACCGACCAGAGTAAATATGCGCATTTTGCGAAATACAGGAAATATACTGATCGTGACGAGAGAGTCACAACCTGTTTAATAATCCTTTGTTACGCATTTCATAGTCCGGACCCGGTTTCCTTCAGCTCTCGTTGGCATCCCACCCCGCCCCTGTTGCGCGACATGTCCACTCGTCGGCTCTACTGGTTTCACGCTTCAAGCCGACGGGGTGCCAACCGATTCGTGCATAACCCGATCGACTGCAACGCTCTCTTCGTCGACGTCGGATTTCAGCACGCGGGGCCTCCTCCCCGTTTCCAGAGGCCGTCGGGTAAGTCCATGCACTTTGGCGCACTGCTCGGCGCCTCGCGTACGCTTGTTTGCTTGCGTCGAACCGGCCATGATCAGTTGCCAATCGGTCTACCGCTGTCGCTCTGAAAGAAAGGGACGCAATGCAGCCTGGTGTTCGCTTGAAGCTCTCGGTGATGATGTTCCTGCAATACGCGATCTGGGGTGCCTGGGCCGTATCTATCGGCGGCTACATGGACGTCACGCTCAGCTTCAGCGGCGTTCAAATTGCGTCGATCTATTCGACGACCGCGATCGCCGCCATGATTTCCCCCTTGTTCGTCGGGATCATTGCCGATCGGTATCTGGCGACCGAAAAAGTCATTGCGCTGCTGCATTTGATTGGAGCGGGCCTGTTGGCGGCCGCCGCGATCACCCGAGAGTTCGGCACGCTTTATCCCATCATGATTGTTTACGCTATCTGTTACATGCCGACGTTGGCGCTGACGAACTCCATTAGTTTTGCCAACATGGACGATCCGGAGAAGCGATTTCCCGGCATCCGCGTTTGGGGAACTTGGGGCTGGATTGTCGTCGGCTGGCTGGTCGGCTTCTGGCTCGACTTGCCGCGCGGAACGTCGAACAATCCCATCTTTCTCGCGGCAGGCTGCTCGGCCGTGTTGGGATTAATGGCCTTCCTGCTGCCCCATACGCCGCCAAGAGGGAAATCCGCCCCGACAGAGCGTACTGGAGCCGGTGTGCTCGAACTGCTGCGCGACCGGTCGTTCCTTGTCTTCGTTATCTGTTCGTTTCTCGTCTGTATTCCCCTTTCGTTTTACTACGCGTTTGCCAACGTCTTCCTCACAGAGATCGATGCCCCGGTCCCCACTGCGTTGCAAACGATTGGGCAGCTTTCCGAAGTCGGGTTCATGGCCGCCATGCCGTTCTTTATCGTTCGACTCGGGGTCAAACGGATGCTCGCCGTCGGCATGCTGGCGTGGGTACTCCGCTACCTTTGCTTCGGAGCCCTTTCGTTGCCACTGGTGATCGTGGGGTTGTTCCTGCACGGCATCTGCTACGACTTCTTCTTTGTCGCCAGCCAGATCTACGTCGACAACCGGGCGGACGCCCGACAACGTGCCAGTGCGCAGAGCTTCATCGCTTTCGTCACGATGGGCGTTGGTATGTTTGTCGGCGCCTACGTCGGCGGCATCACTTTCGATCACTATCCCCCGACAGTGCAGGTTGCCGCGACGCACCTCAGCGGTGCCGATCAGTCGGAAACCGAGATCTCGCTCCCCCTTCCAAACTGGGACGCCGAGGGCAAGACGGGGCTGGCAAAACAACTCCAAATCACCGGTGATGCGGCGATCACGCCCGATCAACTAGCTGACGGGTACACCGCTGTCGACGACGCAACTGGCGATAAGACGATCTATCAGCCGGAATCGCTGATGGCAGCCGCCAAACAGGCCGACACCGACGCGGACGGTCGCGTCACCCGGCCAGAGTGGCGCGTCGCGCGGCGGCATCAATGGACATGGATTTGGCTTTGGCCGGCCGGAGCGGCTGCAATCACACTGCTCGCCTTCTGGATTGGTTTCCGCGCACCACGCGCCCCCAAAACTGAGTCCGACATGGCCGAAGAGGCATCGCTCGGCGCCGGGGAGGGCCCCGAACCGCAAGTGGGATAACAATCCCAGTCGTTCGCTATTACAGAGTCTTACGCTGACTTGTGCCGCGCCGACAGCCGATTGGCGCTTCAATTCCTGTTTCCCGCGAGCCGGAACGCGGAACGGTATTTCGTAAGTCGCTCCAGATCGTGTCGGTCCTACACCGAGGCTTCATTCCGCATCGCGCCAAGAGAATTGTGAATCAAGCATCGGCCAGCCATTCTCAACATCAAGGCTGTAGGCGCACCGGCATCATTCGATGAACGACGATGAAGTCGGCCCGCATGTCGGCGCGGTGCGAGCGTGCCCCGTAAAGACCCATCGGGCGTCCGACAAACCGATCGAGATTGACGCCGGGGCCACCCTGCAGAAAGGCGAGGAACCGCCCGTTGGGTGCGATCAACACGTGACGCGGTAAACCGGGCGCATTCGTCCCCGCCCGCTGGATAATCCCGGCACCATCGAACGGTCGCATACGTTGCCCTGGCTGTGGCTGACCAGCTGGTCCCGGTACGATCGTCTGGCTCGGATTCCTGGGGGGAACTGGGGGTGGATTCGTAGACCCTGGAGCTGTCGGCTGCGTGGCGGGCTGCCCAGCTGTCGGCGGAGTGACGATCGTCGTCGATGGCTGCGATGTGACAGGTCCCGTCGTGGGTGTTGTCGACGAGGGTTCCGACGTGGCGGGTGCTGTCGTAGGTGTCGTCGGCGTCGGATCGCTCTTCTGCTTTTGTTGAATCGCCAGCAGCGACTTTTCCCGACGGTTTGTGTCGCTCGTCAAATGCAGAAAGTCGTCGTACTCCGCTTTGATCTTTCTGTAACGCTCGACCGCATCGAGCCGCAGCTTGATCTGGCTCTGCATTGCTGGTGATTGCACCTCTTTGGCGAGATTCAGATACTCAGTTTCCAAGGCGGCGAAATTCCAGCTGCGCGCCTCTTCATCGATGATGTCGCGAAACCGAACGTCCAGCTGCTTGAGCCGGGACCGGTCGGCCGAGATCTGTTGGGCGGTCGGCCCGGTACGGCGGACCGCGTCTGATTTGATCGTGCGATTCACTTTTCGTTCCACAAAGCCATCCCCGCTGCCGCGTGGCTCTGCCGTTGGTCGCTGCTGCGAGTTGCTGAAACCCTGGTTCTGCTGATTCGACTGTCGCTGCGGAATCACCTGCTGTTGCTGCTGGGCGGCAATCTCGGAGGCCGGTGTGATGAACCCGCCCCGTACCCAGCGATACTCTCCTTGCGGGGGGCGGATCTTGTACATCCGCGTCGGCCCACGCTCGCTGCTGAGTGTCGCTTCCTGAATGATTTTGACCTCGTCCCCTTTGGAGAGTTCCCGCTGTTTGATGTCGCGGTCGTTGCCGAACGTGCTGCCGACCCGCACGACGACGTCGTTGGCCCTCACGATTCCCCGTCCGCTGCCGACGACGCGCACGTACTCGGCACGGATCCAACTGAAGCTGTCAGGCGGCGGTGTGATCATCAACCATCCGCCCGGATCGTGCCGGCGAACGGTGACCCGGCTGCCCCGCTTGAGGCGATTCGTCGGATAGTAGCTGCGCCCCGGTCCGCTGCGGGCATACACGTTGTCGGCATCTACCATCGCCTCGTAGGGGAATTCCGAAACCGCAGCGGGCAGGTCTGCTCCCCAAAATCCCAACAACAGCAATCCCATGACGAGCTGACGCATGCGTGATACCTCCATGTCGACCGTTCGGATCCAGTGGCGGGGCCACTTCGGTTTTGTGATTTCCTCTATCAATTCCGCACCGGCGGACCAGCGGCCCGTACCGGTCTTCTCGTTGCTCGTTCCCCATCGACAAAGCGAACCGGACGGAAGAGTCCGCGCAAACCTTGCCGGCGCGTTTCCCCAAGTGGGAAGAACGCCCGTGAAACGAACCAGTGATGACAAATTGTGGTGGAAAGTGCTGCCAACCGTTGGTGCGGCAAACCGCCGCAATTGGCGTGCAAGAAACGCAGCCAACAGCAGCCGGACAGCGGTGATGTTTTCTGTGGAGAGAGGAGTGACGTTACATACTCAATCAGGGCGAATGGGACAAGAGGTCTTTGCGGAGTGGTCTTGAAACTGCAGCCACTCACGCGATTTCGTTCAGCGCCGACAGCGCGCGAGTCGGCAATCTGGGTAGCAAAATAGTTATTCAACGCGCCCCCCTCGATTTGGGCGGCGTGGTGTTGACATCCGCGCCTACCTCCAAAATGACTTACGAAAATTCTGGACGAGCGCGTGATCGCCGTAACGACTTTCTGCCCAGTCGCTTCCGATCTGGCAGCGCCGAGCAGAGTTGCCGTAATTGACGTTGTGCAAGCCGGGCTTTTTCAACAAAAACGGGCTAACCGGGGGTATCTGCTGAATAATTCAAGGTCCTTGGGACCACACAAGTTACAAAAATCGTGTTTTTGACAGATTCAGCAGGCTGACCAACCTCTCACACGCTCATTGTCCTCGCACCCCAGCCGACCGAGGTGTGGGCCGCCCAACCGACCTGGATGATCGTTATTATAACAACTTTATATGTATTTGTTAAGATAATTGAGACTCCGAAGGGGTAAAACAAATCAGCCCAGGGCAAGTAACGCGAGCCCCGCGAGCGGGCCGCCGCCCTGGGTCAACGCGCCAATTGGTGAAGATTGCCCTGAAGGGGCAAAACAAATCTGAAGACCAGATGGATGTGGTTCTTGACGAGAGATTGCGGCATCGTCGCGGGGGTCGGGTTTGTTTCGCCCCTTCAGGGCTTGTGGGCGTGGTTTCTCGCTACCCAGGGCGACGCTCCGCGGCTACGCCGCTACGTTTTGCCCAGGGCTAACTTGTTACGGCCCCTTCGGGGCAACCTGCCAATATTTGATCCCGTCATCCAGCCATGGCTCGTGCCCAGCCACTCCCACGCATGGCCCGTCCTCTGCTTGGCGTTAGTCCCCATTGAAAGTGATCTCACAATGGGGTAGTGCCAGGCGGAGTCTCGCCACACCTTCGTCACTGACCTGTGTGTTTTCGAGATTCAGCCATTCAATTCTGATCAGACCGATGAGATGCTTCAATCCCTCGTCGCTGACCTGTGTGCCGTTGAGGTCCAGGTATTCGAGATTCGTCAAATGGGCCAGATGCTTCAGCCCCTCGTCGCCAAATAGTGGCATCCCTGTAACGGAGGCTGTTGGATCACCAAAAACCTGTAACGCCTCATCGCCGACGAGATTCCGCAACCACTCTGGACCAACCGGCTCGAAGCCGATGGTGAACTCACCTCCGGCAGCTCTCATTGCTTGAATGACCCACAACTGACGTTGGTACGGCCACCAAAAACGCCAGGCGATACCACCTACGAGCAGCAAGACAGCCAGCAGAGCGGTCCACTTGGAAAGGAGCCTGTCCCAGGGCTTGGAGGAAGATTCGATGGACGAATCACTCATTAGTGCGGCCCTTGCGCTTTGTGAGTGAACCGTAACAGAGCACCAAGTGGTCTTCCGGCTGCTCCATTCATGTCTC
>Ga0315336_1006838_pt1 | contig 11382 bp, 9 predicted proteins | sample ASW5metaG_FD_204512 | JGI IMG/M metagenome (GOLD analysis project Ga0315336, IMG submission 204512) | Ammonia-oxidizing marine archaeal communities from Monterey Bay, California, United States - ASW #5 | ecosystem: Environmental > Aquatic > Marine > Intertidal zone | place: USA: California...
GTTTTTGTTCTTCGTGGTCTACAGTGGCGGATACTGAATATTGATGAAAAAGCTTTGCAAGTTAATGTTGAACCAATTAGAGGTGAACGAAAAAATGTGCCTTACTGGGAAGGCAGTCAAATACCAGTAGATTATGATACTGCACAAAAAGTTGGACTGTTTAGAAATAAAGTAAAACAAGGCTCATTATCAATGCTTAACAAAATAATCCCAGAACTAGATTTTAACGTAATACCTGATGATAAAACTGTTGTAATTGAATCTGTAAGAACAGATCGTAATGTTGTTATTCATGCATGTTTTGGCACAAAAATTAATTCAACTCTGGCAACTATACTTTCTTCACTACTAGAATCTACTCTTGGATACGTTGTTCAATCACGATCTGATGCGTATAGAATTGTTTTGGAATCTAGTGCAAGAATTAGTAAAAAGAATATTGTAGAAGCTTTGACCGAAAAATTTATTCTTCAGGATATTGTGACTGCGTCTTTAATTGGTACACATAATGTTAATTGGACAACGTGGTGTGTTGCAAAAAAATTTGGGATGGTAGGCCGTGATGCTATTTATGATAGAAAATCAGGTCGTTTTATTTACGAACGATATCAAAATACACCAGTTGTTATGGAAGCACTAAGAGAGTTATTCCATGATAAATTTGATCTGAAATCCACCGAAACTATTTTGAATAAAATTCAAAACAATGAAATTCAGATTGAATGGGCTAATGTAAATAAATTTTCCAAATTAGCAGAGCCACTATTAGATCACACTACAAAATATTATTCGTCACCGGCAAGTGTTGATAAAGCAATTCTCGATTTAGTAAAAAAACGATTATTCAAAACCAAACATCGTTTAATCTGTGCCCGTTGTGGTAAATGGCAGCTAGCTGTGATTACCGAAGAAGTGAAGAAAAACCTTAGTTGTAAATATTGTAAAAGTAGACAAATCACAACTACATTTTATTCTGATCATGATTTAGTTAAAATTATCCGGAAAAAACATGACGGCAAAAAACTTTCAGCTGAAGAAAATAAAAGATTTAAACGAGCTTGGAAAGTTGCCTCATTGATTGAAACTTTTGGTAAGACTGCCATAATTGTCTTATCTGGTTATGGTGTTGGTGCTGATACTGGCGCAAGGATTTTACGAAATATGACTGATCCAGATCTTATGTATAAACAAATTTACGAAGCTGAAAGACAGTATGTAATGACAAGAGGTTTTTGGGACTAGTTCTTTTTTACAACAGCAGAAAATGGGGTTAAAAATAATTCTGTTCTTCCTTCAAGTCCGGCCTTTGCATTAACTGCCGTCACAGAAATTATTTCACCTACAGAAATTCCATCTAAAATAATTGCTTGGTTTCTCCATCCCTTAATCCAAATCTGACCACTGTCATCCTCAACAAACATTTCCGACAGCAAAATTGTTTCTCCGGTTTTTGTTTGAACTTCTCGTTTTTCTGGTTCTTTCAAAACTATTGCTTCAACACAGTAATCATTTCCAGATTTAATCTCGGAAATTTTTGTTCTCAGATTAGATAACTGTGGTACACTTTCGTCATCATCAATTTTTCTTAGAAATGAATCATGGTTTATTGTTATAGAGTTACCAAAAACTTGTGAAGGCATACATTCTATAACATCTCCAGTACTAATCGAATCTAACTTCTTTGAAGAATCTGACATGTATAACATATTTTTCTTATTGTCTATACATATTGCAACAGTTTTTCCTCCATCACTTCTTATTGTTGCAATACGTGCAATTACCGGCTCCGTCTCTTTCCCTCCTTCAACTTCAACCAAGGTTGCTTCATTTCCATGAATCTCAATACCTTGGTTTCCTACTTTTGTTCTAACGCCCAAGAGTCTAACTTTTGCATTCTGTGAAATAACTTTCGGTAAGAGTGATTCATCTTTTCCCCATATCACTACTCCTTTTGTAGTACCATCATTTCCTTTCAATCTAATTTTTAGTCCTTTCCCCGGTTCACCGCGTCTATTCGTAAATTCTAATGTAGTTACATTTCCATCTATTTTACCTGAAACAACTAGATTACTCTGATTTTCCTTAACCTCACTCACATCAATAGTTAGATCATCAATTGGACGAATTTCACTTTCTTTATTAGTTGATTCGATATTAGATCCCGAACCAACGTTTATCGTTGGGCTACCATTAAGATCTGATTTAACATAAGCCTTGATTATTTTTATTAAATCACCGGGTTTTAGTTCTTCAATTCCTGGCAGGTTCGCTTTTTCATCCCAAAGCTTTACACTTGCAGTAGAATCATTGTCATAAACTGTCATAGTCCTAAGTAAGAAAGGGGAACCATCTTTTCTAGAAAATTGCTTTGTAGGCGAAATATTCAAAATTCTACTTTCAATTGATACATCTTTAGCGCCTACGTAAATATCCTTTAAACTCATTTCAGTTTTCAAAGTCTGTTTTAATGATATTCCTAGATCTGATGCAATAAGAAAAAGAGCTCCCTGATCTGTTAAGTAACCCTCACCTAGCCTTTCCTTTTTTTGTTTAATCTTATCATCAATGTCTTGCTTAGTTAATTCAGGTTTTTGCTCCTGAATCTTTTCTAATAATTCTTCAAACTCTGACAAGTTGCTCCCTTCAATTTTGTCCTTCTCATCTCTTATTAACATTTAAGGAGTCTAGGATTTCAAGAAACATGAAATCTGTTTTTGCCCGATCGCTTTCTAAATCATATGATGGAATAAATGCAGTAGATGGTATAGATCTTGATGTTGATGAAGGACAAATTTTTGGTTTTCTAGGACCAAATGGAGCAGGAAAATCAACTGTGATTAAACTATTAACTACATTGATCCAGCCAACCAGCGGCAAAATTTCTGTTCTAGAAATTGATGCTGCAAGAGAACCATTGAGTATAAGAAAAAAAATTGGCGTAGTTTTACAGCAACCAAGTTATGAACCCACCCTCTCAGTAGAAAAATCACTTGAAAAATATGGAATGATGTGGGATCTTGACAAAAAAACTAGATTGGAAAGAACAGAAGAACTTCTTATTGCATTCAATCTAATTGGAATAAGAAAGAAAAAAAATGAAGATCTTTCTATTGGTCAGAGAAGACGAGTTCAGGTTGCACGTGAATTTATGCATGATATGGATTTATTATTCCTAGATGAACCCACTGTCGGACTGGATCCAACTGCCAGACGACAATTATTAGATTTTTTAAAAAATAAAGTAAAGGAAAAAAATCTAACAATATTCTATACTACACATGTGCTGACTGAAGCAGAATATCTCTGTGATAATATTGCAATTATTAACAAGGGCAAAATAATCACTGTTGATTCTCCAAATGAACTTAAAAAAAGATTTGGCCGTGAAAAAACAATCAAAATTCATGTTTCTTCTAATACTGAAACATTAGGGAATCTTTTAGAAAACGTTCAGGACTGCAAAATCGAGTTTAATACAGGAGCAACAATTACAATACATTCTACTGATTCTGAACTTGTTTTAATGAACATTCTAAAAATTTTAAATCAAAACAATATAGCTATAGACGATTTGTCTGCAATACCAACAAATCTTGAAGAAATATTTCTAAAAGTTGTGAGTGATTCTAATGCATCCGATAATCAGATTAGTTAATAGAAATATTACCATTTCAGTAAATCCAGGTTTTTTGATCTGGCAGGTAATTTTTCCCTTGATTTGGATTTTTGTGGCTGGTTTTGCTTATACCGCACTGATAGATGAGGTATCTTTTGGAACTAAGCAACTAAGCTATCCTGCATTCTTAGCTTCTGGCATGATTGGTTTTAACATTATGAATAGTACCCTCATTTCTGGAATTATAATTTGGAACGATAGACGACATGGAATGTTTGAACAAATAATGTCAGGTCCATTCACAAGGTCAAACTACATTCTTAGTAATATTACCACTATCGCAATTGTTGGTCTAGTCAGTGCAGCGTTAATTGCAGCAGTTGGCTATCCAGTATTTTTTCAATCAGTAGAATTTAGTCTAGTGACAATTCCGCTAGTAATTTTCAGCTCAATAGTTGGCTCAATATTATTTGGTTCTATTGCTTCAATTATTTCTGCAAGACTACGTTCAAGTGAGGGATTTAACGTAATTATTAATACAGTTTTTATTTTCTTTGCGTTTGTCAGTACAGCTTTTTATCCTGCTGCAGGTGCTCCACAACCTCTTGCAACTATATTTTATCTGAATCCATTGACATATCTTGTAGATATAATTAGAGCGGGAATTTTTGGTACTATAACAGAATTTGTTATTTTAGAGATGGTAATTTTGATAATTCTTGCATCTATTCTTTTTATTATCGCAACAAAATTGTTAACTAAAATGGATTTTTAAAAAATGAAAGATCAATGAGAAAGCTTGTAATTACTACGTTTTAAAAATTCATCAATATTTTTAATTGCGATATAATCACCACTTTCAGGTTCAAAATCATCTGGTAACACTGTCAAAATATTAGGTGTAAGAATTGCACATACAATAAATTTTTGTTGTTTTAAAATATCAAAAATCTCTTTAGAATCATAATTGTATTTTTTACACAAAGTTGCGATAGCTGGAAAATTAATACATAATGTATTTTCTAGAATTTTTGTCGCACCAAGAAAAACAAATTTCTCGTAACCACTCCCAGTATCAATTTTTATTAAATCAATCTTAATTTCTTTAGGAATAACTTCATCGAGAGTTTTCATTTTCACTTTTATTCCAATATTACCTTCCTGAACAGAATTTGATTCATCTGTATAGATATCTGAAAAATATACGTCAGTTGATTTAGAACCTAATGCAAAATTAAATAATTGAATATTTTTACATTTATTTAATAAAATATTTCCCTGTAAGAATTTAAATATTCTAGGATTTGGTTCAAATGAAAATATTCTTCCGTCGACGCCGATTTTTTTTGATGCTTCTAATGTAGTAGTTCCTACGTTTGCACCAATATCAATAAAAATATCATCTTTTTTGAGATAATTCCAAATAAAATTTTCTGCCTCATCTCCACTATGGCTATGTTGTGGATTTATCCATAATACTCTAGATAAGAATGTAGGATAAAATTTCAAGATATGATGTTTATATTTGAAATTAAATAAATGAGAAAGTTTTAGCCTGATTAAAATTTTTGAAATTAAAAATTTAAACGGCTTTTCTTGTTTTTGTACTGTATTAAAATATTCTGAAATTTTCAAGATATTATTTATCAAACTGTCGGCTTAGTATATTTTATTTTCTTAAAAAATGATAGCCCGGCCCGGACTCGAACCGAGGTCAAAGGCTCCAAGGGCCCCTATGCTTGCCACTACACTACCGGGCTTCATACATTTTTCTATCCACTATAATATTACTTTAATACAGATTTCATTGTTTTTACAAGAATAGGATAAGGATCTTCCATAGAATTTAGCATTATTTTTGATTTCTTTTTTATTTCTAAATTTGAGGATCCGAGAATCTTTTTAATAGATATTGCTATCTGTTTAGGATTTGTTTTTCTTATTACCAATTTTTTCCTGACAAGATATGATTCTATAATATTTGGAACAGCATTATATGAAATTGTAGGAATACCAAGTAGTGCAGATTCAGCCGTCATTGTTCCACCAGATCCAATGAAAACGTCCGCATTTTCTAATAATACTTTACTATCAACGATTTTGTTTAGCGTTCTGATTTTCTTACCAAAAGTTTGATCTAAGTGTCTTACTTGAGAAGTATACCGTCCCATTACAACGATTTCCTCATCACAAAATTTTTTGATTATTTCTTTGATAATGGGAATCGCAGGTCTTTTTTTTGTTGAGTAAGAAGCATATTCTTCTTCAACCCTCACTAGAATAATTTTTCTTTTACTTTCTTTAACTATTTCTTTACTCTTTTTCGAAATCGTTCGTTTCGCTATTATTGCAGCATCAATTGTTTTGTAATGTATAACGTCTTTGATATTTATTCCAAATTTTGTGAATTCTTTTTTTGGAATAATCCATGGTATTAGCAGTTTTTGGACTAGGGGTATAACAAGTCGCATGACAGCATTAGCATGTGGTGAATCAGAAAAACATATGTGATCAATGTTTAATCCATAGGAGACTCGTGCTGCTTCAGGCGAACAGAAGCTAATCGTGATATCAGGCGAAAATTCCTTTATTCTTGTAGATAGTAATTTTGCTCTACGTAGACTAGCATTTAGCTTATCATGCCTTTTGGATCCACCATGTTTTCCTATTATTATCAACTTAAGATTTCTTATTTTGGCTAATTGTGTTACTTGATTATAATCGCGTGAAGTACATAATACAGTATGATTTTTTTTAATGCGTTTGATCATGGGTTCAAAAAAAAGAAGTTGTTTTGGGGTTAAAACATCAAACCAAATCTTCAAGTGTTTTGACTGAATTGTAAACTGCAATAAGTATTTCTTAGCCTAGATATCTAAGATGCATATATGACGAAAGAAAAGGTTGTATTTTACGGCCTAAGTACTGAAGGATATTCTCTTGCTAGCCAGTTATCTATCAATGGTGCAGATGTACGGATAATCGATGAATCTACCTCTTCAGCAATATTGCTGAAACCTGAAGTTGCAAAAACCTATACGAATGTGATATCACTTAGAGAAGACGAACCTCTACTTGCCATGGAGCCAAGTAATATTGCGATTTCAAAAGCTAAATATCTTTTCTTTACACCACGAATTAGAAAAACTGGTCAGGATTTAAAAACAGAAGTAAATTCCAAATTCAAAAATGCTGTGGCGGAATTGAAGGATAGCAGTTCAATCATTAATTGTCTTCCAACTGGGTTTGGTGGAAATAACGAAAACATTTCACTTTTAAAACATGTTACTGGGCTGGAGGCTGGAAAATCAATTTCTTACTTTTATTTCCCACTAAACGATTTAAACAAAACACCTGAATCAATTGGTGCATTAAAAAAACCTGATGAAAAAAAGTTATTGTCACTGCTAAAAATGGGTAAAAAAGAAAAAAAATTTGTAGATATTTCTTCGGCAGAGCATTTACATGCAATTAATACAATTCAAGGATTCTCTAGTTTGTGTAGCATTTTAGAGGTTTGCAAATTTGTAAAAAATAATACAAAGCACACGACACTGTTTAATGATTTTAAAAATCTATATCTTGATGATATGATAACTGATCTTTATGACTTACGTATGCTTGGTTCCTCATTTGAAAGCGCACAAGTTTTAATGTATCTTATTAATGGCAGTATTAGAGGAATTTCAGGTTATATCAAGAGACTAATTGATACCATTAGAATAACTTTGAAAAAAAATGATCTAAAGGCTAGCAAGACAAAAATTGTATTGTCTTGGACGTTGGATGCAAATGAGATGAGAGGAGATAAGATTGAGATGTTAAACACTATTGCATCTAAACTACGTGATTATATTGGTGATGTAGAAACGTCATCAGGTTCATCAGGCTTGTTTCACCACGATAAAGTAACAATAGTAGTGGCTTGCTCTAGTTCTGATTATAAAGAAATAATAGAAAGCCAAAAGGAAGAAGACGTTTTTATCATTAAGGCAAATCCTTTATGTGAAATCTAGTCATAAAGATAAAATTATCTAAAAAATTAGAATGACTAATGGCTGAAAACGAAAAAAATCTTGATGATAATCATAATAACGTCGACTTGTCATTAACAAAAGAAGATGACAGTCTAAACGAACTTTTAGAAAAAGAGAAAGAAAAATCCTTACGCTTACTAGCGGATTACCAAAATCTGGAAAAACAAACTAGTGATAGAATCAATATACGAGGGGATAAAATAATTTTAGATTTCTTAACTGTGTATGAGGATTTTATTCGTGCAAAAGACGTATATGAAAAGGAGGGAGGAAACGTAGACAATCTAAACGGTATCATAAAAAACATGAAATCCATCTTGGAAAATTATGATGTAAAACCAATACAAACAGAAGGAAAAAAATTTGATCCTAAGCTACATGAAGTAGTACAAGAGATTGAAGATAATGATCATGAAGGGGGAACAATTGTGAAAGAGATCGCAAAAGGATATATTATTCGTGGAGAGGTAATGAAATACTCGAAGGTATGTGTTTCAAAAAAAATAATTAAAGAATAGATGATAAAATATGACAGAAAGAATAATCGGTATTGATCTTGGAACAAGTAATTCAGCTGCTGCAATTATACAAGGTGGCAAACCAACAATAATTCCTGCAGCTGAAGGTCAAACAGCGCATGGTAAAGCATTTCCATCAGTCGTTGCATTTCCAAAGGACGGCAGTGTTATGCTTGTTGGTACACCAGCTGTAAACCAGGCTGTAACAAATCCTGAAAATACAATTACTAAAGCAAAGAGAAAGATGGGCACAGCTCATGTTTATAAAATTGAAGGTAAAGAATACAAACCACAGCAAATCTCTGCATTTATTTTACAAAAAATTAAGAAAGATGCTGAAGCATTTACTGGAGATAAGATTACAAAGGCAGTAATTACAGTTCCTGCTTATTTCGATGATAATCAGAGACAAGCTACTAAAGATGCAGGAACAATCGCTGGGCTTGATGTAGCACGAATAATCAACGAACCTACAGCGGCAGCTCTTGCTTTTGGTCTTGACAAGGCAAAGCAGGACATGAAGATATTGGTATTTGATTTTGGTGGTGGTACACTTGATGTAACAATTATGGAAATGGGCGGTGGTGTATTTGAAGTAATGAGTACTTCTGGTGATACTAAGCTAGGTGGTACTGATATGGATATAGCAATAATGGATTATGTCAAAGAAGAATTCAGAAAGAAAGAAGGTGTTGACATTTCAAGCGACAAGAAAGCTATGGAACGACTTAGAGAGGCTTGTGAAAAGGCAAAGATTGAACTTTCTGGCGTAATGGAAACTGACATAAACTTGCCATATATTCATGAAAAAACTGCCCTTGAAGTAAAACTAACAAGAGCCAAACTAGACAGTCTTGTAACATCACTAGTCGAAAGATGCAAGCCTTCAATTGACAAGGCACTTGAGGATGCAAAAGTATCTACTTCAGACATTACCAAAATTGTCCTTGTTGGCGGACCAACCAGAATGCCAATTGTAAAAAAATTCGTAACAGATGCAATTGGAAAAGAGGCAGAATCTGGAGTTGATCCAATGGAGGCTGTTGCCTTTGGTGCTGCCATTCAGGCTGGTATTATGGCTGGAGATGTGGAAAGTGATATTGTATTACTGGATGTAACTCCATTGACATTAGGAATTGAAACACTAGGTGGTGTACGTGAGCCAATTATTGAGAGAAATACTACAATACCTACATCTAAGGACAAGACTTTCACAACAGCTGCTGATAGTCAAACTGCAGTTACAATAAATGTGGTTCAGGGAGAACGGCCAATGGTTGCAGACAATGTTTCACTGGGAAGTTTTAATCTGGCTGATATTCCTCCAGCTCCTAGGGGAGTTCCACAAATCAATGTAAAATTTGACATCGATGCGAACGGCATCATAAACGTAACAGCAAAGGATCTTGGAACTGGAAAGGATGCTAAAATCACAATAGAATCTTCTACAAAATTATCAGATGAAGAGGTAGAAAAATTGAAGGAGGATGCAGAAAAACACGCAGAAGAAGACAAGAAGAAAAAAGAGGTTGTAGACATAAAAAATGAGGCAGAAAGCTACATCTACACGACAGAAAAATTGGTTAACCAAGATCTTAAGGATAAAATATCACAGGAACAGGGAATTAAGGTTACAGACGCAGTCAAGGAACTGAAGGAAGTTCTAGGTCAGGACGTAGAGCAAATTAAAACAAAACTGGATGCATTAAAGGCAATAGTTAATGAAATAACTACTGAATTATACAAAAATGCTACTCCTCCACCAGGAGCAGATCAGCAGAAAGATGGAAGCGAATCTGGAGAAAAATCAGAGCCTGAGCCAGAACCTGAATCTAAACCAGATGAAGAGCAGCCTAAATAAAAACCAAAACCCAAATTATTTGAAAATGAATACATTATCTATTTTATACAAACAAAGGGTTTGATTATAGTATGAGTGCAAAACGTGACTATTATGAAGTTTTAGGTGTTTCAAAAAACACTGCACTGAATGAGATAAAATCTCAATACAGAAAATTAGCATTAAAATTTCATCCGGATAGAAACAAATCATCTGAAGCTGCTGAACATTTCAAAGAAATTTCAGAAGCATATGCAGTTTTGTCAGATACAAAAAAACGTCAGCTTTATGATCAGCATGGTCATGCTGGTGTAGATGGACGATACAGCACTGAAGATATTTTTAGAGGAGCTGGATCTAACTTTGATGATATCTTTAGTGATTTGTTTGGAGGAAGAGGCAGAAGTACAACGGGTGGGTTTGATTCTATTTTTGAAAATCTTTTTGGTGGTGGTAGACAGAACTTTGGTGGTTTTGGAAGGCAAAGAGGGTCTGATCTGTTACATGAAACTTATGTTTCACTTGAAGATGTACTTCATGGGAAAAGAATGGAGCTTGATTTACAAAAAAATGTGGATTGTCCTGACTGTAATGGCTCTGGATGTTTTCCTGGTACATCTAAGAAAAAATGTTCTGACTGCGATGGTCAGGGACAAGTTAGAATAAGTCGGAATATGGGATTTTCTACTTTTGTAACTGTTCAACCATGCAGAAAATGTGGTGGACAAGGGATGATGGTAGAAAAACCATGTAAAAAATGTAAATCAGGGAAAGTGAAAGGCACTAAACACATATCGTTTGAGCTTCCAGCTGGAATAGATAATGGTGATTACGTAATATCTGGTGAGGGGGAATCAGTACCAGATGGTGTCAATGGTGATCTAATAATAAGGGTTAATGTTCAACCTCACACTAAATTCAAACGTGATGGCAGAGATATTTTTTATGATGCACAGATATCAATAATGGATGCTAGCTTAGGAAAAACTTTGGAAGTCCCCACACTAGAAGAGTTCAGTAAAATCACTGTGGAATCTGGCAGTCAGCCAAACACAATAATCAAACTTAAAGGAAAAGGATTACCAGGACGTGGATTTAGAGGCAGAGGTGATCAATATGTTAGATTGGTGGTTAATATTCCAAAAAAACTAAACAAACACCAAAAAGATTTGTTAAGGGAATTAGAAGACTCGTTTAATTAACATTAAATTTTAACATCCTATTTTTTATGAATTTTTATATGATGTCCACCGCGAGAGTGGCCAACATGTATTGTTTGAATTAACTCAGCGATCATATCTTCTGAGTAGTATTTCATATTGTATCTACCAAGCATTTTTTTACAATCTTCGCAGTATATTTCTCTAAATC
>Ga0315336_1006839_pt1 | contig 11382 bp, 6 predicted proteins | sample ASW5metaG_FD_204512 | JGI IMG/M metagenome (GOLD analysis project Ga0315336, IMG submission 204512) | Ammonia-oxidizing marine archaeal communities from Monterey Bay, California, United States - ASW #5 | ecosystem: Environmental > Aquatic > Marine > Intertidal zone | place: USA: California...
AGAGAGTGCTTGCCTTGAAATTGTGCCGCAGGCCCAGCGTGTGTCCCACTTCATGCATGGTAACTTCCTTAAGTCCCTGCACGATCAGTTTGTTCATATCTGTGGGACTCCGCTTGCGGGAAGCCGAAATCGCGGCGCCGAGTGCAAATTGGTGCGATATCCCTCCGAGCAGGTTGCAAGCGCACCGCGAACTGTGGAAGTGTTGCAGGTGGTGAGGGAGCTTTTGCTGCTGTGTCTCGTAGCTCTCCAAATCGAGGGGCCCACCGCAAAAGATTTCGATGCCTTCCGGGGTGAAGGTCTCGTACCTTTGCTTCCAGTATTGCAGGAAGCCGGAGTCAAAAATAATGTCGGCGTCGAGGATTTGTCCGGTCGTGGGGTTGACGCGTGAAGGCCCCATGGCGAATCCCGTTTCCGAGGTAATCCAGCGGAAGGTGTTGTAACGAATATCACCAGGTTCCCACTCGTCGTGGTCGCGTTGTTGAATGACGTTAATCGCATCGTAGTACCCGGATTTTTCCAGGGCCTTATTCCACTCCAGGATGCCGTCGCGAATTGGTTTCCGGTACTTGAACGGAATCGTCTTTTCCAGGTAAAACGTGATCGGTTCGCGAGGGGGTGAGACTTCTGCAGATGGATCCGACTTCTCCAAATGCCAGCGATTGATGTAGCGGTTGAATCGGTCCTCAGGATCTTTTTTCGAGAAGTCTTTGATCACCGTCAGGAAATAACCCACCCGGTCGTCTGCGAGTCGGGGTTGGTACGAGGTTTTCGGAAGTTCGCTAATGGAGTAGTGGACGTTGATGGTAACGCCGCGACTATCCGGAACCGAGTCGATTTCAGCTTCTCCTCCCGAGGCGTAGGTCGCTGCGACCTGGATTTCGAGATTCTTTTCGAAGCCGTTGATTTCCGCCCAAGTCGACTTGGTGGAAGAGAAGTGGTATCCCGACAGGATCATGGAGATCTGCGGGAGGTCGCTCATGAACACGGGAGAAATGTCGACGACGTAATTGCCACTGGAGCTTTTGGTCACGATCGGCAAACTGAACAGCACGCTGTCGGTGTAAGCCAGCTGAACCGCCTTGGAAGTGGGGCTGCCAGCATCGGCCGTGAATCGCACATTTCTGCGAACCAGGTGCAGACGTTCCCCTGCCCTGCGGAATTGCCACACCCAGTCGTCGCCAAATCCCCAACTGAATCCGCCGATGAGGGGTCGTTGGCCAATTCCGCGCGCGATCGTAATCAGTACGATGTAGTCCTTGTTCAGTTGCTTGGGACTCAACTCGGCGTACAGCTTGTCGTCCTTGCGATGCAGGGTGATCAGTCCGTCAATTTTTTTAGCATCCTTGAGGACTTCCGAGTAAGGTTTGTATTTGGGCTTTGTGGTTTCTTTTTTTTTCGGGGAAGATGGCGGGGCGGTGCCAGCCTCTTTCGCGACCGCCGTCGCCGTAGTCTCGGAAGCATCAGTTTCCTTCGCGGGTGCGGTTTCGGGAGATTCTGGTTTTAACGGTTCTTCGGATAAGGCCGCCGAAACCATGAATGTTGAGAAAACAAGCGCCGCAGCGATAATCACGTGTCGCGATGGGAGGCGAAGCATAATAACGTCCTTGGATACCAATGATTTACAACTCACCCTGGCGGCACAGTACGGGCGAAACCGGCCAACCAGTATAATTTGCCAGATAACTATACCCTATTTTCCGTACTTTGACTGACCCCTAAAGTGAATTTGGTGGGGTTGGGCGATGGACCGGACCCCCTGTTTTGGGTGCAACGGCATGGATCACGACCTCGTTGACTTGCTGGCCCTCTACCCCCAACCATTTCAGCCCTTGCGGGTTGAATCGTTAGGTGGGGCAGGAGGATTTAGCGGAGCCCAGTTTTGGCGGATTTCCACAACCCAAGGCGAATTTGTCGTCCGGCGGTGGCCGCATGAGCACCCGTCGCGCGAGCGACTTGCCCTGATCCACGCCGTGCTTCAGTTCGCTGGTCAGCGGGGAATGCAGATTTTGCCGATTCCGGTCCAGGGACGCGGAGGAACGTCCTTCGTTTCTTACGCAGATCACCTGTGGGAAGTTTGCCCCTGGCTGAACGGGGAAGCGAATTTTCATCGGCAGCCCAGCGATGAGAAACTGGCTGCTGCGATGAAGAGCCTGGGGACGTTTCACCAAGCGACCCGCGATTTTTTGCCCCAATGGTCAAAGGTTCAGACAATTCCGCCGTCGTGGGAGCCCCCAGCCCAATCGGCCCTCGGAGACCGACTTGACCGACTGACGGCCCTGACCCCGGCTGAGATTCGTCGCCTGTCAGCGCGGGTGACTGCCCACACATTCCCGGGGCTTGCTCCGCTGGCTCACAAATTCCTGGCGCTCGTTTCGAAAGTCATTCCGACGGCGAAGGCCGACCTGGCTCCGTTGGCACGCCTGAAATTTCCTCGACAACCTTGCATCGGCGACATTTGGCACGACCACGTTCTGTTTGTCGGGGACCAGGTCACGGGATTGGTCGATTTTGGTGCCTTGCGGATCGACATCCCGGCAGTCGACGTGACGCGACTGCTGGACAGTTTGGTGGGTGGTAATCTGCAAAAATGGCAGTTTGGGGTAGACGCTTACCAGACGGTCCGCCCACTTGTGACACTGGAGCAGCAAGCAATTTTGGCGTTGGTCCCGGTCGGAACGATCCTGGCGGGCTGCAACTGGATCCGCTGGATCTACCTGGAACATCGCACGTTTGAGCCTCAGCAAGCGGTTTTGGACCGGTTCGAGCGGCTCCTGGTTCGAATTTCCCAGCTGGCTACCGGGGCTTCTCCTGGATCGCCGTGATCGGCGGCAAATGATGGCCCCGCCACCGCTGCCGGATACAATTGACCGATGCGGTGATTTTTGGGAACCTTCGCAGGCTGGCGGCCACGGGGAGGTTGCCGCTGCGAGATTTGGTTGGCGGACAGGCGGTGACTTCTTGAAATTACCACTTGTTTCAAACGGTGCTACCTGTTTGCGAAGGGACAACCTGCAAAGGGACACACAACCTATGATCAACCATCGGTTACGTTTTGTGACGGTTTGTTGCCTGGTCGGGATTTTGACCACGCTTCTCACGGGGCCCGGTTTTGGCCAGTTTAAATTGCCCGAAAACCTGAGCAGCGGATTCGGAGCGGTGGATGGTGGTACGGATACCAGTCCGATTTCGGTGACGGCGGAGTTCACGGCTGCCGATGACGACCGGCCTGCGGTACTCATGATCACCGCCGACATTGCCACAGACTGGCATCTCTATTCCATCACGCAGCCGCCAGGTGGTCCCCTGAAGACCGAAATCGACCTTGCGCCATCCTCTTCGTACCAGCTCCTGGGGCCATTTCTCCCCAATCCTCTTTATCACTCAACCATCGACGAAATTGCGTGGGTTGGTTTGGAGATTCAAGAACATACCGGCAAAGTCACTTGGTATGCACCGATCAAACTTGCCGCTGGAGTGGATCCCAAGCAGTTGCAGATTGAGGGCGTGCTGCGCGGGCAGGTATGCAAGGACTCGTGTATTCCGGTCAGCCTGCCCTTTACCGCCATGCTCGGTCTGGGAGTTCCCATTGGGCCCTTAAAGTACGAACCGACGAGCAACGCTGCTGCGGGAACCTCGGGTGTGGATGGTGCGTCGATCGATATGCGAAACGAGGGTACATTTCAGCCGCAGGATTCCTCGGTTGTGGTTGCAGGAACCTTGTCGGCCAAAGAAGTCGAGCCGGGGGGATCGGTGACCTTGGCGTTGAGTTTGCGACCAGCGGCCGAATATCACGTGTATGCCTGGTCGGACCACGCCAGCAAGGTTGGTCCCAAGCCAACCCTGATTGCTTTCGAAACAACGTCGGGGCTGCGGGCGGAGCCACCTACGACCACGGCCCGTGAGATTCTCCAGGATCAATCCGATATCGGTTGGGGGTTGGCTCGAATTCATCCTGGCGCGGTGATCTGGACCATTCGCCTTGATATTCCCCCCACCGCGAAACCGGGCCCTCACCAGATTATCGGGTTGATCGGTTTTCAGGCGTGCGAGGGTGAAGCAGGTGGCGGGAGTTGTGAATTCCCGACGGCCGCCGAATTCCAGGTCACGGTGGACGTTGGCAACAAGAGCGGTGGGGCCTCGATTCCGGTACAGTTTTCCACCGCCAAATATTCTGCGGCGGAAAAGCTGGCAAATCAAAAGTCGGAACCAGTTGCCGCCGGGGACGCTTACGATCTCGGTCAGATGAAGGTCATGGAGCCCACCGGGTCGATTCTACACTACCTGCTATTTGCCTTTGTTGGTGGCGTTGTGCTCAATCTGATGCCATGTGTTTTGCCAGTCATCGGGTTGAAACTGATGAGCTTTGTCGAGCAAGCTGGCCGCAGCCGGTCCCATGCACTGATGCTTAACATTTGGTATTCGTTGGGAATCGTGGCAGTATTCCTGATCCTCGCCGGCCTTGCGATCACGGCCGGTTTGACATGGGGAGGGCAATTCAGCAGTACCGCATTTAACGTCGTGTTGGCCGGACTGGTGTTTGCGATGGCGTTGAGTTTGCTAGGGGTATGGGAGATCCCAATTCCGGGGTTCTTTGGGAGTGGTGCTACGCACGAACTGGCTGCGCAGGAAGGCCCGTTGGGCGCGTTCCTCAAAGGAGTGGTGACGACGATTCTCGCGACCCCCTGCACGGGGCCGTTCATGGCCTCGGCGATTGGCTGGGCGGTGCGACAATCGCCCGGTACCACGTTGCTGGTTTTCGGCAGTGTGGGCGTTGGGATGGCGAGCCCCTATTTGCTGATTGGTGCGTTTCCCCGCTTGATCGCTTTCCTGCCAAAACCGGGAAACTGGATGGTGACCTTCAAGCAGTTGATGGGGTTTATTCTGTTGGGCACGGTGGTCTTTTTGCTCTCCTTCATTGACGAACAAGCCGTCGTTCCCACCCTGATATTGCTCCTCGGTGTTGGACTGGCATGTTGGGCCATCGCAAAAACCCCGCTGACCGCGAGTCTGAGGGACCGCTTGGAAGCTTGGAGCACCGCTGGTGCAATCGTGTTGCTGGCCGGTTTGATCGGTTTCGGTAACCTGGTTTCGGTGTTGACGAATGTGGTGGAGTTGGGAGGGGGTGCCGAGTCGGTCGAAGTGGAACCGTGGCCACCATTCAGCTTGAAAGAACTTCAGCAGGCCGCTGTCGTCGATGGACAGACGGTGCTGGTCGATTTTTCGGCAGAATGGTGTGTAAATTGCAAAGTGTTGGAAGAAACCGTGTTGCACACCGAGCCGGTGATGGGTGCCATCAAGAAGGCTGGTGTGGTCACGCTCTATGGCGATTTCACCAAACAACCGCCTGAACTCACGCGCATGATCAAGGCGCTTGGCAGCGATGGCGTGCCGGTGATCGCGATTTTCCCGGGTGGGGATCCTTATCATCCGATCGTTTTTCGCGATGGCTACACGGTGGGGGGGATCGTCGACGCGATTCGTCGTGCGGTTGCCAGGTCTTCCCCAGGTAGCCGGCTCCCCACCACGCAGATTAGCGCGGTGAAAGTTCCCGCTCTGGATTGACCTGGCTGCTCAACCAGTTCGTTGTGCGCCCAGTTCGTTGACCAGCAACAAGGGTTGCCAGGTCGTGTTGCTAGGCCCAGTCAGACGTACCGGTGCCTTCGACGACCGAGCCCAAAATCCAACTTTCGTGCCCGAAACTGGTCAGCTGTTGTTGAATGCTTTCTGCAAAGTAGGGGCTTACCAGTAAGACCAGCCCAATCCCCATATTGAAGACCCGATCCATTTCTTGCTGATCGATATTGCCAATTTCTTGCAACCAGTTGAACAGGGGCGGGACGACCCAGCTGCCGGCTTCAATTTGTGCATCGACGCGTGGGTTTAGCGAGCGGGCAAGATTTTCGTGAAGGCCCCCACCGGTGATGTGGGCTATTCCGTGGACCACACCTTTGACCTTGTAGTGGTTCAGTACATTTCGAACAGCTTGGACGTAAATGGTGGTTGGCTCAAGAAGTAACTTTCCCACGGTCCCCTGGCAGGACTCAACCCAATCGTCCATCTCTAAGCCTGCTAATTCGAAGACGACTTTTCTTACCAGGCTGTAGCCATTCGAGTGAAGGCCGCTGGAAGCCACGCCGACTACCGTGTCTCCAGGTGTGACAGCAGAACCGTCGAGGATTTTTTGTCGCTCCACCACTCCGACACAAAAACCGGCGAGATCGTAATCATCGACCTGATACAAATCAGGCATGATGGCTGTTTCTCCTCCCACCAGTGCCATGTGGCTTTGCAAGCACCCGGCGGTAATGCCCCGCACGATCTCTTCGAGTCGCACCGGATCGTCTTTCGACATCGCCACGTAGTCGAGGAAAAACAAAGGTTCAGCACCGGTGCAGAGGGCGTCGTTAACACACATGGCGACCAGATCAATGCCGATGGTGTTGTGGATACCAGCCTTCTGGGCGACTTTGAGCTTTGTGCCAACTCCATCAGTTGCCGAGACAAGGACGGGATTGACATAGTTGCGCGAGAAGAGTTGGCCGGTGAAGTCGAGTTGAAACAGCCCGGCGAATCCCCCTTCGGCGGGCAGAACCCGGGGCGAATGCGTCTGCTTCAGCAGGGGGGCCAGCTGGGCCATCGCCTTGCTGTAGAGTTCAAGGTCGACTCCCGAATCTTTATAAGTTGTTTTAGCCATTGGAGATAGGAGGGGAGGTGGAAATCAATGCGAGCTTTCGATTCTACGAGCGGCGGGCCATGACTGGCAAGTGGCAGTCCGGCGGTTGGTGACTTGGTTCGATTTGGTTCACTCTGCCGCCGGTGCGTCCTGCAATGAGGGAACGGCTCGGACCGACGATTCTGAGGATGCTGACCGCCCAAGGTCTAAGGTACGATGTCCCCTTGAGTGAAGTGATTCGTCGCGAGATGTCGAAGGTAAAGAGTGTCTTTAGCCATCGTTGCCGTTTCTCAGAAACGGCACATTGGCTATTGCTTCCGGAGACATTCGGGCTTTGGCCCGATTGTCAATTTGCATCTGACCCCCCCGACCCTCCCGACCCTCCCGATGCTCACACAAGCGACCAATTTCCTGACCCGTCAAGCAAGCGTGGTCATGCCCAAAGCCATTCCACCAATGCAATTCAGCTATCCGATTCCCTACGGGGCGATCGTGCGCGAGGATGGTGTGCAGTTTGTTGTTTTCAGCAAATCGGCAACCGCCATGCGGGTGCTCTTGTATCGCCGCGTCAGCGACCGTGAACCAACGCGCCTGATTGAGTTCAATCCTGCGACCGATCGTTGGGGTGATGTCTGGAGCATATTTGTTCCCGGGCTCCGTCCGGGACAACTGTATCACTTGCAGGCCGACGGCCCGTACGATCCCGCCGCAGGTCATCGCTTCAATTCGCAAGCAAGGCTGATAGATCCTTGCGCGAAGGCGCTTGCGGGTCGGTTTCAACCAGCTGACGATGGCGTTCTGCGGCCACCGAAGTGCGTGGTTGTGGAAGACACGTTCGACTGGAAAGGGGATCGACATTTACGTCACCCTTTTTCCGAGACAATCATCTACGAAATGCACGTTCGTGGTTTCACGCGCAGTACCACCAGCGGTGTTCAACACCCGGGAACTTACCTTGGTGTGATCGAGAAAATTCCTTATCTCAAATCATTAGGGGTGACCGCCGTTGAATTAATGCCGGTCCACGAATTTCCGGTCATGGAGTTGGACGGGTCGAGGCCGGACCGGCCGAATTATTGGGGTTACGACCCGATTGCATTTTTCGCACCGCACCGCGGATACATGTCCGGCAACAAGCCGGGTAATCAAGTCCGCCAGTTCAAAGAGATGGTGCGGGCCCTGCACGCCGCGGGCATTGAGGTCATTCTCGACGTCGTCTTTAACCACACTGCAGAAGGGAATGAACGTGGGCCCACGTTATCCTTCAAAGGTTTGGAAAACAGTGTCTATTACATGCTCAATGACGATGGAACCTACAAGAACTTTTCCGGTTGTGGCAACACGGTCAACGGCAATCATCCCACGGTCCGCGAAATGATTTTTCATTGCTTGCGGCATTGGGTTTACAACTATCACGTCGATGGATTTCGTTTCGATTTGGCGTCGATCTTGAACCGCGATCGCAGTGGCGAATTGGTCCCGAATCCCCCGATGGTGGAGATGATCGCCGAGGATCCCATGCTTGCCGACACAAAGATTATCGCAGAGGCTTGGGATGCGGCTGGCGCGTTTCAAGTCGGCTGCTTTGCCACCTCGCGCTGGGCCGAGTGGAACGGCTTGTATCGTGACGAGATCCGTCGCTACTGGCGAGGCGATCCCCAAATGACCGGAATGGTAGCGACACGTTTGTCCGGCTCCAGTGATCTTTATCAACCCAGTGGGCGGCAACCTTACCACAGCATTAACTTCATCACCTCGCACGATGGCTATACGCTCCATGATCTGGTTAGCTACGAATGCAAGCATAATCAGGAGAATGGTGAGGAAAACAACGACGGCGATAATAACAATTACAGTTCGAATTACGGTGTCGAAGGTCCTACCAGGCGTCGCTCAATCACGAAGTTGCGAGTCCGACAAGCAAAAAACCTTGCGGCCTCGCTATTGCTCAGCCAGGGGGTGCCCATGATCTTGTGTGGCGATGAAGTGCTGAAGACGCAACGAGGAAATAACAACGCCTATTGTCAGGACAATGCTACAACCTGGTTTGATTGGCGACTGTTGGACCGAAATGCCGAACTGCTGCGATTCTTCAAGGGCCTGGTCACCTTCCGACTGCACCAGCCGAACGTCCGCCGAGCGTCGTTCCTGACCGGCACCTCCAGCTGTCCGCACAAGTTACCTGATGTGAGTTGGTACAGTGCGGCTGGGGAATCTATCGACTGGCAATCGACCCACCACAGCCTCATCTGCATTTTCGGCACCAGCGGGATAGATGACCCTGCCGCCAGGGCGGTCATGATATTGATGCATGCCGGACAAAGTCCCCAGACGTTTAACATTCCCTCAGCAGCAGGCCAGCTCCGGTGGCGATTGCTGCTCGATACCGAGGCCCAAACCCCGGCCGATATCTATCCGGAAGCCAACGGGCCGCTGCTCAAAACCGGTTGTGCCGTGACGCTCAACCATCACGCCATGCGTTGTTTTGTGGCAGAATAACCAACCGGTGGAAATCATTGGTTGACTTATACTGGTCCCCTGGTGGTTTTCCTGCAGCCACTCCTGCCGTAGAATCAGCGGCAGGTCTACGGTGTAAAAATGCTTCCCAAAATCCACATCATCGGTATTGGCGACGACGGGCTCGATGCGGTTTCTGCGTCGATTCGTGAAATTATCGAACGCGCTGAACTACTCCTGGGGACCGAACGGGTACTGAGCCTGTTGCCCGACTCAGGTTCCGATCGCAAGGTGATTGGTGGCGATCTCGACGACCTGCTAAAGCAAATTGAGGCGGCCGGGCAACGTCGCACCGTGCTGGTGGTTTACGGCGACCCAATGTTCTACGGGTTGGCACGTTACGTTTGCGAAACATTTGGGAAGGAACGATTCGAAGTTGTTCCCCACGTGAGCAGCATGCAGTTGGCCTTCGCCCGTGTCATGGAAAGCTGGGAAGAGGCCTACCTCACCAATCTCGCTAACCATCCACTTGATGCGGTGTTGGAGAAGATTCGCACCGCTCAACGGGTCGGGTTATTTACGACCGACCTGCATGGTCCGGCTGAAATTGCCCAAGCGCTGTTGGAACGCCACATCGACTACTTTACAGCCTATGTTTGTGAAAATCTTGGGGCACGTGACGAACGGGTAACGCGGGGAACGTTGGCTGAGATCACCAACATGCGGTTCGATTCTCTCAATGTGATGGTGCTGATTCGTCAGCCCGATGCACCCGATCGACCACGCGAAGCAATCGGCCAACGACTTTTTGGAAATCCCGATGAAGCATTTCTCCAATCGCAGCCCAAGCAGGGCTTGCTGACACCGGCCGAGGTGAGGTCCCTGGCGCTTGCCCTGCTCGACATCGCACCCTCGAGTATCGTTTGGGATGTGGGCGCTGGGAGTGGTTCGGTCAGTATCGAAGCAGCTCAGTTGGCGAGCGAAGGCGCCGTCTATGCGATTGAAATGGACGCCCAAGATCATGGTCTTATTGTCGAAAATTCCGCCCGTTTCAACGTTGCCAATGTGGTCCCCGTGCTGGGCAAGGCTCCCGAGGCCTGGGAAACATTGACAGATCCCGATGCCGTGTTTGTAGCTGGCAGTGGGCGCGAAGTGATGCGCATCTCTACCCTTGCGTACCAACGATTACGCTCCGGGGGGCGGCTCGTGGTGAATGTCGTTTCGATCGACAATCTCGCTGAGCTGCGACAGGCGATGAAAGAACATGCTTCGGAAGTTAAGGTCTGGATGATCAACGTCGCCCGGGGAACCGATCAGCTGGAAAGGCTAACGTTCGAGTCGCTCAATCCAAACTTCTTGCTGGCTGTGACCAAAGTGTAAGCAGCTACTGTTCCCGGCACACCGGCTTATTGGCATGGGCTCACTGGGGATCTGAGATTCCTGGGGGTTTGGGCTTACTGGGAGGCAACCCGTGAGCACAACAGCGAGTTGCGACAAAACCGGCTGGCCAAAACCGCCATGACTCCCAGCTGCTTCTTTCTCCTCTTCTCGAGAATGCAATGTCTGAACAGTCCCACGAGAACCCGTTTGCTACCTCAGCGATTGCCGAGGCCTTGGTCGATCCCGCGATCGAAAACATGGACCAGGCCGAGCAGATTCGCCGCGAACATCTTAATCGTGAGACGAGTGTTCGCGGAATCGGCAGTTTGTTTTATTTTGGTACTCTCTTTTTGATTCTGATCGCAACTTTCATAGCATGGTCCAGCTTTCCGCTGCCAGACGACGGTCGACCAGTTACGACAAAGCTCTTTAATTTTGGTATGTTGGGTTTGGTCGTGTTGTTTGCCGTGGTCCAGGGATGGGTTGCCCACGGGCTGCGCACCCTCAATGGTTCGGTTCGCCTGTGGGCCGTTGCGCTCAGCGCGTTGGGATTGATCAACTTCCCAATCGGCACAGTGATCAGCATTTATTTCATCTATGTGCTGGTCAGTGCGAAAGGCCGATTTGTGATGATGCCTGAATACGCGGCGATTCGCGCTGCCACGCCGCATATCCGCTACAAAACGCCAATTTGGATCTGGATCGTGTTCGGGTTCCTGGTCTTGTCGCTGTTGCTGCTGGTGGTCGTCATCCTGGGCCACGATTGATTCCGTTTCCGCATAGCGGGTTCTTGGTCTTGTTGTTGCTGCCGGTTTTGGCAGTTTCAATCGTTTACATTCAAGGGCTTGCGGTGCTCCCGGAGATCGACCCGC
>Ga0315336_1006841_pt1 | contig 11381 bp, 11 predicted proteins | sample ASW5metaG_FD_204512 | JGI IMG/M metagenome (GOLD analysis project Ga0315336, IMG submission 204512) | Ammonia-oxidizing marine archaeal communities from Monterey Bay, California, United States - ASW #5 | ecosystem: Environmental > Aquatic > Marine > Intertidal zone | place: USA: California...
ACCGCGATGGAATTCCACGGCGCGCCGACACAGAACGCATCGATGTGACCGTTGGCGATGCTCTCGACCATATAAGGCGGCGGCAGCACCACCAGCCGCACGTCTTCATCCGGATCGACGCCGCCTGCGGCCATCCAGAAGCGCAGTTGATAATTGTGGGTCGAGAACGGAAACGTCATGCCGAACGTCAGAGGCTCGCCGCCGCTTTTCCGGCGCGCCGCCACAACCCGCGCCAGCGCCTTCGCGGTGACCATCGGGTTGAACGGATCGCCGTCAGCCTCGCCCATGATCGCAGCATGAAGCGCGGGGGAAACCGTGATCGCGTTACCGTTCAGGCCAAGATTAAACGGCGCCAGGATCGGCACTTTGACCTGCGCAAGGCCGAGACTCGACGCGATCGCGACCGGCGCCAGAAGATGCGCCGCATCGAACAGGCCGATATTGAGCTTGTCGCGTACATTCGACCACGACACTTCGCGGACCAGCGTAACATCGAGGCCTTCGGCTGCGGTGAATCCCTTGTCAACGGCCACGATCAGCGCGGACGCATCGACCAGCGGGATGAAGCCGATCTTCAGCGGTTTATCTGTCATTTCAACAACTCCGCCGCCGTAATGATCGACTGGGCGATTTCGCCGATCTTCTTTTTCTCGCGCATCGCCGTGGACCGGATCAGGACATAGGCCTCTTCTTCCGTGAGCCCCTTCGCCTTCATCAGCAAACCCTTGGCGCGATCGAGAATCTTACGGTCCTCGAGCGCCGACTTGGTCCGGTCCAGTTCGTCCTGCAGTTTGGAAAAAGCGTTGAAGCGGGAAATACACAAGTCGAGGATCGGCTTGATCCGCTCCTTTCGCAGCCCATCGACGATATAGGCCGACACCCCGGCTTCGACCGACTGCTGGATCGAGGCGGCATCGCTCTGGTCCACGAACATGGCGATCGGCCGGCGCACCGCGCGGCTGACCTGAAACATCTGTTCAAGAACGTCGCGGCTCGGGTTTTCAAGATCGATCAGGATGACGTCAGGATCCAGCGCATAGATCCGCGCCAGGAGATTGTGCATCTCGGGAATGTGCTCGACACTGGTAAAGCCCGCGTCGCGCAGCCCCTCCTTGAGGATTGCAGCTCTGATCGGGCTTTCGTCGACAATAACGATCTTAAACGACGAATCCGCAGCCATTCAGCACTCACATTCCGGCGGAACAACCATAGCATGCACGCCCGCCAAGCTTAAAGCCTTGTATTTGTAGGTAATCAGGGATAGCTCCTGCGTTCTCCCAACAGGTGGTTGTTAATGGAACAGGGCGTCGCCCCAAAAGTCAGTTTTGTGTCGCTTGGATGCCCCAAGGCTTTGGTGGACTCCGAGCGGATCATTACGCGCCTGCGCGCCGAAGGCTATGAGCTGGCGCGCAAGCATGACGGGGCTGACCTCGTAATCGTGAATACCTGCGGCTTCCTCGACAGCGCCAAACAGGAATCGCTGGGCGCCATCGGCGAAGCCATGGCCCAGAACGGCAAGGTGATCGTCACCGGCTGCATGGGCGCGGAGCCTGAGCAGATCGAAAAAGCATATCCTAACGTGCTGTCGATCACCGGGCCGCAGCAATATGAAAGCGTGATGGACGCGGTCCACAGCGCCCTGCCTCCGCTGCACAATCCGCATCTCGATCTGGTGCCGCCACAGGGCATCAAGCTGACGCCGCGTCATTACGCTTATTTGAAAATTTCCGAAGGCTGCAACAACCGCTGCACCTTCTGCATCATTCCAAAGCTGCGCGGCGATCTTGTTTCGCGCCCGGCAAAGGATGTGCTGCTCGAAGCCGAGAAACTCGTCGCTGCCGGCGTCAAGGAATTGCTGGTGGTGTCGCAGGACACCTCGGCGTACGGCGTCGATATCAAGTATGCGACCAGCATGTGGAAGGACCGCGAGGTCCGCGCGAAGTTCTTCGACCTGTCAAAAGAACTCGGCGAACTCGGCGCATGGGTGCGGCTGCAGTATGTCTACCCCTACCCGCATGTCGATGAGATCATCAGCCTGATGACCGAAGGTAAGGTTCTTCCTTATCTCGACATCCCCTTCCAGCACGCGTCGCCCGAGGTGCTGAAGCAGATGCGCCGCCCGGCAGCACAGGACAAGACGCTCGCCCGCATCAAGAAGTGGCGCGAGGAATGTCCGGACCTCACCTTGCGCTCGACCTTCATCGTCGGCTTCCCCGGCGAGACCGATTCCGATTTCCAGTATCTGCTCGACTGGCTGGACGAAGCACAGATCGATCGCGTCGGCTGCTTCAAGTATGAGCCAGTCGCGGGCGCGACCTCGAACACCATCGAGAACCCGGTGCCGGAAGAGATCAAGACCGCGCGCTGGAATGCACTGATGGCACGGCAGCAAAAGATTTCCGCGCAACGTTTGAAGCGCAAAGTCGGCACGCGTCAGCAGGTCATTATCGATGAAGTCGGCCCGACCGTCTCGAAGGGCCGCTCGAAAGCCGATGCGCCGCAGATCGACGGTGCTGTTTACATCTCAAGCCGCCGTCCGCTCAAGGTCGGCGACATCGTAACTGCGAAGATCGAAAGCGCGGATCAGTACGACCTGCACGGAACCGTGGCGGGGTTTTGATCTTCACCCTCCCCTGGAGGGGAGGGTCAAGATAACTACGGCTTCAAAATCCCCGATCCTGTCGTCACGCGGCTTTCGAGATCGCGGTGCGCCTTCTGCGCATCCTTCAGCGCATAGGCATGATTGATCGGCACATGCAGCGTGCCGCTGATGACGGCGGCGAACAACGTGTCGGCGCCTTCCATCAATTCCTTGCGCGTTCCGACATAGTCGTTGAGCTTGGGCCGGGTCGCGAACAGCGAGCCGTGATTGTTCAGCTCAGCAATCGAGAACGGCGGCACCGATCCCGAGGCATTGCCGAACGACACGAACATGCCACGCTTCCTGAGCGACTTCAGCGATCCGGCGAACGTGTCCTTGCCGACGCCGTCATAGACCACGTCGCACAACTCGCCGCGGCTGATCTGCTTCACGCGCTCCGCAAAATCTTCCTTATTGTAGAGAATGACATGGTCGCAGCCGTTGGCCAGCGCGAGCTTCGCCTTCTCTTCAGTACCGACGGTGCCGATGACATTCGCGCCGAGTGCCTTCGCCCACTGGCAGGCGAGCAGTCCGATGCCGCCCGCCGCCGCATGAATCAGCACGCGATGGCCGGGCTCGATCTTGAAGGTCTTGTGCAGCAGGTACCACACCGTCAGCCCCTTGAGCATCAGCACCGCCGCCTGCTCATGCGAGATGTGATCCGGCAGTTTCACCAGCTTGTCGGCGGGGATGTTGCGCTCGGTCGCGTAGCCGCCGAGGTTGAAGTAATACGCAACGCGGTCGCCCGGATGAAAATTGGTGACGCCCGGACCGGTGGAGATCACCTCGCCGGAAGCCTCATTGCCGACAATGAACGGCAGGCCCGGCGCCTTGTAGAGGCCGGTGCGATAATACGTATCGATGAAGTTCAGACCGATGGCGTGCTGACGGATGCGGACCTCGCCTGTGCCCGGTGCGGGCACGTCGACGTCTTCATAGATCATCACTTCCGGACCGCCCACCTGATGGACGCGCACAGCCTTGGTCATGGTTTCTCCCGAGCCTTTTCTTTGTCGACCTGTACCGGAAGCGAAGTCCATCGGCGGCGAATTGTCAACGCGGACCGAAGCCGCGCCCTACCCGGCCGTCAGCCGCTTCTTGCGGTTGCGCTTGGCCAGAATGTTGAAAAATTCCACGGCCGCCGAGAAACAGATCGCCACGTAGATAAACGCGCGCGGAATATGGAAATGGAATCCATCCGCAACCAGCGCCACGCCGATCAGCACAAGGAACGCCAGCGCCAGCATCTTGGTCGTGGGATGCTCCTTCACAAAGGCCGCAACCGGCCCCGACGACACATACATCACACCGACGGCGATAATGACCGCCGCGATCATGATTTCGATCTCTTGCACCATGCCGATCGCGGTGATGATGGAGTCAATCGAGAACACCAGATCGATAATGATGATTTGCACGATCACCCAGAAGAATGCACTTGGTGTCGCCTTCGCACTGTCTTCCTCGTCTCGCGCTTCGACCTCGGCGTGAATCTCATGGGTTGCCTTGGCGATCAGGAACAGACCGCCGACGATGAGAATGATATCGCGCCACGACAGTGCGAATTTGGCGACAGTGATGACAGGCTCCGTCAGGCCGATCAGCCAGACCAGGATGCTCAGCAACGCGATCCGGAACACCAGCGCCAGCGCGAGGCCTATTTTTCGCGCCTTCTCGGCCTGCTCTGCCGGAATCCGCGACACGATCACCGACAGGAAGATCACGTTGTCGATGCCGAGCACGATCTCGAGTGCGGTCAATGTCAGCAATGCGGCCCACGCTTCGGGGCTGGTCAGTAAGTCCATCATGTGCGGTTTCCAGCGAACATTTTGATCAACACGTCACTCAGCAGGATATATGCGCCGATGGCGCAAAGTCCGCCCGTGACCCACATCGACACTTCGAAATTGCGGGCGATTGCGATGATCGCCAGCGCGGCCCAGACCACCAGCAGCGCGATATTCAGCGCGCGAAAGCGTGTTGTGCGCAGTGGATGCATCACGTTGAACGGCACGAAGGTCAGCGCCACCAGAATGGCGAGCGCGATGCTGCCGACCGCAGCCGGCGGTTTGAGCAGAAACAGATAGAACGCAGCCCCATTCCACAACGCCGGAAACCCGCGAAAATGATTGTCGTCGGTTTTCATCCGGCGGTCGGAGAAGTACAGCGCGCCCGAAATGACGATGGCTCCGCCGAGCACATAAGTCGCCAGCGGGATCAGCAGGCCGCTGGCGGTGATCGCATAGGCCGGCACGAACACATATGTCAGAAAATCGACCACCAGATCGAGCGTGTCGCCCGACCAGTTCGGCAGCACCTCGCCGACATTCAGCCGTCGCGCCAGTGGCCCGTCGAGGCCGTCGATCAGCAGCGCCAGGCCGAGCCAGCCGAACATCCCGGCCCAATGTTCCCGCACCGCCTCAAGCATGGCGATCAACGCAATCGCACCGCCGAGTGCGGTAAAAATATGAACGCCGAATGCGCTCACACGCGTTCTGGCGGGAAACGGGGGCTGGTCCTGCGGGCCGGGCTCAGTCATGTCATGGTGACTATCAGGATTCCCGCCGGATTGCATACCCGCTCGCCGTTTCGTGTGTGACGAAATCGCGCGCCGGAATTGCCTTAAATGCCGGTCATGGTGGTAACCTGAAATCGATTGTGACACTTGGAAAATCCGACCATAGATACGCCATGACCGACCCTGTTTCCCCCATTCATCAGGCAGCCGTTGTCGGCGGTGGACCCGCTGGACTCGCCGCCGCCATCGCGCTGGCGCAGGCAGGCGTCGCGACCGTGCTGATTGCGCGCCGCTCGCCCTATGCCGACAACCGGACCACGGCCCTGCTCGGCGGCTCGGTCGGCTTTCTGCAATCGCTTGATGTCTGGCAGCGTTGCAGCGCCGATTCCGCAGCGTTGCGGACGATGCGGCTGGTGGATGACACGCGCCGGCTGATCCGTTCGCCGGAGGTGAAATTCACCTCCGATGAAATCGGCATGGAGGCTTTCGGTTACAACATCGAGAATCGGATTCTGATGGTCGCGATGGAAGCGCGCGCCGCCGAATTGCAGAACCTCGTGCGCGTCGATGATGAAGCCCAATCGGTTGTCACCGGCGAGTCGTTGGTCGCGATCACCACCAAGCAAGGCCAGTCGCTGATCGCTTCGCTGGTTGTGGGGGCCGATGGACGGCATTCGCTGTGCCGCGAAGCCGCTGGCATTGGCGTGAAGCGGAGAGACCTCGGACAGTCGGCGTTGACGCTGAACGTCACGCATGTCCGCCCGCATGCAAATTGCTCGACCGAATTTCACACCGAATCCGGTCCGTGCGTGTTCGTGCCCCTGCCCGGCGAACGGTCGAGTGTGGTCTGGGTGGTCAAGCCGGACGAAGCCGCGCGGCTCAAAGCTCTGGACGATGCTGCACTGGCGCTAGCCGCCGAGCAGCAATCGCATTCGATCTTCGGCAAGCTGACCATTGCGCCGGGGCGTCATGTGTTTCCGCTGGCGATTGAGAATCCCGATCATCTCGCCGCCAAACGCATCGCGCTGGTCGGGGAAGCCGCACACGTTTTGCCACCGATCGGCGCGCAGGGTCTTAACATGGGCCTGCGCGATGCCGGCGACCTTGCTCAGGTCGTGCGCGATGCGCTGTTGATGGGCAACGATCCCGGCGACGACGCGGTGTTGCAGGCTTATGCCCGCGCACGCCGCGCCGATGTGTTCAGCCGCACCTTCGCCGTGGATATGGCGAACCGCACATTGCTCAGCGATTTCCTGCCGGCGCAATCGCTACGTGCTGCGGGCATGCATCTATTGGATCGCATCGGCCCGATCCGCCGCCTTGCGATGCGCGAGGGATTATCGCCGTCGTGGCGCGAGCGTTAAGGGCTAGTTGAACCCAACGAACACCGTGGCTTCTTCGACTGACTTTCGTTCGGACACCACTGCATTTGCCGGGAAGCTTTCGTCCGGCCAGCCCAATGCGATGCTTTTCATGATGACCTGATCGTCGGCAATTCCGGCATGCTCGCGCACCACCGGCGATTGCATGATGCCCTGGCTGTTGATTACAGCCCCCAGTCCACGCGACCATGCAGCATTGACCAGTGCGGTTGCCACCGCGCCGCAATCGAACGGTGTGTCGTCGCTGCCGTCCAGCACGCGATCGTACGTCACGATGACGCAGACAGGCGCATCGAATTGACGGAAGCCACGCAGCACCCAGTCCTGCCGCATATCCTTGTCATCGCGCGCGATCCCCATGGCGGAGAACAATTGCTTGGCGACACCCACCTGCCTGTCGCGATGGTGGCCTGCGAATGCCTGACCTGTGCGGAATTCGCGCGATTGCGGCACGCCGGCCAGCATCCTCTCGGTATTTCCGGCGCGGATTCGGTTGAGCGGTTCGCCGGTGATGACGTAGAAATTCCAGGGCTGGGTATTCATGGACGACGGAGCGCGCATCGCCAGACCGATAATTTCCGCAATCAGCGCCTGCGGGACCGGATCTGGCTTGTACCCACGAATGCTCCGGCGGCCGAGGATAACGTCATCGAACTTCATTGGTGGAATTCCCTGGAGTGTTACGTGAATCTGGCTGGATACTTACGGTTCATCGGCCGTCATGCAAGACGGGAGATGCGCATGGATCGTCCGCGTCTTGCTTTCGTCCCAAGGACAACAGTAAGGGCGGCAGGCTGTTATGGAAACACCACCACGCCGTTCTTGATCATCCACATCACGCTGGTCAGCGTCACGACCGATACGAATGTGCCGATCAGCACCATGGTCGAAGCAGGTTCGATCCATGTGTCGTACTGACGTGCGATCACGAACACATTGAGCGCGGGCGGCAGTGACGCCAGCAGCAATGCGGCAGCGCCCCAATGCGGCGGAAACGGCCCGAGCAGCAACAGCAGCCCGAACACGATCAGCGGATGCAGGATCAGCTTGACCGCAACGATCCCCGGCACCTCCCACGGCACGCGGTCAAACGGACGCAGCGCGACCGTTACGCCCAGCGCAAACAGCGCGACAGGGGCTGCGGCGCTCTGCAGGAACTGCAGCGTGTTATCGATCGCAACCGGCGTCGGAACGTGAAATGCCGCAACCAATGCACCGCAGTAAGACGCGATGATCAGCGGATGCAGCAGGATCTGTTTTGCGACCAGCCGCACGGTCGGCAGCAGCGGACGGCGTTCGCCGTCGGTCAGCACCATCAGCAATGGCACGGTGGTGAACAGGAAGATGGTGTCGAAGCAGAACACCAGCGCTACCGGCACCGCGGCTTGCGCGCCGAGCGTCGCCAACGCCAGCCCCGGCCCCATATAGCCAATATTCCCGTAGCCTCCGCCGAGGCCCGCCATCGCGGATTCGCGCATCGACAGCCTGGCGATGAACTTCGCGCCGAACATCGACAGAAAGAATGCACAGGCGGTCGCCAGCGTGGTCGCTATCACGAAGGGCGGATTGTTGAGCTGCTCGAATGGCGTCTTTGCAAGCGTTCTAAAGAACAGTGCCGGCAGCGAGACGTAGAGCAGGAAGAAGTTAAGCCATTCCAGCCCGGCTTCCGGCAGCCGTTTGTACTTTCCACAGGCGTAGCCGATGAAGATCAGCCCGAAATACGGAAGCGCGAGATTTAGAATATCGATCATCGGGATACGGTCTTGAATTGTCGGCTTGAGTAACGAATTGACCGTGCCGCAGGGGAGCCTCCCGCCCGGCCGATTCAGGGTTTAACCCCTAGCATCGGCCACAATCATGGTCTATTCGACGGAGGATGATTAAAACGCGCACCGCCAAATTCCAGATCGGCCAGATCGTCCGCCACCGGATTTTCTCTTTCCGTGGCGTGATTTACGATATCGATCCGGAATTCAACAACACCGAGGAATGGTGGCTGTCGATTCCCGAGGAAATGCGCCCGCACAAGGACCAGCCGTTTTATCACCTGCTGGCCGAGAATTCTGAGTCCGAATACGTCGCCTACGTGTCGGAACAGAACTTGCTGCCTGACGAATCCGGTGAGCCGATCCGCCACTCGCAGGTCGCCGAGATTTTCATCAAGGACAAGTCCGGCAGCTACCGTCCGCGCAATCCGTCGCTGAACTGATCTGAGTTGAATTTCCGCTCGTCCCCGCGAAAGCGGGGACCCAGGGTGATGTGCTGGATTCCCGCTTACGCGGGAATGAGTGGAGAGAAATCACGCCTCACTCACTTCGGCTTCCGCCCGTCCCGTTCCTTCACCAGCGCTTCGAGTTCTTCAGTCTGTTGCGCGATGCGATCCGCGTTGCGTTCCTCGGTCTGTCCGCCGGATGCCGCCGCTCCCTGCTCGATCAACTGCCGGATATTATCTCGCAGGATCGCGATGCGGTCTTCAATCTCTGGGCGTGAAAGCGAACTGTAGTCGTTCATGGATCGATGTCTCCCTTTGGCGCGACACGCGGGCGGCTTGAACACCGCCTCTAGATAAGACAGCAGGTCGGGTTTTGCTCCTCCCAACACAAAGAAAAAGGCGCGCATTGCTGCGCGCCTTTGATGCCTGCAAGTGAGACCGCGTTACTTCGCGGCGGGATTGGCGGCCGGTGCCGCGTTTTCCAGCTTCTGGCGGGCTTCCGCCGCGCGCTTCTGAAGCTCTTCCTGCAATTTCTTCTGGCTCTCTTCGAAAACCTTCGGATCGGTCGGCGGACCGTCATAGGCCTTGGCGAATTCGGCGAGCGGAAGCGCCAGCGTCAGCGGCGCACCGTTGGCGTTGATCGCCTGCACGACGAGGTTCTGGCCCTTCTTCATCTGGCCGAGCATGTCGGGAGTGACTTCGTAGTCCGACATACACCCGTTGGCGAAGCAGATCACGTAAGGGCTTTGCAGCGGCGCGTTCTGATCGACGATGATACGGGTGCCGTGAACAAGCTGCATGCCGAGCGGCAGCGTCACACGCAGCAGCTTCTTCGGCTCGCCTTCCGGCTCGATGATGACGGCGGCGACGACGGGCTGGCCGGATTCAATACGGCCGTCCTTGCCGGTAAAGCAGACCTGCTTGGCGGCGGCGTCCTGGCCCTTCATGCAGAACTTGGTCCATGGCTGATAGATCAGCTGGACCTGCTGGTCGGCCGGAGCCTGCTGCGGAGCGCCTGCGGCTGGGGCCTGCTGGGCAGCCGGAGCCGGTGCCTTGGGAGCAGCCTTCGGAGCGGACTTCTTCGGGGCCGGAGCGCCCGGAGCAGGTGCCTGAGCGTATGCGCCTGAAACGGCCGCCGCGGCCAAAAAAGCGCCGGCGGTCAAAGCGGCGAACACCCGGCCGCGCGGCGAGGCCTGCGCGGCCAAGATACGGAAATTCATTGTGGAAAACCCTTTCTGAACCTTAACGCCCGCTCCCGCTTGGGGCGCGGATGCCTGTTTGTTCGGCGGCTGTCTCGGAGCCAATTGAGGCGGATACGTGACAGACCGCGCAGCCTTCCTCGAATAGCCCGCCTTCAATACAACGGCTTGCGAAAAGATCAATGCCAACAGCGATATTTGCAGGTTGCAACCCGCATTATCGCAGCGCGACGTGGTAAATTTTCGCGTGAAGTTCGCCGAATCAAACGCCGTGTCAGATTCGTTGCGCCGCAGCGCCGGATACCGCATGCGGAAACTTGTCTGCGTGCTGATTGCCTGGCTGGGGCTGGCCGCGCCCCTGGCCCATGCGCAGGCGGTAACCCAGTCCGCCCCTGTCCCTACCCACGGCATCGCCATGCACGACGCACCGGCCCTGCCCGCCGGCTTCACCCACATGCCCTACGTCAATCCCGACGCGCCAAAGGGCGGCCGGATCATTTTTGGGCTGCTGGGTACTTTCGACAGCCTCAATCCCTTCATCGTCAAAGGCCTCGCGGTCCAGCTGGTCCGCAGCTACGTGACCGAGAGCCTGATGGCGCGGGGCAACGACGAGCCGTTCACGCTCTACGGACTTCTGGCGCAAAGCGTCGAGACCGACAGCGCCCGGACCTACGTGACGTTCCGGCTCAATCCGCAGGCGCGGTTCGCCGACGGCAAGCCGGTGCTGGCGGAAGACGTGCTGTTCTCGTGGCAGTTAATGCGCGACAAGGGCCGGCCCAATCACCGGCTGTATTACGCCAAGGTCGAAAAAGCCGAGGCGCTGGACGACCGCAGCGTGCGGTTCGATTTCCCGAATGCCAATGACCGCGAACTTCCGCTGATCCTCGGCCTGATGCCGATCTTTCCAAAGCACGCCATCGACGTCGCGACCTTCGAGGAAACGTCTCTCACGGCCCTGCCCGGCTCCGGTCCCTATCGCGTCACCGCCGTGCGCGCCGGCCAAAGCGTGACCATGACGCGCAACCCGGATTACTGGGGCCGCGATCTGCCGGTCAATCGCGGCCAGTGGAATTTCGATGAGGTCCGTCTGGATTACTACCGCGAAGCCAATGGCGCGTTCGAAGCCTTCAAGCGCGGTCTGTACGATTTCCGCGTCGAGAGCGAACCGCTGCGATGGCATGAAGGCTACGACTTCGCCGCGGTCCGCAGCGGCGACGTGATCCGCGACGAGATCAAGCCGGGCACGCCGCAGCCGTCGGAATATCTGGTGTTCAACACCCGCAAGCCGGTGTTCGCGGACATCCGGGTGCGGCAGGCGCTGACGCTGCTGTTCGATTTCGAATGGATCAACCGCAATTACTTCTTCGGCCTCTATGGCCGCTCGGCTGGCTTCTTCGCAGGCTCGGACCTGTCCGCTTACACGCGCCCC